>Ga0105045_10006424_pt1 | contig 10401 bp, 5 predicted proteins | sample MAT02_FD_78089 | JGI IMG/M metagenome (GOLD analysis project Ga0105045, IMG submission 78089) | Freshwater microbial communities from Lake Fryxell liftoff mats and glacier meltwater in Antarctica - MAT-02 (megahit assembly) | ecosystem: Environmental > Aquatic > Freshwater > Ice > Liftoff... | reverse complement strand
GAATAGCAAATTTTTGACCACCTAAAAAGCGCTCGTTATTATCCATTCCATCAATTAAATAGGACGTAAACAAACCATTTGCTCCATTGATACTCACGTTCGGTGCTTCAGGATAAAATCCTGTGGCTTGCGAAACATTGGGTAATCGGAATAAAACACGAGTAATATCTCGACCTTCGACTGGAATTTCCTGAATTTCAGCAGCTTTTAATTCGGATGAAACTTCAGCATCCCGACGGTTTATTTTTGAAGTAGAGTTCGCAGAAATTACAACTTCATCCAATTGCTGATTGTTGTTATTACTTAATATCAAAGTTGCATTCGGATTTTGATTAGAACGAATACTTATAAAATCTGAAGTTGCGGCAACATATTCACTTGTTTCCTCAAAAATAACTTGATAACCGTCAAGCGCTTCGAGGTTTCTAAAAATTACTTTACCTTGGCTATTTGAAACTTGATTTAATTGTATGTTTCTACTATTGTTTTGCAAAATTACTGTTGCACTTGCTATTGGTTTTTGTGTTGCTGCATCAAGCACAGAAACGGTTAAATCTTGTTGAGCAATCGCTATTGATGATATAAATAGCAAGGCCCATATATAAAATTGCTTCATTTGGATTTTTTTAAAATTAAAATAATTGGATTTCGGATAACGCATTTAACAGTCTTAAAAATAAAAACACACCCTAATTAAAGAATAGCAAATTTTATTTTTGACGTTAAAAAGAGAGTGACTTTTTTACAAAATGGGAGAACCTTTGTTAAAACGCGTAGTGTAATAATGATTGACAATAAAATTGCTTTCAAATTTATCTTGTTGTTTAGGAACGAATAAAAATGACAATAGTATTTTTTTTAATGCAGAAAAATAAGGTAGATGATATATTGCTTTTTTAAAATCAGACGCCGAATTACAGTCATCTAAACTAGGAAGAAACCCAATAGATTGTATATTGTATAAGTTTTGTAAAGCAGAAAAAACTTTTTTTGTTTGCCAAGGAATAGTTTTAAATGGCTCGGCTTTAAATTTCGATTTCGTGAGACCAATTAAATAAGCACCACCAGAATAATCGGCACCAATAACCAAATCGTTCCTTTGTAAATCATGTTCAGCTTGAAATAAATGTTGGGCTTTTAATGCAATACAATCATTTCCAACCACAATTACTTTTTCAAAACCTTGTGTAAAAATTTCTTGAATAGCATGCGTAATTTTTTCGCCAAAAGTGCTTCCAACTTGATTAGTTTCGTTTGAGACAAAATAAGATAATTGGGTTTTTTGAACGGTTTTTAAGACTTTGCCATTCAATTTTTTCCACAATAAAACATTTTGCTTCGAGTTTGAAACAATTGGTTTCAGAGAACTTTCAACCTTTTCACTTTGAGCAAAAAGAAGAATAGCGGTAGTTGTAGAAAAATCTTTTATTAAATTCATCGAATGTTTGACGGTGCATTTTTTATTACTGACAAAAAAATTTAAATTATTCAAATCTCACTTCACTTGTATGGAATTGAATTTATATTCATCAAAAAAATAACCTCTTTACTAAGCAAATTTATCTAAACACTCATTTTTGTAAACTTACAAATTGTTGTTGCATTTGTTATTTACAATTTCAAGAAAACAAAAAATTGAGAAATGCCAGATGGAAAAGACATTCAATTTTTAGAAAGAACTTTCCAAGAAGCATTTTTAGAAGCGAGCGACTTAAAAAGACCAATTTTTTTGGAAGTATTTGCTACTTAGTGCGGTTAATTAAAAACCTTAAGAGAAGTGCTTTTAAAAACTAAGAAGCGGGCGATTGTTTTAATGCCCGTTTTATTGATGTAGAAATTGATGTCGGAAAAAAAGAATGGCCAGAACTCATCAGAAAATGCAATATTCGTTGCTACCTGTCATTGTTGATTGTCGATGATATATGAGTTTATAAGCTAAAATCAATTCTAAAGGTATTTATTCTTTAGTAAATAACTTTTAAAATATCGTGGGTTAAATAGGGGTTAAAACATAAAGCAAAAACCGTAACTCTACTATTTATCGATAATTACGGTTTCTAAAAGTGGAGAAGATGGGGCTCGAACCCACGACCTCTTGGCTGCCAGCCAAACGCTCTAGCCAACTGAGCTACATCCCCAAAGAGGGGCAAATATATAAATTTAATATCATAAACCGAAAATTAAAAAAAAGTAAATCAGAGAAAATAATTTACTGATTTCATAATTTATAAAAAGCTAGAAAGACATCTCAATAGAAATCTCTATTTTTACCTAAAATTACAAGGAGTCGGATTGTTACTATCCTAAATATACTTTAGAAATTTAAAAAAAATGAAGGTACTTATTTTTCTAATCCAAGCGATTGACGTAGAAGAAAAACTTAAAAATGCTCCCGACGATGGATATCAAATGGGCTTAATTATCGGTTCCTTTATTCCATTTGTTCTTTTGGTTGGCATTGCCTACTGGATGTATTATACGGCTAAAAAAAGAGAAAAAAACGGATAGGTTTTCCTATCTTTGCATCCAAATTTAGTGGAAATGACAAAAATCAGAATAACCAAACAATTTAGTTTTGAAGCCGGTCATGCTTTATATGGCTATGACGGAAAATGCAAAAATGTGCACGGACACAGTTATAAATTATCGGTTACGGTTTCTGGAACGCCTTCAACGGATGCTTCGTATGTGAAGTTTGGAATGGTCATTGATTTTGGAGATTTAAAAAAAATTGTAAAAGAAGAAGTGGTGGATCAATTTGATCATGCAACTGTTTTTAATCAAAATACGCCTCATATTGAATTGGCTAATGAATTGAAAAACAGAGACCATCACGTGATTTTAGTCGATTATCAACCCACGAGTGAAAATATGGTCATTGATTTTGCTGAAAGAATAAAAAAACGTTTACCTCCTTCAATCGAACTTCATTCCTTAAAATTACAAGAAACCGAAAGCTCTTTTGCAGAATGGTTTGCTTCAGATAATTCTTAGTAACTACTTTAAACAAACAAAACGGGCTCTCTCTCGAAAGCCCGTTTTTTTTTATGGTTTAAAGTGTTTAATCGAGAAGTTTATTTCTTCACAATTAAGAATTCACTTCTTCGGTTAGTAGCATATTGTTCTTCTGTGCATTCTTCTTTACAATCTACTTTTGGTTCCGTTTCTCCCATTCCTTTTGCTGAAATTCGGTCTTTTGAAATTCCTTTAGAAATAATGTATTGAATCGTAGATTTTGCTCTGCTATCTGATAATCGTAAGTTATAAACATCTGAACCACGGTTATCGGTATGCGATTTTGCCATAATAACCATATCTTGATTATTTTGCATTACTTGAACCAACTTATCCAATTCGAAAGCGCCATCTTGTGTGATGTTGCTTTTGTTGAATTCGAAGAAAATTGGTTTTAAAACTACTTCCGTATCGGTTACAATCACATCGATTGGGTTCAACGGAGCATCCACTTTTTTCTGTCCACCTTTACTCGCCGCTACCGGGAATGTATTGCTTTCATAACCATCTTTTGAGGCTTGAACGGTATAGTTTTTATCACATTCTACATAATATGTCACTTCGCCTTTTGCATTTGAGGTTTCTGTAGCAATTACATTTTTCTTTTCATCTACAATGGCCACTTTTGCATTGGCTAAGATTGCTCCAGTTTTAGCATCGGTTACAATTGTCATTATTTCTACACCACAAACCGGCGTTGCTAAGTAAATATTATCTACACCAGATCTATTACTGGAGATAAAACCGATGTTTTTTTCTTTGTGAAACGAAAAAGAAAAATCGTCTTTTTCACTATTTATTGGTTTGCCCATGTTTACTGATTCGCCTTTACTCATGTCGTACATAAATAAATCATAGCCTCCAAAACCTTGTCTTCCGCTTGAAGCGAAATAGAATATTTTGTTGTCCTCAGAAACCGATGGAAAACTCTCGTCGCCTTCGGTATTGATTTTAGTCCCCATGTTTTCTGGCGTTCCAAAACTTCCATCTTGGTTTACAGCAACTTTCCAAACGTCATTTCCACCAATTGAACCGGGCATATTAGATGAGAAGTATAAGGTTTTACCGTCTTTACTCAAGAATGGATTTCCTGTAGAATACTCACTTCCGCAAAAAGGAAGCACCGTAATGTTACTCCATTTTCCGTTAATGTTAGAGGCTTTGAAGAGATTAACTTGACTAATTTTTAATTTTTTGTTGTCGATCTTATCCTTTTCAAAACTTTTTTCTAAGAAACTCTCACTTGCAAAATACATCGTGTTTCCGTCTGTAGTGAGCGTAGCAGGGCCGTCATGCCATTTTGAATTTACATCGGCAACAAGTTCTGCATTTGTAATGGTTCCGTCAAGGTTGTAGTTTGCTTTGTAGATGTCTAAAAAAGGCTGGTCTGTCCACCCATAATTTTTTCTAGCCCCGTTTCTAGCACTCGCAAAATACAATGAATTATCTAGTAAAAACGCTCCAAAATCTGATTTGTCGCTATTTAAATCCAATGCTTTTAAATCGTATTGTTTTTGTTTATCTAACAATTTTGGTAAATAGTTTGGATTGTCATTAAACTGTTTGGCTCTTTGATCATTTGGAGCCTTGGCGGCAAACTGTTTCATTTGTTTGTTCGCTTCCTCATATTTTCCTTGAGCTTTGAGCATTTGAGCGTACTGAAAATAGGTTTCTGCATCTTGTGGGGTTTCCACTGCTTTGGCATACCATCTGCTTGCTTCTGCTGCATTAAACATATTGAAATAACTGTCGGCTAATTGTTTGTGAACATATCCGTCACCTTTGCCATTTTCAGCTAATTTGAGGTATTCTTCGGCAGCATCATAATAATCAAATTGCTTAAAAAGCTTGTCTGCTTTTTTAGTGTCTTTGTTCTGTGCACTCAGGGGAGCAATGCTTAACATCACTATACTAAGTATAAATATATAAACTTTTTTCATCGTTTGGATTGCTTATTAGGTTAGAAAAATCGTGATGAACGTGATACCTTTTTCGGGAAATTTAAATCAAACAACAAAATAATCTCGTGCGAGGATGGTGTTGTTACATTCAAATCTGAAACAATATGGTCATAGGCATAGCCAATTCTCAAACTTGGAGAAATTGCATAATTTACCATACCACCAAAACTGTCTTCTAGACGGTAAGTCGCTCCTATTTCGAATTTTTCATTGAACAAGAAGTTCGCAGAAGCATCCACAGAGGTTGGAGCATTGAAAGCAGATTTTATCATAAAGAACGGTTTGAATTTTACATTATCCGTTAAATTAAAAACATATCCACCCGTTAAAAAATAATGTTGTGTTTCATTACCATACTCGCGTCCGTCAAAATCTAAGTGTTTTGCATTGAGCATGTTTGGAACAGATAAAGCAACATAATAATTCTCTGTATAGTAAAAAAGTCCTGTACCAAAATTAAAATAGGTATTACTAATATCATTAGCAAAAACACCATCCATTGGATCGGGTAGCGTTTCTCTGACCAAACCAAAATTTACGTCATGAAACGTAACCCCAGCTTTTATACCTAACGCTAATCGGTGTTCGCCACCTAAATTTAAGGTATATGAAAAATCTCCATATACATTCTTCTCCGCAACTGGTCCAATTTGATCTGAAATGACCGAGAGTCCAACCCCTACGTTCTTACCCACTGGTGAACTTCCTGAAAGGGTAAAAGTAGTTGGTGCATCTTCTAGTTCTACCCATTGTTTACGGTAGAGAAGCCCAAAAGATAAGTTCTCTTTACTTCCTGCATAAGCCGGATTAATCACGTTCATGTTATACATGTACTGCGTGTAATGAGGGTCTTGCTGTGCCGAAACATCTGTTATACTAACTAATATGATTAGTACTGCAAAAAATATTTTCTTCATTTTTATAATTTTTGTAGGGTTAAAGTAAGCCGGTTGAACAAGCCAACCGGATTACTTATTTTCTAATTAACGAACTCTATTGATATAAATCCAACCTGTACTATTGTTACCTTCTGCAAAGTAAATTACAAAATAATAGGTTCCATCAGGTAATTCATCGCCACTATCGGTTTGACCATACCATTCGTTTTCATAGTTATTTTTGCTATACACTTTTGTTCCGTATCTATTAAAGATTTCTAATTTGTTCACATTATAGCTTTCCAAGTCAAAGAAATCATTACTACCATCGTTATTTGGTGAAATACCTTTTTGAATCGTACAATTATTTATTGTTACTTGAAATTCACTTTGAGCAAAACAGCCATTGTTGGTTGCATATACATAGATTAACTGTGATACGTTTATCTCAGTGCTCGCTTGCAGTTGTGTGCCTGTTGCGTTTGCACCAGTGTAATACGCATTTCCTGCAGCTAATTCCGGTAAAACATATCTACCACATTCTTCTACATCGCTTAAATCCTGTGCCGTTACCTCTACAATGGTTACTGTAAAACTCGACTCATTGAAACAGTTTGGTGTAGTTCCGCTTTGTGCAAAAACATAAATAGTTTGCGATTCTACAATCTCATTCTCTGGGTTTAGTAATTGTCCTGTTCCACTTGGTCCAGTGTAATAACTGTTTCCTGCACTTAAAGGTTCTAAATCAAAACCACCGTCTGATAAACAAGCTATCCCATTTGGAAAACTGTCTACCGCCGGTAAAGCAATAACTTCAACATCAATAAAAGTTGAAAGAGCACATGAGCCAACTGCTGGTTGGAATGTATATCTAACAATTCCTGAAGCGGAAGTACTAATAGCACTTGGGTTCCAACTTCCAGAGATACCATTTAAAGAAATCGCTGGAAGACTTGGTGCTGTACTGTCTTGACATAAAGCAGCAATTGGTGCAAATGTTGGCGTTACTGGAGCTACTATAGTTATCGTTATAGTTATTCCCACTGCACATTGACCAGCACCTGGTGTAAAAGTATAAGGAGTTGAGCCAACAACAGAGGTATCAACAGTTGTTGGCAACCATGAACCTGTTACTCCATTGGTTGATTCTGCTGGAAGTGTTGGCGAAGTTCCATTTTGACAAATCGGAGCAATCGCATCAAAAGTTGCTGTTATCGGAGTACTAATTGTTATCACGATTTCTGTTGTGATTGCACAATCAATATTTGAATCTGGTGTAAAAGTATAAGTAGCCGCTCCTAAGGTTGCCGCATCAATTAAAGCTGGTTCCCAACTTCCTGGTACACTATTATTTGAAGCCGGTAAAGCATCAGCTGTTGCTCCTTGACAATACGTTGTTGTGATTGCATCAAAAGTTGCAATTACAGTCGCATTTACTTGAACCGTTAAAATAATAGCAACGGCACATGCAAAAGAGGTATCTGGCTCAAATGTAATAGGGAATTCTCCCGCAACACTCGTGTCAACTGAACTAGTCCATTGGCCTGTTATCCCTTCCAATGAAGTAGTCGGTAAAACGGGTGAATCTGAACCTTGGCAAACTGTTATCGGATCAAACGTTGGAACAATTTCTGTGGAAACGGTGATTGTAAAACTACTTTGATCTACACAATTTGGAATTGTTCCAGAACTTGCATAAATATAAACCGTAGTTGTTTCTGAAATCACGTCAAATGGAAATAATTGAGTGCCTAAACCATCCTGTTCTGTATAATACGCATTATTTGCACTTAAACCTTGCAATGTATAACTTTCACAAACACTAACATCTTCATAAACATCAGCAACTACAGTATTAATTGTGATTGTGAAAGATTCTTCATCAGAACATTCGCCATTTTCGATATAAACAAACAAAGTAGTTGTTACGTTAATATCTGTTTGAGGTGCTACTTGATCTCCTTGTCCACCAGTTTGCGTGTAATAATTTCCAACCTCAAGATTAGGTAGATTTAAAACATCGCAAGCTGAAACATCATCAATGGGTTCTATATCAACAAAAGGAATAACGGTTACGGTTGTTGACGCTGTACTTGTACATCCGCCAAAATCAACAGTAACTTCATAGACACCAGAAGATGTAACGACAATAGAACTTGTTGTGTCTGGAAGTGGATTGGTATCAACTGTCCACGAATAAGTAACGGAATTTACTTCATAATTGATTGGTGTAACTTCAATTATTCCTGTAACCCCTTCACAAATAGAGAAATCTGGTGTTAAATCAAATTGAGGTGTTAAATCTTCAACCGTTAATTGGAACTCATTCAATGCAAAACAATCGCCTCCAACTGGAGAAACTCTTACGTAAATTGTTTGTGGATTTTCTGAATTATTAAAAGCTGTTGGATTAGGTATAACGTTTTGATTAAGTGTCGCGTCATTTTCTGTTAGATAGTAACCAACAACAAAATTAACTCCCAATGGAGCTGTTAATGGCTCATCATTTTGAGTTAAATTAAAAGTACCAAATCCTGATGCACTACAGAAGAATAAATCATTTGGTTCGCCTGTTACAAAATTATCAAAATATTCGATTACAATGGAATCACTTGTGCTACAGTCTGTGTTAAGATATTGTGCTACAAGCGTATACTGACCTGGCTGGTTAACTACGATAGACGAGCCAATTTCATTATCAATAACAACGTTATTTAATAGCCATTGAAATGTAAATATATCCGAACTCAATCCAGAATCGATTATTGCTGAATCTTCTGGGCATAAAGCATTTCCTGTAGCGACTAAAAAATCATTCCCCAAATCAATATCCCCAATATTGAAACTACCCCCTTTTAGGAATACCGCTGAATCAAAAGCGTTATCTTGGCGATCCGCAATAACCAATTTAATCCGATATATATTATTTGGAATTACTGTAGATGAAGCTGTCATTGGAATAGTTACTCCATTGAAGTTTGTTGGGGAACCTAAGGGATTTAATCCAGTAGGTAATTGATAAAAATTGTCAAAATATTCAGGATTTACTGAATTACAATCAAAGTTGTGGATTTGATCACGAATAGTTACTACTGAAATCGGAACGTTTGTTCCTGGAACCAATGCTAAATTAGCGGTTACATTGGTACTTAAATCAGTAAGTAAAAAGGCAAATGCATCAGAAAATAAACATTGGAACGTCCCATACTCTTCAGAGGCAAATATAAAATCGAAACTAATAAAGTCTGTTAAAGGGACAAAATCAAACTCGATGATTGAAGCATTTCTCGAGTTCATCGGATTACCTGTTGCAGCTAAGATAATTGCTTCTAAATCAGCGTCTCCAATCCATGCTTGATTACCATCTCCTAGTGTAGTTAAATTTGGACCTGGAGCACTAGCCGCATTTCCGGTAGTCATTACAATTCCATTTTCAAACGGAAAAGGTGAGCCATTTTGCTCAAAATAACCTATTCCATTTGTGGATCCAAAATTTGAACCAGTTGACCATGTAATATTACTTACTAAGGCACAAGTTGAATTAATTAAAATATCTTGTACTAATTCTGGCACAGTATATTGTGTTGTATTAGCTGAAATTGGTGGAGGAATTGTCCCTACACAAACGGTGAAAGAAGTGGTTTGACCGGGTGTTGCAGTCCAGGTATAAACTCTAATTTTATAAGTTTGACCTGGAATCAAATTTGTAGCTACGCTTTGATCCGCATCACTACAATATAATTGCGTTAAGTTCCCGCATTCATCACCTTCATATAGAGCATGAAATAAATCTGTTGTTGAACCTAGAATATTTAATAAATCTATGGAGTGAGCAGTAGTTTCGGCTACAAACTCAAACCAGACATCGTCATCGTCTGTTCCAAAACAAGTGTTAGGTTGCGAGGAAGCTGTTGCTCCTATCACCGTTCCGCTTGCGACTTGTCCACAATTACTATCAGGATTAACTGGTACAGAAATCGCATTAATACATTCATCATTCGCAATTAAAGTTACAAATGCTCTCGGACCAGACCAATTGCTTATTTCATTTTCTTCGCAAAGAGCTCTTACATAGAACACATAAGATGTACCTGGATCTAAATCCGTTAAAACTAATGTAGTTTCTGTAACAATTTCTCCTGTATCTGTTGGAAGTGGAGCAGGAGAACCAGCTGGCAAAATAATTACTTCCCAAGAGGTTGCTGTTCCAATTTCGTTCCACGTTAAAGTTGCTCCAGTTTGTGTTAAAGCAGAGGCAACTAATATATTCGGCTTAGGACATGTTGGCGGTGTACAACTTACAAAACCTGAATATAACGCTGTTCCTTGTGCTCCTTCTCCAGGTAATTTTATATACAATTGTTCTCCAAAAGGGTCAATAATCTCGACTCCTACTTCATTGGCAAAAGCTCCTCCAGTATTCCAAAACAATTCAAAAGGAAGGTTGTCACATAAAGAAACTGTTACTGTTATGGGCCCGTCACCTGTCGTGAATGTTGGTCCAATAACACCAACTACTATTCCGTTTTGAGTTACATTCATGGTGT
>Ga0105045_10006422_pt1 | contig 10402 bp, 7 predicted proteins | sample MAT02_FD_78089 | JGI IMG/M metagenome (GOLD analysis project Ga0105045, IMG submission 78089) | Freshwater microbial communities from Lake Fryxell liftoff mats and glacier meltwater in Antarctica - MAT-02 (megahit assembly) | ecosystem: Environmental > Aquatic > Freshwater > Ice > Liftoff... | reverse complement strand
TCCTGGTGTGGGGCCACGGCCTCGGGCACCCTGGTCAACACCGCGGGATCGAACGCCGCCACGTCGGTCAACGGCGTGAGGCGGGCGGCCACGTCGTCGACCTGGTCCGTTCCGCACCAGCCGCACGATGAGGTGGTGGTGGTCAGCCGGGCGGTGGGCACCGGAGCCATACCGCCGGTGTCGACCATCACCACGTTGAACGCGGTGTCGACCGCCGCACCGGTGGCGCAGGAGCGCACGGTCTGGACGGCAGCTCCGGCAAGGAGGCCCTCGGCATGGCAGAAGCCCACGGCCAGTTCATCGTCGTGGCCGGGCGTGCGCATCGTGGTGGACACCCGGTGCCCATCGAGGCGGATCTCGAGCGGCTCCTCCACGATCACCTGATCGGGCGCACGGCCCTGGTCTTCGCCGTCGAAGCGGCGCACCAACTGCGATTGCGTGCGCCCCAGAGCCATGGTCGGCACGTTATCGGCCAGCGCTCGATCCGCTTCGGGGACAGGAACCGTTCGAGGCGATCGGTCGGGTCTTGGTCCCAGCCCTCGGGCGGCACGACGATCGACCAGGCGTTGGCGTAGTCCCCCCGGTAGTCGTGGCCGGGCCGGGCGGTGCGGCCCCCTCAGCTCTCTTCGCGCACCGTCGCGCCGCCGACCACCAGTCGACGAGTGATACGGACCCGCTCGAGGAACGCCCGGTCGTGCGACACGAGCAGCACGGTGCCCACGAAGCGGTCGAGCGCTTGCTCCAACTGCTCGATGGCGGCGAGGTCGAGGTGGTTGGTGGGCTCATCGAGCACCAGGCAGTTGACCCCCTCGGCCATGAACAGGGCGAGGTTGGCGCGGGTGCGCTCGCCCGGCGACAGCAGCTTCGACGGCCGCGCGACGTGCTCGGCCCCCAGGCCGAACTTCGCCAGCAAAGAGCGGACCTCGTTGGCCTGGCCACCGGTCGCGTCGCTGACCACCTCGAACAGCGAACGGTCCGACGCGAAGCGGTCACGGCGCTGGCTCAGTTCTCCCACCACCACGCCGGGTCCCACGAACGATTCGCCCGCCGCCAGCGTGGCCCGCCCCAGAAGCGCTTCGATGAGGGTCGTCTTGCCCGCACCGTTCTCGCCCACGATGGCAATGCGCTCGGCCCACCCGACTTCGAGGTTCACGGGCCCCAGTCGAAACGCACCACGTTCGATCACGGCATCGTGCAGGGTGGCCACCACGTCGCCGCTGCGCGCTGCGGTGCCGATCTCGAACCGCAGCTCCCACCCCTCCCATGGCTTGTCGACCTGGTCGAGCCGCTCCATCGCCCGCTCGGTGGCCTTGGCCTTGTGGGCCACCTTCTCCGAGTCGGCGGTGTTCTTGAAGCGGATGAACTTGTCGGTCTCACCCGACGTCTTGGACTTCTTGACCCCCTGCACCGACCACTCACGCTGGGTCTTGGCCCGCTGGGTGAGATCGGCCTTCTTGGCCTGGTAGGTGTCGAACGCCTCGGTGGCATGGCGCCGAGCAGTGGCCTTGTCGGCGAGGTAGGCCGACCACCCACCGGCGAACAACCGCGCCTCGTGGGTGTGCTCATCGAGATCGAGCACATGCGTGACCACCCGGTCGAGGAACGCTCGGTCGTGGCTCACCACCACCGTGGCGGCAGACAGGCCTACGAGGAACTCCTCGAGCCGGCCAAGGCCATCGAAGTCCAGGTCGTTGGTGGGTTCATCGAGCAGGAAGATGTCGAATCGGGCCAACAAGGTGGCGGCCAACGACACCCGCGCCGCCTGGCCGCCCGACAACGTGGCGGTGGACTGGCTGGCCAGGGCGCCGTCGAGGCCCAGGTCGGCGAGGGTCTGGCCGATGCGAGCCTCGAGGTCCGGTCCGCCCAGGGCGAGCCAGCGATCCAGCGCGTCGCTGTAGCGATCGTCGGCTCCGGGTTCGCCCGTCGCCAGTGCCGCCGTGGCCTCGTCCATCTCGAGCGTGGCCGCGCCCACGCCGGTCCGGCGCTCGATGAACGCGGCGACCGTCTCGTCTGGTCGCCGGTCGGGCTCCTGGGGCAACAGCCCCACCGCAGCCAACGGTGGCGCCAAGGCGACCGAACCCTCCTCGGGCGCCAACTGCCCCGCCAGGACGCGCAGCAGCGTGGACTTGCCGGTGCCGTTCGGGCCCACCACGCCGATCCGCATCCCGGGCGCGACGGTGAGCGACACATCGGCCAGCACCGGCCCCGCGCCAAACGAAAGGGAGACGCCGCGAGCGTGCAGGGTGGCCATGAGGCACGCAGTCTCGCGTCCCCCACGTCACCCGCCTCACGCATTGCCCCGACCTCACCGCAACTTCGTACCGGAAACGACACTCCATGGTCGCCAGCGGTACGAAGTTGCGGGAAAGTCGCGATGGGTCAGCGTTGGCGGCGGGCGCGGGCGATCTCGAAGCAGGCGAGGGTGCCAGCGGTGCCGACGTTGAGGCTGGCCACGCGGCCGCGCATGGGGATCGACACCAACTCGTCGCAGCGCTCTCGCACCAAACGTGAGAGCCCGGGACCCTCGGCGCCGAGGACGAGAGCAACCGGCGCGTCGTCCATCGTGAGGTCCCACAAGGTCTTGTCGGCGCGCTCGTCGAGACCGACCACCCAGATGCCGGCGTCGGTCATCGTCTTGATGGCGGTGGGCATGCCGCCGACCGTGGCCATCGGGAGGTGCTCGATGGCCCCGGCCGCCGCCTTGGTGACCGCCGGGGTGACGTGTACCGCTCGGTGTTGGGGCAGGACCACACCGGTGACCCCGGCGCACTCCGCCGAACGCAACAGGGTGCCGAGGTTGCCCGGGTCTGTGATGCCATCGCTACACAGGAGGAAGGGCGCCGGGCGACCCGAACGGCGAACGATCAACTCCTCGAGGCTGGCCTCGGGCAAGGGCTTGGCGAAGGCGATGATGCCCTGCGGAGCATCGGTACGAGCCGCGGCGTCGAGCTTGGCCCGCCCGACTTCTTTGATGACGACGCGGGCTTCACCGGCCAGCTCACGGATGTCCTCGAGCACAGGCGCTGGGTCGAGATCTTGGGCCATCCAGATCTCTCGGCAGTCGCGCCGGTTGGCGAGGAGCAACTCTCGCACCGCCTGACGACCCTCGACCTGCTCGCCACCGAGACCGCTCTTGGCCGACGACCGAGGGGCTTTGCCTTGGGGGCCCATGCCCAGCAACTGGTTGCGACTGCTCCCACCCGGTTTGCGAGGCGCGCCGGACGACCGGCCCCTCGGCGCTCCACCCCTCGGCGCGCCACCCTTTGGCGCTCCACCCTTCGGCGCTCCACCCCTCGAGGCGTCACCGGACGGGCGACCTGCTCCGGGTGGGCGGCCCTTGGCGCCACCCGACGGCCGGCCCTTGCCCCCTGCAGGCGGGCGGCCTCCTCCGCGTGGCGGGCTCATGGCGCGGTCACCACGGCAACGGCCCAGCAGGCCACCCCTTCGCCCCGACCAAGCGCGCCGAGGCCCTCGGGGCGGCGACCCTTGACGGTGACGGGTGCACCCACGGCGTTGGACAGGTTCTGCTGCATCTGTGCTCGAGCCGGTGCGATCTTGGGGTGGTCGGTGACCACCGAAGCATCGACGTTGCCCGGCTCCCATCCCGCCGCTCGCACCCGTCGCGTGGCTTCGGCCAGCAGTTCGATGCTGTCGGCCCCCGCCCACGCCGGGTCGGTGTCGGGGAAGTGCTCGCCGATGTCGCCCAGGCCCGCCGCGCCCAACAGCGCGTCAGCGCACGCGTGGGCGATGACGTCGGCATCGCTGTGACCCTTGAGCGCTCGGTCGCTGGCAAAGACCACGCCGCCCAGCACGAGCGGACGCTCGACATCGTCGACGAAAGGGTGCACGTCGAAGCCCTGCCCCACGCGCACCGCCATCAGCGCTGCTCCATCAGGGCTTCGGCCACGGCGAGGTCGTCGGCCTCGGTGATCTTGAGGTTCCAGCGTTCGCCCTGCACGGGGCGCAGCCTGCCACCTCCGGCCACCACCAGCGAGGCGTCGTCGGTGGCCTCAGGCCGCCCGGCGTGCACTGTGCGCAACGCCGTGGCCCGGAACCCCTGCGGGGTCTGCACGGCTCGAAGCCCGTCGCGATCCACCGGTACGCCGTGGAGATCGGTCACCGTGTCGACCACCGCCGTGACCGGCACGACCGCATCGGAACCGGCCAGCACGCCGTCGACGACGGCCCGGAACAGCCCGTGCGATGCCAGCGGCCGAGCGCCGTCGTGCACCAAGACGACCGCGGCCGTCGTCGGCACCACAGCCAGCCCGGCTCGCACACTGTCGGAGCGGGTGGCGCCACCGGCGACGACCGCATCGACCGCTGGTTCGTCGGTCTCGGTGGCATCCGGTGGGACTACGAGCACCACCCCATCAGCGACCGATCGGGCGGCATCGATGGACCAGTCGAGGACCCGACGACCGGCCAACGGGGCGTACTGCTTGGCCCCGCCGAAGCGAACGCCGGAACCGGCCGCGACCACGATCACCCAGACCTGGGGCGCATCGGGCGCGGGCTCATCGAACATGGCGTCACGCTACGGCACAGCGCTGGCCCGGCCAGAGGCCGTTCAGTCGGTACAATGCCGCAGTGGTCGACATCGATCTGCTCCAAGACGTCCAACTTCTCGATGAGCTTTCTGACGACGAGATGGCGCGGGTGGCGGCCTCCGCCGAAACCCATCGCTTCTTGCGAGGTGATGTGGTGTTCGCCGAGGGCCAGGAGCCCGACTCCCTCTGCGTGGTCTCTTCGGGCCGCATCGCCATCGCCAAGCGCTCGGTCGACGGTCGCGAGTCGATGGTTGCGCTGATGGAGCGGGGCGATGTGTTCGGCGAGTTCGGGCTGTTCGACGGACTCGGCCGCTCCGCCGAGGCCCGGGCCCTCGAGCGATCGGAACTGGTGATCCTCCCCTACGCGCCGCTGAAGGCGGTCTACGAATCACGGCCCGCGCTCTTGTGGGGCGTGGTGCGCCTCTTGGCCGGCCGCTTGCGCAGCACCGATGCCGCCCTGGCGGACTCCGTGTTCCTCGACGTCACCGGTCGCACCGCCAAGCGCTTGCTCGAGTTGGCTGGCGACGCCGACGAGTTCGCCCTTCCCATCACCCAAGAGGAGCTTGCGGGCATGGTTGGGGCCTCACGCGAGCGGGTCAACAAGGCCATCGCCAGTTTCGTGCGGCTGCGATGGATCGAACAGCAGGACCGGCGCTATCGCATCACCAACCGCGAAGAGCTCGAGCGTCGGGCCCGCTGAGCACCTGCGACGGGATCAGTAGCGGTCGAGGATGGCCGACTCGGCCAGGCGGGCCAGGCCGTCCTTGATGGCGTGGGCTCGCATCTCGCCCACGCCCTCGACGTTGTCGAGGTCTTCGATGGTGGCCCGCATGATCTTCTGCAGGTTGCCGAAGCGACCGACGATGTTCTCGATGATGGGGTCGGGCAGCCGGGGAATCTTCGAGAGCATGCGAAAACCGCGAGGCGCTACGGCCGCATCGAGTGCGATGGTAGGAAGCCGCAGCGCCGCCGCGACCTCGGCCGGGTCGATGAGGTCGTCGGTGCTGAGGCTCGCAAGGTTGTCGAGGACCGTGTCGAGGGGAACGGTCTTGTCGTCGCCTCGATAGTCGCGCACGATGTGGCGACGATCGTGGCCAACCCCGCCGATGAGCTCGACGAGCTGAAGGCGCACCAGGCGGCCTTCTTCACCCAGTTCGACGATGTGACCCTCGAGCTCCTCGGCGATGCGTTCCATGCCTTCGAGGACCTGCACGACGTTGATGACGTCGCGGATGGTGACCACGTCTTCTATCTCGAGGGTCGACAGGCCCGCTGCGTCGGTGTCGAGCCGGGTGCGATAGCGCTCGAGCGTTGAAACTGCCTGGTTGGCCCGGTTGAACAGCCGCGGAATGGGCTCGATCTCGTGCTTGTGGTCGCCGACGTAGACCGTGATGGTGTTCATGCGGTGCGACACGGCGATGACCGGGACGTTGAGTGAACGGGCCACCCGCTCTGCCGTGCGGTGGCGCGTCCCCGTCTCGGAGGTATGCACCGTCGAATCGGGCACGAGGTGCACGTTGGCCCGGGCGATGCGGCTGCCGTCGGACGCCAGGATGAGGGCGCCGTCCATCTTGGCCAGCTCCGACAGACGCTGCGGGCTATAGGCGGCGTCGAGCAGAAAACCGCCCGAACAGATGTTGAGCACGGCTGGGCCATCGCCCACGACCACCAGCCCGCCCATCCCGGCTTGCAAGATGCGGTCCATGCCATCGCGGAGCGGCTTGCCGGGCGCGATCTGGGCGAGCAGCGCGCGGATCTCAGCGGGGTAGCGGGCTGCCATGAGGGAAAGGTTACTGGACGACCCGGGCTGGACCGGGTGGTTACCGGCGGCTCACCGCCGCGGCGGAACCCGGGGCGGCGGCCGATCTGGGAGCATGCCCAGGCGGTCGACCGCATCGATGAGCGTGCCGACCCGCATGGCCTCGATACCCGCCGGTGGATCTGGCGCCGAGAAGGGGAGCACAGCACGCTGGAACCCGAGCCGGGCCGCCTCGGCCAGCCGACGGGACGTATGGGCCACCTGGCGTAGCTCGCCGCCCAGCCCGACCTCGCCAATGGCCACCAGCTCCGGTGGGAGCGGCGTGCCCACGATGGACGAGACGGTGGCCAGGCCCAGGCCCAGGTCTGCGCCGGGCTCGACGATGCGCACCCCACCCACGGCGAGTGCGTACACATCGGCGTCGTGCACGCTGATGCCGACCCGCTGCTGGAGCACGGCGAGCAAGAGCGCCAACCTGCCGCCATCGATGCCTTGGGCCGAGCGTCGGGGCGACGGCAGGAACGACTTGGCCGTCAGCACCTGGAGCTCTACCAGGAGCGGACGGTTGCCTTCGAGGGTGGGAACCACGACCGAACCGGGGATGCCCTTGCGCCGGTCCGCCAGGAACAGACCCGATGGATCTGGCACCCCCTTCAGCCCGTGCTCGGTCATCTCGAACAGGCCGAGCTCTTGGGTGGAGCCGAACCGGTGCTTGACCACTCGCAGCAACCGCAGCGCGTGGTGTCGATCGCCTTCGAACGACAAGACGGTGTCGACCAGGTGCTCGAGCACCCGAGGCCCGGCCAGATTGCCGTCTTTGGTGACGTGGCCGACCAAGACGGTGGCGCACCCCCGGCGCTTGGCCTCGGCCGCAAGCCGGTGGCTGCACTCGCGTACCTGCGCCACTGATCCGGGTGTGGATGACAGCTCGGGGTGCAGCAGCGTCTGCACCGAGTCGACGATGACGAGATCGGGCTCGATCTGATCGATGGCGCCGATGACCTGTGGGAGCGCGACCTCGGCTGCCAGGTAGAGCAGCGGGTGCAGCGCGCCGAGCCGCTCGGCTCGGAGGCGGATCTGCTGCGCCGACTCTTCACCCGACAGGTACAGCACCCTCCGGCCCGATGCCGCCACCTCGGCCGCCGCTTGCAGCAAGACGGTGGACTTGCCTATGCCCGGCTCACCGCCGAGCAGCGTGACCGACCCCGGCACCAGCCCGCCGCCCAGAACCCGATCGAGCTCGCCGATGCCGGTGGCCCGAGGAGTGAACTCCGTCGGATCGACCTCGGTGATGGGGACCGGCGGAGTGGATGGGGCGATCCCGGTGATCTGCGAGGTGCTCCCCGTTCCGCCGTCTTCGAGTTCTTCGACGAGCGTGCCCCACGCCTCGCACTCCGCGCAGCGCCCTGTCCACTTGGGTTCGGTCGCGCTACAGGCAGTGCAGCGAAATCGCGTCTTGGTCCGAGCCATGGACAGACCCTAGTTGGAGGGTACGACAATCGAACGCACGTTCTGTCTGTGACCGTGGTTCTATGCCATCGCCGAGCGGGTACGACCCTGGTGCGCCCGGCTCCGAGCCCAACCCCCCGGCTCGGTCGGATCCCCGCTTCCAAGCAACGGGCGTACGAACAGGACCCCGCCAACCCCACCCCGGCGGGGTCCTGTCGCGTGCGGACTTCAGTCGCCGGGTTTGCCCGTGCCCGTCTCGGCCAGCTCCGGTGCGACCGTGGGCTCGAAGCCCTCGATGGCGCTGAACACGATGCCGTTCTCGCCGGTATCGGCATCGATGCCCGTGTCGACGATGACGATCTCGCCCGCGTGGAACTGCTTGTAGAGCAACCGCTCGGACAACGGGTCCTCGACGAAACGCTGGATGGCCCGGCGCAACGGGCGAGCGCCCATCGTGGGGTCGTAGCCCTTCTCGACCAGGTAGTGCTTGGCCGCGTCGGTCAATTCGATTCCGATGCCCTGCGCCTCGAGCTGGATGCTGGTGCGCTTGATGAGCAGGTCCACGATGATGGTGACCTCGGCCTTCGACAGCTCGTGGAACACGATGATGTCGTCGATGCGGTTCAAGAACTCCGGACGGAAGTGCGCCTTGAGCGCCTCGTTGACCTTCTCCTTCATCTTCTCGTAGGAGACGGCCTCGTCGCTCTTGCCAAAGCCCACGTTGGCCTTGCGCAAATCCTGCGTGCCCAGGTTGGAGGTCATGATCAACACGGTGTTGCGGAAGTCGACCGAGCGACCCTGGGAGTCGGTCAGGCGACCTTCCTCCAAGATCTGCAGCAGCGTGTTGAAGACGTCGGGGTGGGCCTTTTCGATCTCGGCGAACGGGACCACCGAGAACGGCTTGCGGCGCACCGCTTCGGTGAGCTGGCCGCCCTCCTCGTAGCCCACGTAGCCAGGGGGCGAACCCACCAAGCGGCTGACCGTGTGCTTCTCCATGTACTCGGACATGTCGAGGGCGATCATGGACTGCTCGTCGCCGAACAAGAACTCGGCCAGGGTCTTGGCCAGCTCGGTCTTGCCGACGCCCGAGGGCCCCAGGAAGATGAACGAGCCCGACGGACGCTTCGGGTCCTTGAGGCCGGCGCGGGTGCGGCGGATGGCCTGGGAGACGGACTTGATGGCCTGTTCTTGGCCGATGACCCGCCTGTGCAGTTCGTCTTCCATGCGCAGGAGCTTGGCCGTCTCGGCCTCGGTGAGCTTGTAGACCGGGATGCCCGTCCACAGCGAGAGCACCTCGGCGATGGACTCCTCGTCGACCTCGTCGAACAGGTCCACGCCCGACGCCTTGATCTCGACCTCCTTGGCCTCTTTCTCGGCCAAGAGCTCTTTCTCACGGTCGCGCAGGCGCCCGGCCTCTTCGAAGTTCTGGGCCTCGACGGCTTCCTTCTTCTGCTGCACCACGTGGGCGATGGCGTTCTCGAGCTCCTTGTAGTCCGGCGGCGTCTCCATGCGCTTGATGCGCAGGCGCGAGCCGGCCTCGTCGATGAGGTCGATGGCCTTGTCTGGGAGGTGACGGTCCGAGATGTAGCGGTCCGCCAAGTTGGCTGCGGCCACCAACGCCTGGTCGGTGATGGTGACCCGGTGGTGCTGCTCGTAGCGGTCTCGGAGGCCCTTGAGGATCTCGATGGTGTGCGCCACCGTGGGCTCCTCGACCTTGACCGGCTGGAATCGGCGCTCCAGCGCGGCATCTTTCTCGAGGTGCTTGCGGTACTCGTCGAGCGTGGTGGCGCCAATGGTCTGCAGCTCGCCGCGCGCCAACATCGGCTTGAGGATGCTGGCGGCGTCGATCGCGCCCTCGGCGGCACCCGCACCCACGAGGGTGTGGATCTCGTCGATGAACAAGATGATGTCTCCGCGGGTGCGGATCTCTTTGAGTACCTTCTTCAGGCGTTCTTCGAAGTCTCCCCGGTAACGCGAGCCGGCGACGAGGGCGCCCAGGTCGAGCGTGTAGAGCTGCTTGCCGGTGAGCGTCTCGGGGACGTTGTCTGCTGCGATGGCCTGGGCCAGGCCCTCGACGATGGCCGTCTTGCCCACGCCGGGCTCACCGATGAGCACCGGGTTGTTCTTGGTGCGACGGCTGAGGACCTGCATGACCCGCTCGGTCTCGCGGGCCCGCCCGATGACCGGATCGAGCTTCTTCTCCTTCGCGAGCTGCGTGAGGTTGCGGCCGAACTGGTCGAGGACGAGCGAACCCGACGGGTTGTCACCGCTGCCGCCACCCGAGGTGGCGCCGGCCTTTTCACCCGGTGCCGAGCCGCTGCCCTGGGGACCCGAGCCGGAGTAGCCCGACAGGAGCTGGATGACCTGCTGGCGGACTCGCGAGAGATCGGCCCCCAGCTTCACCAGCACCTGGGCGGCAACGCCCTCACCCTCGCGGATGAGCCCGAGCAAGATGTGCTCGGTGCCGATGTAGTTGTGTCCGAGTTGCAGTGCTTCGCGCAGCGACAGCTCGAGCACCTTCTTGGCGCGGGGCGTGAAGGGGATGTGGCCGGAGGGCGACGAACCGCCCTGGCCGATGATCTCCTCGACTTGGCTGCGAACAGCTTCGAGTGAGATGCCGAGGCTCTCGAGTGCTTTGGCCGCG
>Ga0105045_10006421_pt1 | contig 10402 bp, 7 predicted proteins | sample MAT02_FD_78089 | JGI IMG/M metagenome (GOLD analysis project Ga0105045, IMG submission 78089) | Freshwater microbial communities from Lake Fryxell liftoff mats and glacier meltwater in Antarctica - MAT-02 (megahit assembly) | ecosystem: Environmental > Aquatic > Freshwater > Ice > Liftoff... | reverse complement strand
GTCGCGGACTTACGCCGCAGCGGCACCCGCACCCGGCACCCCGGCACTACCGCCAGCCCAGCCGGAATCGAATAATCGAAAACCAACTCCGAGGGGCCATCTATCAGCACGCGCGCGTTCACTTGGCCGAGAGACTAGAGTTTAAATTCCAAATGAACTATGAATTAAAATTTCTTCCTCCGGCGCTCAAGGAATGGGAAAAGCTGGGCGATTGCATCCGAATCCAGCTTAAGAAAAAGCTCGCACAACGCTTGCTAAATCCGGTAGTTCCAGCAGACCGCCTCCACGGATTTCCTAATCACTACAAAATTAAGCTCCGCAGCTCTGGCCACCGACTTGTATATGAAGTCGTCGGAACGGAAATCACCGTGTATGTGATTGCCATAGGGAAGCGCAACGATGCTGCAGTTTATAAAGCGCTCACGCGAATTCGGACGAAGCGTTTCGTCGGAGCGCTACCGTCATCCGTGACGGAGATTCTTTCAAAGGTCGCATCAATATTGGTAACCAGCGTAGTGACGGATGGATTCACGGCCCATGCGACGAGATCTTCGCTGAGCTGCACCTCATAGTTGATGCCAGAATTACTGGTGCTTTTACGGCGGATATAGGTGACCCTCAGTTTCCCAGAGCCGTCCAAATCAACAAGAGGCAAGCCAGCAGAACCAGTGGGAGCTAGCACAGCATTATTCGGCGTCGCCAAAAGGGATTGTTGGGCGGTTCCGGTCCCCATCATGTTGAAGGCATATTTCACAAGATTTTGAGTGCTATCTCCTGCAGGAGTCAGTGCATCTTGCGTGCCATCAGCAGCTAGGGAATAGCTGCTGCGGAAGGTGATGAGGCCGTTGCCACTGGGGACTTCCGAGGCTAGGTAGTAGCCTTTCAAACTGGCAGTAGATCCTGAAGTGGCGAGTAGCAATGCAGAGCGGAATGGAGCGATTAGGAAAGTGCTACCCGCAGCACCGCCTGCAAGGGTCTGCCAAGTGTTCCCTGCGGGGAGCGGGAAGTTAACGGCCGCCTCGGTATCATTGATGAAGAGGAAGCTATTGCCAACATTAGTCGCAGGAGCAGGATCCCTCCAGCTCGGTTCTGAGGCTTGCCATTGCGCAATCGTTTGCTCGACGCCACTTTCTTGTTTGATGCGTTCGAGCCCGTTTTGATTGACCATCCGAGTGCCCGTCATGGTACCATAGTCGATGTCACGATCAGTATAAACTTTATAAATGAGCAAAAAATCCTTTTCAGAATACCACCAAGGAGAATTCAGAATAAGACCTGGTAGCGCCACCCATGGCTTGCCACCGATGGCCAGGATGTTGTCTGCTATCGTGTGATTCTGGTCGCCATAGCTAGCTGCAGGGTTAGCGTATCCGTCTTCCGCACCACCGAGGGAGAGTGCTGCCAAACGGTTTGAAACAAGGGTGTTTCTACTGATGTTACAGTTATAGTTATTAGGAAGCCAAATGCCGTGACCACCCGAGCCGTAAACTGTGTTATCCGTGATTTCGGTGTTGGAAAATCGACTTAAGAACTCTGGCCAGATTCCATGCCCTAGTGGAAACCATTCTTGCGACGACTCCAGATCGCCAATCGTATCAAGGATAATGTTTTCCCGAATAATAGTAGAGCTTGTATTGGTATAAATCGCACCTCCATCATTGAGAGAGCACATGCAACGGGTAAAGACATTGCGCTGGATCAGTATATTTGGCACTCCAGGTAGAACACCCGCGTAGCCGATATCGGTGAACCGATTGAGACGAATAGTCATGGCAGGACCCGCGAAAATGGCAATCCCTGTACCACGCCAAGAGCCGTTCCCCGCGTAGCCTTGCACCGAGCCGATGCGGGTAAAAGTATTGCGTTCGATGATATTGCCAGTCGGCCCGCCTGGATTGTTAATTAAATTAATCCCATTATCGAACACATCGCGCACGGTGGAGCCTGTGATTAAAGTGCCGCCTGAGTTCCAGTTCATATCGATGGCGGATCCACTGATCCATTGCACAGTGGCTCTGCGCACGGTGCTCGCACCATTAATCTGCATTCCACGTTGGTAATGTTGCAAAGTCACATCTTCGAGTGTGCCTCCATTTAAATTAATCCCGGTATCTCGCCAAGCTGCTTCCACCTGCATGGTTCCCGTATTTGTGCCAGCGGGAGGATATACGTAGAGGACATTGGTGGTGGTGTTAAAAAACCACTCCCCTGGAGCGTCCAGTGCGGCAAGGGAGTTATCGATGAAATAGCCGCTGCCAATGCCTGCAAGATTCAGCGTGGTTGTGCCCCCTAGATTAAGCTTATTACCGCTGTTACTAGTGATTGGCCGGGTTTCATAGATCCACGTCCATTTGCGCCAGCGAACTTGGGCACCTTGCCAACGGTTATCAACACCTCCCGCAACGCTCCCTCCGCTCAGACCATTGATGTTTGTATCCCAAATGGTATTGTTGTTAGTCGTATCTTCAGGTGGTCCTCCAAGCGGTCCTTCTTGTGTCCTGAGCCATCCAGTATTCGGCGTGCGAGCGAGTGTTAGGCGTTGGCCGTTGAGAAAAATTTGTTTCACCGCTCCGGAAGTGAAGGTGGTGGTGAGCACGGCGGGATTTGCAGCCCAAGGAGCCCAGCCAGTGGCTAGGGTACTCCCAGAAATCACCGGGAGTGGAAGTGCCGTGTTGCCATAAGCTTTAAGACTGCGACCGCTGTTTACGTCTATGCCACCAGTACTGCCTTCGTGGAAGGTGCTGCCACGGGCAAGGAAAACGTTATCTCCTCCAGAGCTTGTATTCAGTCCTTTGGCCACCGTGGCGAAGGGGGAGGCCAAGGTTCCAGGATTGCTGTCGCTGCCGGAATTGGATACGTAAAAGTCGGCGGCATGCAGAGTGCCAAATGAAATAGCAGTTGCTGAAAACAGGCAAAGTAAGCGATGATTCATGGGATTTTTTTGAAGGTTGTTTTGATTGACTACTACAAGGGTGGGGGTAGGGGTCGCGATGTCCAGCAGCAAAAAGTATGACACTCTTCGAAGTCCGCCATAGGTCCCATTCTAGCGGTTCTAAGCGGTGCTCTGCGTGTGGCTGGTAATTCAACCTTGATTTTCAGTAGCAGCCCGATTTTCCTCAGCCGCAAAGATGAGTGACAAATCCGTAAACTTCGCGAATGATCCTGAAGCTGCAAAAATTCTCATTTTCATCAAAGACGGCCGTTGGCGCAAAGCACGAGACGCGGCGAAGGAGTTGTGCAAGCGGGACCGCGCGCGTTACCTCGATTTACTGATTCAGGCGAACGTGGGGCTGGCGCGTGAGATGCTGGGCAAGGGACTGCTCAAAGAGGCGGAAACCGTGGTGGCCCATCTGGCATCCTTCGCTCCGGCGGAAACGGTGGCGCTGCTGCGGAAGGAAATGGCCGTGCCGCAGGGCAAGCGCCAGCTGGAGGCGCTGGCGGATTCCGGTGGGGCTGGCTGGTGGATGGCGGCGTTGCGGGCGGACGAGATTTTGATGCAGCAGGGGAATATTTCTCCAGCGGACCAAGCGGCTGTCGATCTGCTAGTGACGGATTCATTCGAGCCGGATCTAGCAGGTGGTGAAGAGCGGGTTGCACAGCTGGCAGCAGAGCTAAAAGCGGTGCGCAATGCGTGTGCCGCGACGGGCGAGGGGCGGTGGGAGGAGGCGAAGGATTCGCTGCGCACCTTGCCGCGGCAATCGATTTTCTGGCAGTGGCGGATTTTTCTACGCGGCGTCCGCTGTGTGTTTGAAGAAGAGCGGGAAACGGCGCGCCAGTGTTTTGCGCAATTGCCTGCAACTGGCACGCTGGCCCGAGCAGCGGCGGCCTTAGCCCCGGATCTAGCCAGAAGCACGCGACCGGCACCCGCCACCGCGAAAATCCCGTTGTTTCTAGCGGCGACAGGCCAGCCAGCGGCATGGGCGGCAGCGCTTCTGACCGCCACGGCCTCTTGGAAGGCGGGAAAACGAATCCAGGCATTCGATGATTTAGCGGCAGGGATGAGGCCGGTTTTCCCATCTTTGGAGCCTGGTCTGCCTGCCATGCTGACAGATGGGATACTGCCATCCACCACGCGAATGAGTGATGACGATTGGGTGGACTCCGAGGCGATGTTTGCGCGATTTGGTAATCAACGGAAAAAAGCCGAATCACATCTCCAGAAAGCTGTCTTGGTCTTTTTAAGGTCCATGTGTGCGGCGGAAAAAAGCGAGATGCCAGAAGAGGAATTGGACCGTTGTTGGCAGGTCGTCATCAAGCTTTGGCATGAGAATCACGGTCCCGATCCGCTGCGGGACTCGCTCGCTTGGAAATGGCTCGGAGATGAATTAGCCCGCGCTCCGAAGCCTAGGTTTAACATCTTTGGTTTTGCTCAAACGGCTCCCTATCAGAATGCTGAAAAGGCGCTCAAAGCTTACGAGAATGCGACTGCTGCCGATGAGACCAATGAGTCTGCTTGGCTCGCATTGGCGTCGCTACTGATCAAGGAGCGCGACACCAAGAAGAGCAACCCATTGCTGGACAAGCTGATCAAAAAATTCCCCCGCAACAAAGCGATCTTGGTTCTCGCCGGGGAAAGCGCAATCGCCCGCAAGAGCCATACCAAAGGGAGTGCCGCCCTGCGAGCCGCGCTGGCATTGGATCCTCTGGACCGCGATATTAAGGTGCAATTGGTAGGCTCCTTGCTCGTGCGAATCCGGGAAGCCCGCACCAAGGCTTCAGCATCCACGGGCTTGTGGGCGGAAATCGAACCATTTCTCGAAGATAGCCCACCTCGCGGATATGAGCTTCTCAGCCGTTGGATGGCGCGAGTGCGGCGATCTCTACTCGATCAGGATCAAGCGGCAGCCTCCCAAGCGATGGCGGAATCCATCGCGATGGCACCCTCTGATGTGATCCGCTTGTTTCTCGCCGCCACGCTGGTTTCCGTTTATCAAACTAAGCTTTACAGCGGATGGCCTCAGGATTGGAAGGCGGCCTGTTCCTCACCTCAACATACTTGGAAGACCCAGCTCGCAATTTTGCGGTTGGCTGATTTCCTCAGCGCTCAACCGGGCTGGGGCGTCAAACAAATGGACCTGATCCGCAAGCGAGCCGTGGAGGCAGTGGCGCACTTGGTGGCCCCTCACAACATTAAGACCGACCCCACAGGCCTCTTGGAACTCATCGACGAGCTACTATCATTGAGAAAACGGACTGCGCAACGTTCCGTTCACGTCATCGGCATGGTCATGCGCGAGATTGCAGACGCGCTTTTTTCCCAGATCAATCCCGCGACGAGGAAAATTGACCCGCGGCTGCGTCTGGCATATTTGATATTTGCTGAAGATTATTCAAAAAAAGCAATCAAGCACTTGGACGCCGTCATTGTGGATGCGGAAACCCAAGGCTTTCAGGCGGCAGCCGCGCGGGCAAAGGCGTTCAAAAAAGAAATCGAGGACAATCCTGGCGGCGGCCCGTTCGATTTCCTCGAGGATGATCCGTATGACGAGGAAGATGACATTTGGGAGGATGATGAAGACGAGGATGATGATATCTGGGAGGATGAGGAGGATGACGAATCTGATGAGGAAATGCCTCACCCCATGGAAACTCTGACGGAAGCCATTCTCGCTGGAGATGATGCAACCATCCAACGCTGCCGAATTGCACTGCGCAAACGTGGGCTCTCGGACTTGACAATCGATCTGGCCATTGAAGTGATCTCAGAAGGAAAAAAACCACGGACTCAAACTCGTAAAATCCCCCCCAAGAAACCTCCATTCGTGGATCCTCTCCAAGAAAACCTTTTTTAATCACATGAACCCCTTCCTCGTTCTCGATGTATCGGTGGATGCCACCGATGAGCAAGTGCGCTCGGCCTATCAGATTCTGCTTCGCCGCTACCCGCCGGAGCACCGTCCACACGAATTTCAAATCATCCAAGAAGCCTACCAAGCCACCCGGACCGCTGCCGATCGCCTGCAGTGGCGACTTTTTCACGTGCAAAGCGGCAGAACCGGCCCATTGGAGACGCTGGAAAACTTCGCCCATCTCCCCGGCAAGCTGAAGCCACCCGGCGCGGCGGCCTTCCGTTCATTCCTTCGTGGCTGTGCCAATGCCACCCTCCGCGAGCAATCCAAGTGAAAACCTCAATCTCCATTTCTCACCCATGATGTCACCACTTGAACCCTTTCCCGATAGCCCCGACGAAGAAGCCGATTACGATGAAGACGGCCCTGAAATAGAAGAGGATGCCGGAATCACCTTGGAAGCTCTCCACGAGGAACTCATCGCAACCACTACCGAGACCCGCCGTGGCAACCGGCGGGTACTGGAAGTTTTGAAAAACTTCGGTGGCGTGCTAGACGCGCTTTCCGCCACTTCCAACGATACCCATAAAGCCGTTCGCGCCCTCCCAGCAATCACCGCCACCGCCACTTCCGATGGTGATGGACTTCCACAAGCCTGGACCCTGCCCTTAGTGGAGCTAGCAGATCGCCTGGACCGGGTGGCCCACGGATTCGCCCGCCCGCCCGCCATGCGGCAGCCATGGTGGCCCGGCGCCCGGCGGAAATTAGCCGCTTGGCGCGAGGCTTGGGAAATGCAGGCAGATGCCGTCGCCATCCTCCGCAGCCACCTTGCCGCCACCTTGCAACGCGCCGATCTACAACGCCTCGACGTGCTGGATCGCCCCTTCGATCCCAATACGATGACCGCCGTCGAATCCACCATGGATTCAGAAAAACCCGACCACACGGTGCTTGCAGAAATTCTCCCCGGCTGGCGGAATAGTGCCTCCGGCCAACTGATCCGGCCCGCTCAAGTCCGAGTTTCCCGTCGCTCCACCCGCTGATTTCCACTAAATTTATCATTCTCTCATGAATCAAGACCTCGCCCAACTCGTCATTGGTATCGATCTCGGTACCACCAATTCCACCGTCGCCGTCGCCCAAGATGGCAAGCTCACCGTCATTCCGGTCAACGGCCAAGCCACCATGCCCAGCGCAGTCGGCATCGATCCCACCGGCAAGCTCGTCATCGGCCAGGCAGCCAAGAACCAAGCCATTTCCGCACCAGAAAACACGGTACTCTCCATCAAGCGGCTGATGGGCACCGAGGCCACGGCCGAGCTTGGCGGGAAATCCTACCGCCCCGAGGAAATCAGCGCCTTGATCCTCGGCGAGCTCAAGCGCGCCGCCGAGGAGCACCTCGGCCGGCCCGTGACCCAAGCCGTCATCACCGTGCCAGCCTTTTTCAATGAGCGCCAACGGCTGGCCACCCAAGACGCCGGAACCCTCGCCGGGCTGGAAGTGCTGCGCATCATCAACGAGCCCACCGCCGCCGCACTCGCCTACGGAGCTGGCCAAGCCGATAGCACGGAGAGCGAAACCCTGCTCGTCTATGATCTAGGCGGCGGCACCTTCGATGTCTCGGTCGTGCAGGTGGAAAACGGCATCGTCGAGGTCCGCGCCAGCCATGGAGATATCAATCTCGGCGGCGACGATTTCGACGAGGCGCTCACCACCCTGGGCGAAGAACGGCTGCGGGAAAAGAGCGCGGACGTTCTGCCACCCGCCGCCCACCGCCGCCTCAAGAGCGCCATGGAACTCGCGAAAATCCAGCTTTCCGAAGAACCATTCGCCAACGTCCGCGAGGAATACCTCACCGCCTCAGACCACCTCGAAACCGAAATTTCTCGCACCGACTACGAAAATTTGATCGATCCATGGTTGATCAAAACGCTCGATTGTGTCCAGCGCGCACTTTCCGATGCCGGAGTCACCGCCCACCAGCTTGACAAAATTATGCTCGTCGGCGGCTCCACCCGCACCCCCGCCGTGCAGGATCTTCTGATGCGCACCCTCGGCATGGAGCCGCGCCATGAAATCAACCCGGACCTCGTCGTCGCCATGGGAGCCGCCATCCAAGGTGCCACCCTCGCAGGTCAGCCAGCCCCCGCCATCCTTGTCGATATATCGGCCCACACCTACAGCGTGCTCGCCGTCGTCAGCGAGGATATGTTTGGAGAATCCCTTAGATGCTGCCCGCTGATCCGTCGCGGCACTCCGCTCCCCGTCACCAAGGCGGACTTATTTTCCACCTCCTCGAACGGTCAAAAGCGCGTGGTGATAAAAGTGTTCCAAGGTGAAAGCGACGATCCTGATGATAACCTTACCCTCGGCGAATTCGCGGTGGAAGGTCTCTCAGACGTGCCCGCTGGAAACGACATTATCGTCCAGTTCCGCATCGACCTCAGTGGCCTGCTCACCGTCACCGCCACCGAGAAACGCACCGGATTGATCAAATCCGTCACCATCGATACCGCCGGTCAGCATCGCATCAATCTTGACGTCGCCCGCACCAACCTCGCCGCCCTCTTCGCCGATGAGGATTCCGACGACGACTTCGACGACGACGAAGACGAAGACGACGAAGATTTCGATAACGCCCCTTCGACGGCCGCAGAAACCACTGTCGATCTCACTCCAGATGACGAGCCACCTGCAAATACCAGTCAGTTACTCGCCTCTGCGAAAAGTCTGCGCAACCGGGCCGAAAAGCTCCTCGCCCAAGAAATCGCAGAAGCCGACGCAATCGCCATCCGCACCAACCTCACCGCCATCCCAACTGCCCTTGAGGCACGAGACTGGAACAAACTACGCACCACCCTGGACTCCCTGAGTGACCTGCTTTTCTACCTTGAAGATTGATGATGGAAAACATCCACCGCTGCGCGATCCATTCTTGTAGATTAAAAGCCTGGCATCGTATCTTCCATCGCTGATTCCAGCCGGCGTGTGGCGGTGGGGGCTGAATCGTCGTGGAGGAAATACGGTATTGCCAATCCGGCAATTAGGTAATACCTTTCCAGCATGAAAACAATCTCGCTCAAGATTCCCGACGAGTTAGTTTCACGGGTGGATGCATTGGCCCTTAGCAAACGGACCAGCCGCTCCGCGTTGATGCGCGAGGCTCTGGAGGAGAAACTTGAGGCATCCGCAATGATAAGCACTCCCAGTCTTTACCAACGCAGCGCGGATTTATGCGGCAAGGGCGACAGCGGTCTGGGTGATCTGGCTTCCAATCCGAAATATCTGGAAGGCTTTGGATCGTGAATGAAGTGCTGGTGGATACGGGGCCACTCGTTGCTTATCTGGATCGAAGCGATCAATACCACCCTTGGGCAAAGAAAGAGTTTCAGCAACTCACACGCCCCCTGCTCACCTGCGAGGCGGTGATTGCGGAATCCCTGTTGCTGTTGCGGCGGGGAAGTATCGACCCGGATGGACTTCTCAATCTGATCATTCGTGGGGTCGTCGTAACGGGGTTTTCTCTCGCATCCGAGATCAGCGCGATCCAGCAACTGATGAAGGCCTACCGCAATGTGCCGATGTCGCTGGCGGACGCTTGTCTGGTGAGAATGGCGGAGATTCACGAGCGCTCGATAGTCATGACATTGGATTCCGACTTCGTCGTTTACCGGAAATCCCGGCGCAAAGTGATTCCTCTGCGGTGTCCTGAGCGATGACCAGCGAAGAATGAATTCAAATTCATCTGAGGTTAAATCCGCCACCTTACGCCAAGATCTGATCAAGGACGTAGGGCAGGATGCCGCCAGCGTTGTAGTAAGCGATTTCCTGCAGGGTTATCGAGGTGGACTTTTAGGGGTGACTGCTTCTTTGTAACGTTTCCTCACGCAAACTGCCCAAGAAAGATCGAAGGCTCATCGCTTCTACTTCTTTGGAGAGGGGGAAGGTTTCGCCTTTGGGGATGAGGTAGGTGGCTTTGGTGGCTCCCAGGGTTTTGAGGCTTTCTACGAACGCGGGGGTGAGTTTTGGGGAGAGGGTGCGTTTGATTTCGATGGCGTGGATTTCTCCGTTTGGGTGTTCGAGGACGAGATCGACTTCGGCTCCTGCTTGGGTGCGGTAGTGGCTGGCGGTGATGTTTTGCGGGATGGTGGCTAGGATTTGCTCAATGCAGTAGCCCTCCCATGAATGACCACAAACGGGGTGGCCGAGGACTTTTTCGATATCGTTGAGACCGGCGAGCGAGTGAAGGAGGCCGGAGTCGCGCCAGTAGGTTTTGGGGGATTTGACGAGGCGTTTCCCGGCATTCCGGCTCCAGGCGGGGAGGGAGCGGAGAAGGTAGAGTCCTTCGAGAAGATCCATGTAGTGACGGACGCTTTTCCCGTCGATACCGAGGGAACCGGCGAGTTTGCTGGCGTTCACAGTGCAGCCCTGCTGGTGGGCGAGCATGCTGCAAAGCCGCCGCAGGATGACGGGTGAAGTGGCCACCCCGAGCTCGGGGAGGTATCGCTCCACATAGCTGGTGACGAAGTCATCACACCACTGGGAGGCGGTGGAATCATCTGCGGCGAGAAAACTTTCCGGGTATCCTCCACGGAACCAATGTTGCTCCATTT
>Ga0105045_10006419_pt1 | contig 10403 bp, 10 predicted proteins | sample MAT02_FD_78089 | JGI IMG/M metagenome (GOLD analysis project Ga0105045, IMG submission 78089) | Freshwater microbial communities from Lake Fryxell liftoff mats and glacier meltwater in Antarctica - MAT-02 (megahit assembly) | ecosystem: Environmental > Aquatic > Freshwater > Ice > Liftoff... | reverse complement strand
TGAAAGCCGAGATCCATCCAGATTATAAAGCCGTTTCAGTGGTCTGCAACTGCGGAAACACCTTCGCTACTCGTTCAACATTCCGCCAAGAAACCATGCGGGTTGATATTTGTAACGAATGCCACCCATTTTATACCGGCAAACATAAAATCGTGGATACCGAAGGCCGTATTGATAAATTCTGGCGTCGATATGGTGCTAAGGATAAAATCGAGAATGCAAAAAATGCAGAAAATGCAGAAGCAAGTAAGTAAATACACGGATTCTACGACATTTGAAAAAGGGCGCTTTGGCGCCCTTTTTTGTCTCAATTGTCTTTCTAGAAATGCAAGCAGTATCTTAGGTAAGTTTTATGACAAATGATCTAAAAAAGGCTGCGCTTGATTATCACGCCCTTCCGACACCCGGGAAATTAAGCATCGCCTTAAGCAAACCAACTGAAACGCAAAGGGACTTAGCTTTAGCTTATACGCCAGGCGTTGCGGAGCCTGTTCGAGCTATTAAAGCCGATCCGGATGAGGCCTATCGTTATACCTTAAAATCCAACTTGGTTGGCGTGATCACCAATGGTACCGCTGTCTTAGGTTTAGGCGATGTGGGGCCGCTTGCGGCAAAACCTGTCATGGAAGGCAAAGCAGTGCTTTTTAAACGCTTTGCGAATATTGATGTGTTCGACATCGAGGTGGAAGCATCTGATCCCCAGACCTTTGTGAATACCGTTGCCAATATATCACCGACCTTTGGCGGTATTAACCTAGAAGATATTAAAGGCCCTCAGTGTTTTGAAATTGAACAAGCTTTGATTGAACGTCTCGATATTCCCGTCTTTCATGATGACCAACATGGTACCGCGATTATTGTGGTAGCAGGGTTGTTGAATGCGATTGAATTGCAAGAAAAATCCCTAACAGACATTAAGGTGGTTTGTTTGGGTGCAGGCGCTGCCGGTATTGCTTCAATGCGATTACTCATGGCAGTGGGCTTACGTCGAGACCAAATTACGATGGTCGATAGACAAGGCATTATTCACACGGCGAGAACCGATTTAAATACCTATAAATTCGCTTTTGCTGCTCAAACACAGAAGCGAACTTTAGAAGAAGCAATGGTTGATGCAGACGTGATTATTGGCGTTTCCGGTCCGAATTTGCTAACGGGTCGCATGTTACAAGTGATGGCGCCACGACCGATTGTTTTTGCTTTATCGAATCCCGATCCTGAAATTGAGCCTAAAATTGCTTATCAAGTCAGAGATGATTTAATCATGGCAACAGGCCGTAGTGATTACCCGAATCAGGTCAATAATGTATTATGCTTCCCATATATATTTAGGGGCGCATTAGATGTCAGAGCCAGCAAAATCAATCAAGAAATGATGATTGCGGCAGTCAATGCTATTCGCAATTTGGCTAAGGAACCTGTGCCAGAGGTTGTATTAAAAGCTTACAACATTAATGAACCTATTTCGTTTGGTAAGGATTATATTTTACCCAAGCCAACTGATCCACGCTTGTTACCGATTGTCTCATCGGCAGTGGCAAAAGCGGCGGTCGAAACGGGAGTGGCTCGCATACCTTATCCACAGCATTACCCATTAAAGCCGATCCGTGCGCCTTCGATGAGCGTGAAAGTGTTAGAAGAAGAAAGTCTCTAAGTTTTTCAATAAACCCATTCAAGGATATAAGGAAAGTAGCCATGGCAAGAGCAAAAATTGGTTTGATTGGTGCCGGTAATATTGGTGGCACATTAGCACACTTGATTTTACAGAAAAAATTAGGTGATGTGGTTTTATATGATATCGCTGAAGGCGTTCCACAAGGTAAAGCCTTAGATTTGGCACAATGCGGCCCAATCGAAGGCTTTGATGCCACAGTAACAGGAACCAACGATTACAAAGACATCGCTAACTGTGATGTGATTATCGTCACCGCCGGCGTAGCTCGCAAACCCGGCATGAGTCGTGATGATCTATTAGCGATTAATACCAAAGTGATGAAAGCCGTTGGCGCAGGTATTAAACAATATTGCCCTAAAGGGTTTGTGATCTGCATCACGAACCCTTTAGATGTGATGGTGAAGGTATTACAAGATGCGGCGGGTGTTCCTGATCCCATGATTGTGGGAATGGCCGGCGTATTAGACTCCGCGCGTTTTCGTACTTTCCTAGCGTGGGAATTGGGCGTTTCGATTAACCAAGTGCAAGCCTATGTATTAGGTGGTCATGGTGACTCCATGGTGCCGCTGGTTGGCATGAGCAACATTGCCGGTGTCACCTTAGAAGACATGGTTAAAAACGGTTCGATGTCTCAAGCAAAACTAGACGAGATCATTAAAAGAACGCGCAATGGGGGCGGTGAAATTGTGGCGCTACTCAAAACCGGTTCTGCTTTTTATGCACCGGCTTCGGCAGCTGTCTCCATGGCAGAGGCTTATCTGCGCGATACCAAAGCCATTCTTCCTTGTGCCGCCAAACTCAAAACCGGTCAATACGGCGTGAAAAAATCACTGTTCGTTGGCGTGCCAGCGAAAATTGGTGCAAAAGGCGTTGAGCAAGTGGTTGAGGTGGCATTAACCGACGCAGAACAAAAAAATCTGCAACTGTCAATTGATGCGGTCATTGAACTGTGTGATGCAGCAGATAAGATGTAAAGCACCAAAGCCTTCTCTTTCATCCTTTGAGAGGGCTTTAGCTTTTGAAAGTCGCCAAGTCTTTCTATTGATTCTTACCTTAGACTAGACTAGACTAGACTTAGTCCAGTTCTTTTTAGGTTCAAAATGCTATGTCTATGGTGAATATACACGATGCAAAAACCCATTTTTCAAAATTAGTTGATGCTGCTATTAATGGCGAAGAAACTATTATTGCGAAAGCAGGTAAACCTGCAGCAAGGTTAGTGCCCATCTCCTCCTTAAAACCTCAACGTAAATTTGGCGTTCTTAAAGGAAAGATAAAAATTTCCAAAGATTTTGACGCGCCTTTGCCTGATAGTATTATTGCCGACTTTAAAGGATCATAAATGAGATGGTTACTAGATACCCATATATTTTTATGGTGTGTGAACGATGATTCAAGCCTCACCAAAGAGGCGCGAAAAAAAATATATGATGCAACAGAGGTGTATGTAAGTAGTGCCTCAATATGGGAAGCTGCTATTAAAATTGGATTAAATAAATTACAAGCAAATGTGGATGATCTAATAGCTGCGATAACAGAAAGTGGATTTGTAGAATTACCTATCTCTGTTAGGCATGCAGCTGGCGTTACACGCTTAGCTAATATACACCGCGATCCATTTGATCGCATTCTCATTGCGCAAGCAATGGCTGAGCCTTTGCGATTAATAACCGCTGATGTTAGTTTAAAAGACTATTCAGAATTAGTTGAAGTGATTTAAATACAATGCTTAGAGAGATTGGTTGACCATTAAGTGGAGACGCTCCCCATGCTCATTTCACGATTATTCACTGTGCTGCTTTTGGTGATCCCCTCAGTGGTTTTTGCGGCGCAAGAAAGCAGTTCTGGCAGCATGTCTAACAGCGAAGCGCTAGGTAATAGCACGCAAAATAGTCGCGCGTTAGATAGTCGTACGCCCAACGATGAGGTGCTCGGTACTTCCAATCCACGTAACCAAAATAATACACACAACACAGTGCCTCACCGGCCTGGGCAAACTATACAACCCGGTCCTTCCGATCATCCTGCACCAGTGCTCGATTCTGCTGGCCAATAAGCTTAGGAGGCGAGCCAGTTACCAGCCAACGACCGCTTTAGAACAAAGATTCACTATTCCCACCGCCGCTGGGGGTAATGAGGTTACGCTCTCCACCGGATGCCACAGCCGTACGGTTTGGTGTCGATTCCTGACGGAATATTTCAAAAATCGCATTGGGTTGGCCTGGGCGTGCGAGTAATCCGGTACTAGGATCAATTCTGACCGTAATAATGCCGCGTGGTTGTTCCGGCTTGGTTTCAGGAACACCTTGTAAGGCTGCGCCCATGAATTTCATCCAGATAGGTAAGGCAGCTTGCGAGCCATACTCTTCCAAGGATTGTGGCTCATCAAAGCCGACCCAGGTTGAAGCCACTAACGATTGATTGAAGCCCGTGAACCAGGCATCTAGTTTGTTGTTCGTGGTACCGGTTTTTCCTGCAAGATCGCTGCGATTTAAATTACGAGCAAGCTTTGCAGTACCGGTTTGAATAGCGTCTTGCAAGAGAGAAGTCATGATAAAGGCAGTTTGAGCAGAAATAGCGCGAGTTGCCTCAGGGCTCGAGGCAGCTTGTTTATTATTCACTAAATCATCAATCGCGTTGTCTTCATCGTCTGAGCCGGGATCATATTTACTTGCCGATTCAATAGACGCTGTTACGGGGGACGCTTCAAACACAATATTGCTTTGGCTGTCGATCACCTTTTGGATGATGTGTGGTTTCACTTTATAGCCGCCATTGGCAAATACGGCATAGCCGGTTGCGATATCTAATGGTGAAGTATTTGCGGTGCCTAAAGCGAGTGATAAAGTGCGTGGCAAGTTACGGCGCTCAAAACCAAAACGCTCGATTACTTTAAGAGCCTTGCCAATGCCGAGTGCTTGTAATAAACGAATTGAAACCAAGTTGCGAGATTTGGTTAAGCCAACACGTAAACGGGTCGGGCCATAAAAACGGCGCGTATCATTTTGTGGGCGCCAAGCATCTTCGACGTTGGCGTCACGGTAAACAATAGGGGCGTCATTAATCACAGAGGCTGCGGTGTAGCCATTTTCTAAAGCTGCGGCATAAATGAAGGGTTTAAAATTAGACCCTGGTTGTCTTGACGATTGTGTGGCGCGATTAAAGTGCGACAAATTAAAATCAAAACCACCAATCATCGCCAGAATGGCACCATTTTTAGGGTGGAGCGCCACCAGGGCAGCTTGAGCTTCTGGGAGTTGGCTAAACACCCACTGATTACCAGCACCGGGTTCTGCATAGATCACATCACCCACAGCAACCACATCGGCGGGTGATTGTGGCGTAGGCCCTAAGCGCAAGCGCGAAAACTGTCTGGCAGCCCATTTCATGCTATTAAAGGAAATCTCAATTTCTTGCTGATTAGGCAACAAGGCATGCACGCTATTGTCACCGACGCTGATAATGGCAGCAGGCCAAGTAAAGAGCGTTTTAGGGAAGCTTTTAAGTTGTTCTGTCCAGGCAGCTTTGTCGATCGCTCCTTTAGCTGAAGTGGTCAGCTGGCCAATCGGGCCTCGATAGCCGTGACGTTTGTCATACTCTAATAAGCCCTCTTGTACGGCATTGTGCGCGAGGCTTTGTAAGCGACTGTCGACGGTAGTGTAGGCAACATAACCGGAGGTATAAACTTGTGGGCCAAATTTTTCGACCAATTCTTTGCGAGCCATTTCCGAAACATGGGGTGCATCAATATCGATAACTCGTCCGTGATAGCTTGCAATGACAGGTGATTCGATCGCCTGATCATATTCTTCTTCTTTGATGAATCCATAATGTAGCATTCGTCGCAGGACATGGGTTCGGCGCTTTAATGCTGCGTCAGGGTTATTAATGGGATTAATCGCTGAAGGAGCTTGTGGGAGTCCTGCCAACATGGCCATTTGAGGGAGATCCAGTTTATCAACCGTTGTTCCAAAATAGACTTGGGCTGCCGCTTGAACACCGTAAGCACGTTTGCCGAAATAAATTTTATTCAGGTAAAGCTCAAGAATTTTATCTTTCGAAAGCTCTTTTTCGATTTTAAGGGCAAGGAGCGCCTCATTTAGTTTGCGCCCAAAGGTTTTTTTGCGGGTGAGGAAAAAGTTGCGAGCGACCTGCATGGTAATGGTACTGGCGCCTTGCCCTTTAGTGCCGCTGACTAAAAGATGTAAGGAAGCACGGGCAATCCCTCGAAGATCGACACCGTTATGCTCATAAAAGCGTCGATCTTCGGTCGCCAAAATGGCATTGATCAGCGTCGGGGGAACATCCTGGATGGAAATGGGGGTACGGCGTTTTTCACCGTATTCACCAATCAATTTTCCATCAGCTGTGTAAATTCGAAGGGGCACTTGAAGTTGGATATCTTCCAAATCATTAACTTCGGGTAGTTGGGCGTTGGTGTACAACACAATGATGACCAAAGCGCATAACCCGGCCATGCCGGTGCTAAGCATCACACGAATAAAAATAGATAAGAAATTTTTCATAGCCTGAGTATAACAAAATGTCATAATGCAGATGGAAGGTTATTCATCTAAAGTGTGAAAAAATTTGCGAGATAGCGTGTAGCAGCTAGTATTGAGATGAGTATTGCGAATTTTGTTATAATGAGAACTGAATTTTAAGGCGCGAGGATCAAGTGGTTAGCCAGATGAATAATTTATTTTATTGGGAGCTGGTTTTAGTTTGCACTAAAATAATAAGGTCTGTTTAGGTTGCGGCGCTGCGAAAAAAAGGTTACACAGACGAAGTTTCGTTAAAAAAACGGGCTCAATGATGAGCCGCAAAATTTTAATAGCCTCCAGTGAGGACAAGGGAAGGAATCGTGGAGCTAGCATTTTTCCAACGTAAACCACCAACCATTATCGGCGTCGACATTAGCTCGGCCTCGGTTAAGCTGCTTGAGCTGAGTTTCGGCCCTCAAGGATACCGCGTCGAGAGCTATGCTGTCGAAAACTTGCCCGCTGATGCGATGCAAGAAAAAGAAATCAAAGATGTCGAAGCCGTAGGCCATGCGATCGAAAGAGTGGTGAAGCGCTCCCGTACTCGTTCCAAATATGGCGCAGTTGCGATTAATGGCTCTGGCGTTATTGCAAAAGTAATACAAATGAATAATGGCTTGACGGAAGCAGAACTTGAAACGCAAATTAAATTAGAAGCTGAGCGTTATATTCCCTACCCCTTGCAGGAAGTTAATATTGATTTCCAAGTTATTGGCCCGTCGAGCAAAAGCCCAGAATTAGTGGATGTTTTATTAGCAGCTTCACGCACCGAAACCATTGATACCTTGGTCGAGGTCTTAAGCATGGGCGGCATCACTGCGCGTGTGGTCGAGATTGAAGCTTATGCTATTGAACGCGCTTTTAGTTTGATTGCCGATCAAGTTCCCAGTGAAGGGGAGCATCAAACCATCGCGGTTGTTGATGTGGGATCAACGATTACCACATTTAGCGTTTTGCACGATAAAGCAACGGTTTATAATCGTGAGCAAATATTTGGCGGCAAGCAATTAACAGAAGAGATTCAAAGACGTTATGGATTAACGTTTGAAGAAGCAGGCGTTGCTAAAAAGCAGGGCGGGTTACCAGACGATTATACCTTAGAAGTGCTAGAGCCTTTTAAAGATGCCGTGGTTCAGCAAATTGGCCGTTCGCTCCAATTCTTTTTTTCATCGAGTCAATTTTCAGAAGTCGATCATATTGTGCTGGCCGGTGGAACCTCTTCCTTACCAGGGCTTGTAGAGCGCGTAGAAGAAAAACTTGGGATCCCCGCGATAGTCGCAAACCCCTTTGCGAAAATGTCCATTGCCCCGAGAGTCAGCGTACCAGCGATTCATGCGGATGCACCTTCGTTAATGATTTGCTGCGGTCTCGCCATGCGGAGCTTTATGACATGACAATTAATATCAACTTATTACCCTGGCGCGCTGAGCGTAAAGAATTACTTAAAAAAGAATTTTTAACTATGTTGGTTTTTGGGGTTGTGGTGTCATGTGGCTTGGTTTTAATTATGCACATGACGGTAGTCCGCCAAATTGCAGCACAAAATGAGAACAATACCTATTTAAAGAATGAAATAAAGCAACTGGACGATCAGATCGCACAGATCCAACGTCTGGAGAAAGAAAAACAACAACTCTTAGCTAAAATGGAAGTGATCCAGCAGCTTCAAGCAAGCCGGCCAGAAGTTGTTAGATTATTTGATGCGATAGTACGCATTATTCCGCCCGGGCTTTTTTTAACCAATTTATCGCGCACTGGCAGTCATATTTTAATTGATGGCAAAGCAGAGTCTAATACCCGCGTTTCAACCTTTATGAGAAATATTGAAGCGTCGAGTTTATTTAAGACACCTGATTTAACGTTGATCCAAGCAGATGACATGAAGCCGGATGGTAAAATTGAATCAAGACCTATTGACAGGTTAATTGGCTTTAATTTAAAAGCAGATGAAGTGGTCAGTTTCCCGAATGTGGCGCAAAAAGCTGCAACCCCTGGCGTGCCAGGTGATCCAGCAGATGCCAATAAGGCAGTGTCACCGCCTGCTGCGGCCCCTAGTCCAACGCCAACGAGTACCACGACAAAATGAACGTTAATTTAAATGAATTAGATTTAAATGATGTTGGCATTTGGCCGCTACCGGTCAAGATGATCACTATTGGTGCCATTAGTTTGATGATTCTTTTTTTGGGCTACTGGACAGATACTAAGAAGCAATTATCTTATTTAGACAAATCAGAAGAAGAAGAACTAACGCTACGAACGACCTTTGAAGAAAAGCAGCATAAAGCAGCTAATTTAGATGCTTATAAAGAACAAATGGCCAATATGAAAGCATCATTTGGCGCGCTGCTTCGACAATTGCCGGAAAAGACAGAGGTGCCTGGTTTAATTGAAGATATCTCGCATCAAGGGTTAGCGGCCGGTTTAGAATTTCGGTCAATACGTTTGTTGCCCGAAAAGGAAATCGACTTTTATGTTGAATTACCCATCGAGATTTCGGTCGTTGGAAATTACCATCAGTTTGGTGAATTTGTCAGTAATATTGCTGCGTTGCCGCGAATTGTGACTTTGCATGATTTTATGATACGTCCCGTATCGCCCGATTCGACAGGGGATAACTTAATCATGAACATAACGGCTAAAACTTATCGATATACAGCGGATGATAGCGAAAATGTGCCTAAACCATAAAGCTCTGAATCCCATGTGGGGAGCTGTTTTGCTCAGCTTGTTGCTGTTTGGTTGCAGTAACAGCGAGAGGCGTACTGAATTAGAATCTTATGTGAAACGAATTAAAAGCCGAACGATTAAAGAAATTGAGCCACTACCCGAAATTAAGCCTTATGAAATATTTACTTACTCTGCTGCGAATCTACATAGTCCTTTTGTTCCGATTATAATGCAAGAAGTTGCTAAAAAAGTGGTAGTGGAAAATGGTATTCACCCCGATATAAATCGGCGTAAGGAAGCATTAGAGAACTTTCCACTGGATTCGTTACGTATGGTGGGAACGTTAGAACAAAGCGCCAAAAAATGGGTATTAATGGTTGACCCAACCGGTACAGTTTTTCGGATAACAAGAGGTAATTATATCGGTCAAAATCATGGACTTATTGATAGTATTTCGGATGAGCGAGTGATGATAACAGAAATTATACCCGATCCGATGGGCGGGTGGCGTGAGCGAAAAGCATCGATAAGTCTTGTCGACGCGTTAGGCAAAACAAAACATAATTCACATCCACAATAAAAAAAGTGATGAAAGGTTGGAGTCAGCAATGGTAAAGATAACAAAAGCATGCTTGATAACACTAATGATGTTATTTTCGCCGCTGATTTTTGCTGCGAGCTCGATTAAAGATCTGCAAGTGGTGGCTATCGATGGCAATAAAATTTGCATCAAGCTGACCTTCGACGGAAAAATGAATGCGCCTAAGAGTTTTGCCACAGAAAATCCTGCGCGGGTTGTATTAGATTTTCAAGGCGCCAAGAATGGATTGTCGCGTGAAAAATCGCGCGCTGATTTAAATACCGGCATGGTTAAACGAATTGCAGTTGTTGAAGCGAATGAGAGAACACGCGTTGTTATTGATCTAAAAGAATCTGTTCCTTTTGAAGTTAAAATGGAAGGTAATGAAGCGATAATCGTGATGGGCGGTGGTATGCCACCTTCACAATCAGCCTCGGATCCCTTTCATGGTCAAGTCTATACCATAGGGGCTGAAGTAACACCCGCTAAGTGCAGTCAATTTGGCTTAAAAGGCGTCGATTTTCATCGTGGAAAAGACGGCGAAGGGCTCATCGTGGTGGATTTAAATCACACCAATATCCCTATCGATCTCAAAGAAGAAGGACAACGTATTCGCATTCGTTTCTCTGGTGCGACATTACCTAGAGATTTGCAAAACAAATTAGATGTGACCGACTTCGGTACTCCTGTTAGCTCAATTAACACCATCCAAAAAGGGGATGATGTTGAAATGACTATTCAAATGAATGGCTTTTTTGAAGATATCGCTTATCAGGCAGATAAACGTTTTACCGTTGAAGTGAAACCGTTAACTAAAGATGAAAAAGAACGTTTGCAAGCAAAAAACTTTAAGTACACGGGTGAAAGATTATCGTTGAACTTCCAAGATATTGAAGTGAGAGCTGTGCTGCAGTTGATTGCCGATTTTACAGGATTA
>Ga0105045_10006418_pt1 | contig 10404 bp, 10 predicted proteins | sample MAT02_FD_78089 | JGI IMG/M metagenome (GOLD analysis project Ga0105045, IMG submission 78089) | Freshwater microbial communities from Lake Fryxell liftoff mats and glacier meltwater in Antarctica - MAT-02 (megahit assembly) | ecosystem: Environmental > Aquatic > Freshwater > Ice > Liftoff... | reverse complement strand
CTAGCGACTTTCGATCACAGGATTGCGTTGAATGCCGCAGTCGGAGCAGAAAAGCGGCATTTGCTGCTTTTGTAGCTACCTGACGCGATAGCGGGGGAGCAACGCGGGGTAAAGCCGGCGATCAGAATCAGATAGGTCACATCCCGCTGTTACTGTTGCTGCTGCTGCTGCTAGCACAACCAGTGCTGGTAACGCCGCTGCTGCAGGTGGTCTACCGCGTGATCACGCGCCACCTGTTTGAGCAGACCGGCTTCAAGGCCTTTGAGGCCGACAGCGGCGCAGTCACGCTTGTTCAGCGCTTTGGCTCTGCGGCCAATCTCAACATACACCTGCACTGCCTGGTACGGGACGGCGTGTACCGGCGCACCGATAGCGGGCCGGCATTCGTCCAGGCCGATTCACCCACCGACGAGGACTTGCGGGCGCTGCTGCACACGATCATCACGCGGCTGATGAAGCTGCTGACGCGCCGCGGCCTGCTCATCGAAGAGGAGGGCGAGGGATCGCGCGATCTGGCCGACGCCGACGCCTGCGCCAGTTGAACCTGTCATGCCGCAACTGCCACAATGAAACGTCGGCGGTCGGTTGGGCGGCAGTCCGATTCCCCAGGGCCATGCGACCGGTTACCCGCTGTACCGGCTGGAGTGGCAGGCAATGGGTTCGTTGCAGCGCAGGCTGCGCAGCTGCATGGCCGGTGCACGCGCCGAACCGTACGCGTTCGGCGCACCGCAACGGGTTGCGCTGGAGTTGTACCTGGCGCAGCGCGCGCAACATGCCGCTCGAGACGCCGGCGGTCAGGCCGTGACGGCGGGCCCGTTGTCGCGCACGTAAGCCGCAATATCCTTGTGCGTGGCGAACCAGACGCCGCCCTGGACTTGCATGTGGCGAATCAGTTCTTCCAGGATGAACAGGCGCGAGCGGTAACCGATCACATGCGGGTGCATGGTCAGCAGGAACAGGCCGCCTTCGTCCCAGGCACCATCGAATTCGCGCCGGAAGATGTCGAGCACAGTTGTCGGCGCGGTGTAGGGCCGCAGCGCCTGGAAGCGGTTCATGTTGAAGTAGACCGCGTCGTCGCGGATCCACTCCACCGGCAACTCGACGATGCCGGTGGCCTCGCCATGTTGTTCGAGTTCGTAGGGGTCGTTGTCGGCCATCAGCGAGGAGTCATACAACAGGCCCATTTCGCGCTGTATCGTCAGCGTCGACGGAGAAAAGTCCCACGAGGGCGTGCGCATGCCGACCGGTCGGATGCCGGTGATCTGGGTCAGCGCGTCGCTTGAACGCAGGTGCAGATCGCGTTCCACCGCCTCCGGCAGCACCGAGTTGAGCTCATGGATCCAGCCATGCAGCCCGATCTCGTGCCCCTCGGCCACCACGCGGCGTTGCTCGTCCGGATACAGCAGTGCCGCCACGGCCGGCACAAAGAACGTGGCCGGTACGCCGGTCTTCTTCAGCAGTTCCAGGATCCGCGGCACACCGACCCGGCTACCGTATTGGCCCCAGGACATGCGGCCAACGGATTTGCCGCCATCGCGCAACTCGTTCGTCTCGTGGTCGGAGTCGAACGACAACGCCACGGCGCAGCGCGCGCCGCCCGGCCAGCTGGACGGGCGCAGGCTGCGCCCCGCGCGTACCTGGTTCACACGCTGGCGCCACTCAGGCTCATCCCAGGCCCAGGGTTCGCGGGAATCAAGGGGCTTGTCACTCATGGCGGTTTCTCCTCTTGCAGCGGGAAATGGCAGGCCACCTCGCGCGCCGTTCCGCCAGCGCGCAGCAGCGGACGCTCCTGCTGGCAACGGGGCTGCGCGAAGCTGCAGCGCTGGTGAAACGCGCAGCCCGGTGGCGGGTTGATCGGCGAAGGCAGTTCGCCACTGATCGGTTCGATTTCCTGCACCGGCGCGCCATCCGCGGCCAGGCGCGGCGCGCTGGCGAGCAGGGCGCGGGTGTAGGGGTGGCGCGGCGTCAGAAAAATGTCTTCGGTTGCGCCGAGTTCGACGATGCGTCCCAGGTACATGATCGCGACCCGGTCACTGACATGCCGCACCACGCTCAGGTCGTGGCTGATGAACAGCATGGTCAGGTTCAGGTCGCGGCGCAACTGCAGGAACAGGTTGATGATCTGCGCCTGGATCGACACGTCGAGCGAGGCCACAGGTTCGTCGCAGACCAGCGCGTCGGGCCGCATCGCCAGTGCACGCGCGATCGCCACACGCTGGCGCTGGCCGCCGGAGAACTGGTGCGGAAATCGCTGCGCTGCGTCGGCGTCCAGGCCCACGGCCCTGAGCCAGCGCAATACGTCAGCCGCGGCTTCGGACTTTTTCACCAGCCCATGGGCGATCGGACCCTCGGCAATCGTGTCGCCGATACGCATGCGCGGATTAAGCGAGGCAAAAGGGTCCTGGAACACCATCTGGATACGCGTCGTGTGCTTGCGTCCGGCCCGCATCAGCGGCGCGCCATCGATACGGGCTTCGCCCATCGTGGCGGGCAAGATGCCGGCAGCGACCCGTCCCAGCGTCGACTTGCCGCAACCCGACTCTCCGACCAGGCCCAGTGTCTCACCGCGGGCGACTGCCAGCGAGACATCCTCCACCGCATGCACCACGGTCGTGCTGGCCTTCTGGCCGGTGAGCCGCTTGGCCAGCCGTTCGGACAACGGCGGAATCGAGGCGAACCGGCGCGTGATCGCATCCAGTCCGATGAAGTGGGTCTGACCGGTCATGTCGTTGTCTGCGCCGTGGTGGCGGTGTGCATGTTCAGTGGATGGTGGCAGCGCCAGGTGCGCGGCGCTGCGATCGTTTGCTGCGGTGCGGTGTCGCAAGCGGAGGTGGCATGGGCGCAGCGGTCCTTGAATGCACAGCCGCTGGGCAATGCGGTCAGCGAGGGTGTCGAGCCGGGAATCTGCAGCAGGTCCTTGCCTGGCGCCGCCCGCGACGGCAGGCTGTCGATCAGACCCTGCGTGTAGGGGTGGTGCGGCCGGCGCAACACCTCGGCGGTTGGCCCCTCTTCGATCAGCCGGCCGGCGTACATCACCAGCAGGCGCGATGCCAGCACCGAAACCGTGGCCAGGTCGTGGCTGATCCAGACCAGGCTGACACCGGCCTCACGCACCAGCGTACGCATCTCGATCAGTATCTGCGCCTGGATCGAGACGTCCAGCGCGGTGGTCGGCTCGTCGCAGATCACCAGGCCGGGGTTGTTCAGGAACGCGATCGCGATGGCCACGCGCTGGCGCATGCCACCCGACAGTTCATGCGGGTAGGCGTCGAGCCGGCGTTCCGGATCGGGAATACCAACCTTGGCCAGCGCCTGCAGGCTGCGCTTGCGCATCTCCGGCTTGCCAGGGTTGCCATGGGCGCGCATCGCCAGTTCCATCTGGGTCGACACCTTGAGCACCGCGTTGAGCGTGCTCATTGGATCCTGGAACACCATGGCAATGCGCCGGCCGCGCAACGCGCGCAGCTGCGCGCGTGGCATGCCCACGAGTTCCTGACCATCGAGTTTCACCGAGCCGGCGGCAACCCGCCCGGGCGGATCGATCAGGCCCAGGATGGAATAGCCGGTGACACTCTTGCCCGAACCCGATTCACCGACCAGACCGATGATCTCGCCGGCATGCACGTCGAACGAAACGCCGTCGACCGCACGTGCGACACCCGAGCGGGTCGCGAACTCGGTGGCAAGGTCGCGCACCTGTAGCAGCACCTTGTCGCTCATTCGGTGTCTCCGCCCTGCGGGCTGTGGCGCGAGCGCCTTGGGAACGGCCCGGTGGCGCTCATTCGGTGCCTGCGCCCTGCGGGCTGCGGCGAGCGCCTTGGGAACGGCCCGGCGGCGCTCATTCGGTGCCTGCGCCCTGCGAGCTGCGGCGAGCGCCTTGGGAACGGCCCGGCGGCGCTCATCGCTTGAGCCTCGGGTTGAGCTGGTCGCGGATCTGGTCGCCGACCAGGTTGATGGCGACGATCAGCACGATCAGCGCGATACCGGGGTAGATCGAGATCCAGTAACGGCCCGACAACATGTACTGGAAGCCGTTGGCAATCAGCATGCCCAGCGAAGGCTCGGACACCGGCATGCCCAGGCCCAGGAACGACAGGGTGGCCTCGAGCGCGATCGAGTTGGCGACCTGCACCGTGGCCACCACGATCAGCGGCGGCATGCAGTTTGGCAGTACATGGCGAAACGCCACCCGCACCGCGCTCAGTGGCGTCGACAGGGCCGCCTCAACGTAGTCCTTGGAGCGTTCGGACGACGCCGCGCCGTGGGCGGTACGCGCGAAGTAGGCATATTGGGCCGTGACCAGCGCGGCGATCAGCGGCCACTTGCCTTGGCCGAGCAGGGCGGCGAGCACCAGCGCCAGCAGGATGGCCGGAAACGACAGCTGCAGGTCGATGATGCGCATGATCAGCGTCTCGGTGCGTCCGCCGGCGAAGCCGGCCAGCGTGCCCAGTGATGCGCCGAGCGCGAACGCGATCGCTCCAGCCATCAGGCCAACCTGCAGCGAGATACGCAGCCCGTACAGGATGCCCGAATACAGGTCGCGCCCTTGCGCGTCGGTGCCCAGCCAATGGGTGAAACCCTTGCTGCCAACATACCCTGGCGGGCGGCGCGCGTCCATCAGCACCAGGGTGGACAGGTCGTACGGATCCTGCGGTGTGATCCATGGTGCCAGCAGCGCCAGCAGCACGATCAGTGCGAGTAAGAAAAAGGCGACGACCGCGACCCGATCCTGCGCGAATTCGCGCAGGAAGCCGCGCAGCGGCGTTTCGATCGGCCTGGTTATGGCGTTCATGTCGTCTTGCGCGCACGCAGGCGCGGGTCGAGGGCGGCGTAGGCGATGTCCACCGTCAGGTTGATCGTGATGAACAACAGCGACACCAGCATCAGGTAGGCCACCATCACCGGCCGGTCGAGCGTGGAGATGGAGTCGATGATGAGTTTGCCAACCCCGGGCCAGGAGAAGATGGTCTCGGTCACCACGGCGAACGCCAGCGTCGAACCCAGCTCCAGCCCGAACACGGTGACCAGCGGAATCGCGATCAGGCGCAACACATGGTGGCGCAGGATGGTCCATTCGCTTTCGCCGGCAGCACGCGCGAATCGCACCGTGTCGGTCAGCATCACCTCGCGTGTGCCGGCGCGGGCCAGCCGGATCATCAGTGCCAGCTTGAACAACGCCAGGTTGATCGATGGCAGCAGCATGTGTGTGAGACCGTTGGCGGTGAGAAAGCTCCACTCCACGCCGAACAGCAGCACCGTCTCGCCCCGTCCGCCGGCCGGCAGCAGGCCCAAGTTCACGGCGAACACGAAGATCAGAATCAGCCCGATCCAGAACGAGGGCACCGAAAAACCGAGCACCGAAACACCCATGATGGTGCGGGCCGCCAGGCTGTGCGGCGCGTAACCGGCGAACATGCCCAGCGGCACGCCGATCAGCGTGGCGCCGAGCACGGCCGACAGGGTGATCTCCAGTGTGGCTGGCAGGCGCGACAGGATCAGGTCGAGCACCGGCATGTTGTAGACAAAGGAGCGGCCGAAGTCGCCCGTGGCCAGGCGCTGCAGGAAGATGCCGTATTGCTGCCACAGCGGCAGGTCGAAGCCGTAGGCGCGTATCGTCTGCTCGCGGATCTCCTGCGTCACGTCCGGCGAGATCATCACGTCGATCGGATTGCCGACCGCATAGACGCCGACGAATACCAGCGCCGAGATGACCAGCATCACAATGGCGGCCTGCATCAGGCGCTGGATGATGAATGCAAGCACGGTGTCGGTTACGTGTGCGTTACGGTCGCGGCTCGGCCTGCCGGCATCAGGCCCAGTCGGACTCGATCAGCGCGCGGGTCTCTACCACGGCCACGTCCCACATGGCCATGAGTTCCGCATCGGGGCGCTGGTACAGGCCACCAAAGTTGCCGTCGCCGATCAGCTCCTTCTTGGCGCCCGGGTCGACGCGCAGGTACTTCGCGATGTCGATCATCGGCTTATGCGCGGCTGGCATCTGCACGTCGGCCAGCCGGGTCCAGGGCAGGTTTTCCATCCATGAGGCATGTGAGGCTAGTGGATCGATCTCCTTCACCTTGGCCATGGTTTTCGGCGCGTTCCACCAGTTGTGCCACTTGACCTGCACGCCGCGGTTGCGATCCAGCCACTCCAGGATGGCGCCGTGCGCCGGCCCGTTGCCGCCATGGCCGTTGACGATGACGATCTGCCGGAAACCGGTGCGCACCATGTGGTCCAGGATGTCGCACATCAGCGCACACAAGGTCGACAGGCGCAGCGACACCGTGCCAGGATAGTCGACGAAGCTCGGCGTAAAGCCGTAGTTGATGGTCGGATAGACCGGCACGCCGATCGGCTGCGCCGCGTCGATGGCAACCCGCTCGGCCAGGATCAGGTCGACACACAGGCTCAGGTAGCCGTGTTGTTCGGTCGAGCCCAGCGGCAGCACGGCGCGCTGGTCACGCTTGACGTGTTCCTGCACCTGCATCCAGTTCATGTCGGCGAGTCGCATGGCGGTGTTTCCTTGTTCAGGGTTGGGCCGGGCCGGCCGGTGGCTGCACGGTGCTGTCGAACATCGACAGCACCACCTTGGCCATCAGCGCCGACAGCGTCTCGCGCTCGACCAGGCTCAGTGGCGACAACATTTCTTCTTCCAGGGCCACGAAGCGCGGCATGGCTTCGTCCAGGATCGCGCGGCCGGCGGGCGTCAGCGTCAGATTCTGCTGGCGCCGGTCGGACGCGCCCGCGTGTCGCGCGATCAAGCCCAGCTTGGCGATGTGGTTGACGGCCCGGCTCAGCGTGTTTTTCGGAAACGCGGTCGAGGCGGCGATCTCGCTGGCAGTCACGCCGTCGACCAGACCCAGGCTGTACAGGGTGACGAACTCGGCCCGAGACAGACCGAAACGCTCCTCGACCCAACCGTACAGCGGCGTGTTGTAGCGCAGGCCCAGGTAGTTGAAGCGCGCGGCGAATCCGCAGGGGTTGCGCCACAGGCGTGCGTGTGTGAACGCGTCCAGCCGATGGCGTCCGAGCATGTCGGCGCCCGTTCTGCCGCCATCGGTCGCACCCGACGCATGGTGTGAAGAAGAGGTATTTAGTTCCAACTTGAACAGTCTGTCATTACGCGACCGCATGCTACCAAACTTCGAAGGCAATGGGAACCGAAATATCGTACCGGCTTTTTCACTCTGCACCAGCTTGGTTCGGTGATGAACGTCATGGGCCGAATCGGTGCAGGTGGAAAAAATAAATTAGTTCCAAAAGGTATTGACTGGATCGCGGCAGGCGCTTAAATTCGCTCCCTGAAGGCCTGCGGCATCCGTGGCGCCAAATCACAACTGGAGTTTCACCATGCGTTCCTTTTTGACTGGCGTGCTGTGCGCCACGGCATTGCTGACGTCGGCGGTCGCCCAGACCCTGACCATCGGCGTGCGCGGTGGCCCCGACTCGATCGACCCCCACTTCACCGCCACCGGCACCCATGCCGAAGCGCTCAAACATGTGTTCGACACCCTGGTATGGTCGGGCGACGGCCTCGAACTCGAGCCGCGTCTGGCCGAGAGCTGGAAGACGATCAACGACTCCACCTGGGAGTTCAAGCTGCGCCGTGGCGTGAAATTCCACGACGGTTCCGACTTCACCGCCGCCGACGTCAAGTTCTCGATTGAACGAATTCCGATGGTGTCCGGCCCGAATCCGACCACGATCTATATACGCCGGGTCAAGGAGGTCAAGATCATCGATCCGCTCACCGTGCAGGTGATCACCGATGGCGCGGCACCTACGCTGCCCAATGACTTCATCCGCCTGTTCATCGTCTCGAGCAAGGCCGCCGCCGGCCTGACCAAAGACAGTGCCAACGAAGCCTTCAACACCGGCAAGGCGGCAGTGGGAACCGGACCGTACAAATACGTGTCGTGGCAACCCAAGGGTGACCTGGTGCTGGACCGCTTCGATGGTTACTGGGGTCCGAAAGAGCCCTGGGCCCGCCATGTGCGCAAGGAAATTCCGAACGACGCCGCGCGAGTGGCCCAGCTCAAGGCAGGTCAACTCGACCTGATCACCCGCGTGCCCTCCAGCGACGTGGCCACGCTCAAGCGCGATCCGAAGGTCGACGTGCAGACGATCGACACGATCTACGTGTTCAACGTCGAACTCGACATGCGCGATAAACTGCAGAACGCCAGCAACAAGGATGGCTCGCCACTGGCCAAGAATCCGTTGCTGGACCTGCGGGTGCGCCAGGCCATCGACCTGGCGATCGACCGCAAGGCCCTGGCCGAGGTCGCGATGGAAGGCCTGGGCAAGGCATCCAGCCAGATGGTGACGCCGTCGATCTTCGGTTTCAACAAATCGCTGCCCGAGCGCAAGTACGACCCGGCGGCGGCCAAGAAGCTGCTGGCCGATGCTGGTTACCCGAATGGCTTCAAAATCCAGTTCTCGTTCACCAAGGACCGGCTGCCGGGTGATACCCAGGTTGGCACCTCGATCGCGCAAATGCTGGCTGCGATCGGTATCGACGCCACGCCCAATGCCCAACCGGCCGCGGTGTTCTTCCCGGCCCGCACCCGTGGCGAGTTCTCGATGTCGATGTCCGGCTGGGGCACGCTGACTGGCGAGGCGCATTACACGCTGTCGTCGCTGGCGCACTCCAACGACAAGGAGAAGAAGATGGGCGCGTTCAACGTGCTGAACTACAACAACCCCGAGATGGACAGGCTGCTACAGGCTGCCGCCACCGAAATGGATGTTGCCAAGCGCCGCAAATATCTCGAAGACGCGAACGCGCTGCTCGACAAGGACAAGCAGCGCCTGCCGATCGTAGCCGTGGGTTCGGCCTGGGCGATGCAAAAAGGCAAGGTCACGATCAAGCCGCGGGTCGACGAGGACACGCTGGCGATGAACATCAAGCCGGGCAAGTAAGCTGATGGCCGATATCGCGATCGGCCTGCACGGTGGTTGCGGCACGCTGGACCACGGCCTGCAAAGCGCCGCCGACTGGGCCGAGAGCCGCGAACACATGGCGCAGGCCTTGCGCGCCGGCTGGTCGATCCTGCGCCAGGGGGGCTCGGCACTCGACGCGGTGCAGGCCACCGTCGTCGTGATGGAGGACAGCCCGCATTTCAACGCGGGCCACGGCGCGGCTTTGACGGAAGGCGCCGACCACGAACTCGACGCCTCGATCATGGATGGCGCTTCGCTGGCCGCGGGCGCGGTCTGCACGCTGCGCCGCACACGCAACCCGATCAAGGCTGCGCGCGCCGTGCTCGACACCGGGCACCTGGTGCTGATGGGTGGCGTTGCTGCCGACCGGTTCGCTGAGCTGAAGGGCCTCGAGATGGTGCCCAACACCTATTTCACGACCCAGCGCCGCGTCGACGCGTTGCGCTCGTTGAAGGAAAAGGCGGCCTCGGGTTCGTTCATTCCGGCGACTGAAGCCGAGAAGCATGGCACCGTGGGTGCCGTGGCGCGCGACGCCGACGGTCACCTCGCGGCGGCAACTTCGACCGGCGGCTTCAACAACAAACCCGAAGGCCGAATCGGCGACAGCCCGATCATCGGCGCCGGCACCTATGCCCGCGATGGCGTCTGCGCGGTATCGTGCACCGGCCAGGGCGAAATCTTCATCCGCCGTGTTGCTGCCTACGACATCGCGGCGCGTATGCAGTACGCGGGCGAAAAGCTCGACGCTGCGGCGCACACTGTCGTGTTCGAGACGCTGGCCAGTCACAGCATCGGTGCCGGCCTTGTCGCGCTGGGTGCCGAAGGCAACCCGGTGGCGCCATACAACACGCTGGGCATGTACCGTGGCTGGATCACGACCGACGGCCAACTCGTCGTCGCCACGCACAAGGAATGGCATCCGATGGGATCGGCCTGACACATGGCACAGACAGCGCAGAGCGAACCCATCCTGATCTGGGGCGCCGGTGCCATCGGCGGCATCCTGGGTGCCTATTGGGCGCGCGCCGGTATCGCGGTACTGATGGTCGATATCGTCGAAGAACATGTACGCGCCTGCCGTACCAGCGGACTGAACCTCACCGGGCCGGTGGAGCCGTTCAGCCAGGTCGTGCCGAGCGTGACACCGGCTGAACTGACTGGCCGTTATTCGACCATCGTACTGGCCGTCAAGGCCCAGGCCACCGATGCCGCCATGCAGATGTTGGCACCACATCTGGCCGACGACGGGTTTGTGTTGTCGGCGCAGAACGGCTTGAACGAGTTGGCAATTGCGCGCGTGGTTGGCGAAGAGCGCACGATGGGCTGCTTCGTCAACTATGGGGCCGACTGGATCGGTCCGGGCGAGATCCTGTTCGGCAACCGCGCGGCGGTGGTCGTGGGCGAGGTTGACGGTAGCGTGCGCGATCGCACGCGGCGCATGCACCAGTTGCTGTCGGTGTT
>Ga0105045_10006417_pt1 | contig 10405 bp, 8 predicted proteins | sample MAT02_FD_78089 | JGI IMG/M metagenome (GOLD analysis project Ga0105045, IMG submission 78089) | Freshwater microbial communities from Lake Fryxell liftoff mats and glacier meltwater in Antarctica - MAT-02 (megahit assembly) | ecosystem: Environmental > Aquatic > Freshwater > Ice > Liftoff... | reverse complement strand
GTTGTTCTGATTCTGATAAAAATAGCAACCATAGCCTTCCAAGTGCTTTTTCTTTCAAGGATTTGGCTTTTACCTTTTGAAGTTCAACAAATATAAATTCCATTCCTTTCATTTGCAAATCGGGTTCATCAATGGCCACAATTTTATAGTGATGAAAATACCTGTCTAAATCCAAAACATAATTTTGGTTTACCAAACTTAAGGCATATACCGGTTGCAAAAGTTGAAATTCCTCACCTCTTCCTAGCTGCTTTACATAAGCCTTGGATGCATTAAAAAGTACCCTGCTCTGAAAAGAATCTGTCCAAAGCATTTGCATTTCAACTATAAAGAACCTCCCCAATTTATCCTTACAGAGCACATCTACAATGGTAAATCGTAAAAGTGGTAATCTTGGCAACATTTCTGAAGGCAGATATTCTATACTTTCTATCTTTTGATCTGCCTGCAGAGGCAACACGCTATTCAAAAAACTGATCAGCAAATGAGGATGCTCTGCAAAAATCTTTTTAAAGGTCAGGTCGTTTTTAGGGTCCAGGTAGCGCATATTTTTTTTTGAATTCTGATGGCAAAAATACGAAGCCTAACGCTTATGAATATTTAATAGAACCTTGTTTAAAGCTACAATCTCATCAACCAGCTTTTCTCATCACCCAGCTACTCTTTTCAATGCTGCTTCATACACTCTGCGCATGCCCTCTTCTATACTTATTCTGGCAGTCCAACCAAATGTATTTTGCACATAATTCATATTCGCATACCTGCTATGAACGCCAACTGGTTTGTCTATAAGTGCCTTAATATCTGGCGAATACCCAGCAAATGATGTAAATATATTTATCAGATCTCTAAAACTGGTAAGCTTGCCCTGACCAATATTGATTGCAGAACCATCATGAATATTGTCCATAGCCATTAAAATACAATCAATACAATCATCTATGTGTACAAAGTCCCGGCCCTGATAACCAGTGCCCCACACTTCAAATGGATTTTCTTTCCTCGCTGCTCTGGCTGCTATTGCCGGAGTGGGATAACTTAAATCCTGATCTTCACCATACCCAGAAAACGGACGCACGCAAGCCACAGAAATGCCATAGTTTTTTGCCGCAATCTGTGCCAAAAATTCACCAGTAAGTTTCGACCAGCCATACGTCATATCTGGTTGTCCCATTTTTGAAAAATTTATATCAGTTTCAGCAAGAGCAATGGCATCACCATCTGTTTGCAAATCAATGGGATAAGCCGCCGATGAACTTGGAAACAATACTCTTTTTGGCTTAAACCTTGTAATCCAGTAAAAAAACTCAGCATCAATTGCCAGATCCAAAGCGACCATCATAGGATCGCCCTCAATTTTTGACCTACCACCTACAATGGCTGCAAAATGAAAAACATCATCAAATGTGCTCGCATCGATCCCGAATTCATTTTTTAACCAATTTGGATTCTGATACCATTTTTGAAAAAAAATGCGACAATCCTGCTGCAAAAAAATTATCCTCTCCCCTATTTTTTGATGGCCCAAACCGCCAATTAATTCCTGTGGCGGAAGCCAGGTAGATGGATGCGTTCCGGTGGAAAGGTCATCAACCAAAATTAAAAAATCGGAAGAGGTTGAAAGTAATCGTTTTACAAGGTTGCGTCCTACAAAACCGCAGGCACCAGTTACAAGGTGTATTTTCATTAATAAAGTTATTTCAAAAGATGGGCAAAAGTAATAGAATTGGATTAGCGACTTACCCTAAAAAGTCAATTCCCGAACCTTTTCAGGTTTAAAAACCAAAACGGGCCAATAAAATTCCCTGGATTTTGGAATGGAGGTGAGTATTAGATCTATCTTATTTTCAACACAAATATGCTTAAGTAAATAGTCGTCAAAGTCTAGTTTGGGTTCAGCTGTTTCCATAAAATCCAGAGCAGTAAGTAACTCTTTTGCAGTGGTTTCTATCAGTTTTAGATTTGAAAACCAATGTTTCATTTCTTCCAAGACCAAATCAGCAGGAACCAATAAATCGCCCAAAACAGCCGCAAACCTGGAAACGGTTGCAGTCGAACTGACTATATGCACATCTTTTTGAATGCTTAAAAAAAGCAAAGATTCATGCACAAGCTGCCGGTAAGCTTCGACTTCTTTGGCCTGGTCTTCGTTTTGAATACGCTTAAATCCAAAATCCGGATGCCGGTAAAAAAAATCGTTTAATACAATATTGGTATCTAAAAAGATATGCATGAAGGCAAACGCTAAAAAATTAAATTGGATTTACTTTTCCTCAACCTTAATTAGTTTATCAGGTTCAGGGTTGTTTTTTTCTGGTAAAATGTTGCAAACTATTTTAAGCTTTTCTTCCGTTTTTTGGCCGTTTGTATAAACGGTTATTATTTTATTCTGCCTGCCTATTTTTTTTGCAGAATTAAATACTACTGAAATACTTCCACTTTCTCCTGGTGGAATTGGTTCTTTTGGCCAGGAAGGTGCTGTGCATCCGCATGTAGTTTGAACATTTAAAATCATTAAAGGCTCAGTACCAGTATTTTTGAAATCAAATTTATGGCTAACTGATTCACCTTTCACCACATCACCAAAGTCATGTTGTCTTTCGGCAAATTCAATATTGGCATTTGACAATGGTTTTTGAACCACAGGTTTCTGCGCAATTGCAACAAAACCTACAAATAGAAATCCAATTAAAGCGAGTATTTTCATACAATTTTGAGTTTTTGTTTAATTTAAAACAGCCAATTCTTCCACCTTCTTTTTATTTTGCTCAATCACAGCTTTAATAAAACGGACAAACAAAGGATGCGGATTTAGAACAGTGCTTTTTAATTCCGGATGGAACTGAACACCCACAAAATATGGATGATTTTTTAATTCTATTATCTCAACAAGGCCTGTATCCGGGTTAAAACCAGTAGGTAACATTCCGGCAGCTTCAAAGGCTGGCAAATAATTGTTGTTAAATTCATACCGATGGCGATGTCTTTCCTGAATGTGAGTTTTGTTGTATGCTGAATAGGCTTTACTTCCTTTTTTTACTTCACATGGATATGAACCAAGCCGCATAGTCCCTCCTTTTTCGGTTACATCCTTCTGACTTTCCATTAAAGCGATGACAGGATGCTGTGTATTGGAATTCATTTCCGTAGATGCTGCATCTTTCAGATTGAGAACATTTCGGGCATATTCTACCACAGCACATTGCATACCAAGGCAAATGCCGAAAAATGGAATGTTGTTTTCTCTCGCATACTGCACTGCATTTATTTTCCCTTCGATGCCACGCTCTCCAAAACCTGGCGCAACCAGAATTCCCTGCGCTTTTCTTAGATTATATTTTACATTTTCTGTCGTTAGCAAATCCTCAGCTTTTACCCAAATAATATTTACTTTGGTTTCGGTAGCAGATCCTGAATGAATAAATGCCTCTGTTATAGACTTATAGCTATCTTTCAGTTCTACATATTTCCCAACTAACGCTATGGTAATTTCATCTGAAGGATTTTTGAGTTTGCCTAAAAAGGTTTTCCACTGGCTTAAATCCGGATCCTGTCTGGAGCTTAATTTCAACTTAGACAATACACGTTCATCCAGTTTTTCTTTTTTCATAAGCAGCGGCACGTCATAAATAGTTTCCGCATCCATTGCTTCTATCACCGAATTCAAATGCACATTACAAAAAAGAGCTACCTTTTTTCTGATTTCCGGTGGCAAATGTTTTTCTGTTCTGCAAACCAGAATATCAGGTTGAACGCCTGCCTCAAGCAACATTTTTACAGAATGTTGAGTAGGTTTTGTTTTCAATTCACCGGCTGATTGCAAATATGGAACCAGCGTTAGATGGATGACGAGTGCATTATTCGGACCAAGTTCCCATCGGGCTTGCCGAAGTGCTTCTATAAAAGGAAGTGACTCTATATCACCAACACAACCACCGATTTCGGTAATAATGATGTCATATTTATCACTATTTCCCATCAGATAAAAGTTGCGCTTTATTTCATCGGTTATATGCGGAATTACCTGCACTGTTTTTCCAAGAAACTCACCTTTACGTTCTCTGGTAATTACATTATTGTAAATCCTGCCGGTAGTTATGTTGTTATCCTGACTGGTAGCAATATTCAGAAATCGCTCATAATGACCAAGATCCAGATCCGTTTCTGCGCCATCGTCGGTTACATAACATTCACCATGTTCATACGGATTGAGCGTACCTGGATCTATGTTTAGATATGGATCGAATTTTTGAATTGTTACTGAAAAGCCTCGTGATTGCAACAGTCTGGCAAGTGAAGCAGCTATGATGCCCTTGCCAAGTGATGATGTGACGCCCCCCGTAACAAAGATATATTTTGGAGTGTTCATTAATCTTTGAATACGGGATGCAAAGCTAGCAGAGCCAGGTGAGGGAGCCAAACAAATACCGGAAAAAACTGTTTTTGAGAATTCTGAAAATTTTTATTTTAATTTGGCTCGATATTTTAAAACCAAAACCAATTGTAACTACATGAATGATAAGGTATTGCTCACAGAAGATTTTGAAGACATTATTTTTGCCGGAAGAAATAAAGATTTTGGAGCTTTTTTGTTACGCAGACTTTATTCCGATCATGTATTAAAAGCCTGCCTGATTGCCATTTTATCTTTCTCCTTTTTTATAGTTGGCCCCATTATTATCGAAAAACTTCAGACCGGAAATGAAGAACCAAAAGAGGAAATTGTTATGGTCGATCCAAAAATGATAGAGCCGCCGCCCATTGATCCAAAAACACCGCCACCGCCACCTTTACCTGCTTCTCCTCCCCCACCTATGGTTTCTACAGTTCGGTTTGTGCCGCCAGAAGTAGCGCCAGATGAAGAAATTTTGGAAGAAGATCCTCCCAAACAAGAGGAATTAAAAGAAGCGGTGGCTGCTGTTGAAACCGTGGTTGGTGATCCAACTGCAGATCCAAATGAACTCGTTATGGATGAAAATGCAGGGGCTGGAGCGGTTATTGGTGCACCAGAAGAAGAAACCGAAGAAGCATTTCTTGCTGTTGAAGAAATGCCCGCTTTTCCAGATGGAGATGTGCAGGTATTTTTTGCTAAAAACTTGAAATACACTCAGAAAGCGATTATCAACGAGGTTTCCGGAAAGGTTTTTATTTCATTTATTGTAAACAAAGACGGCAGCATAAGTGAAATTTCGATAATGAAGGGCCTCGGTTATGGCTTGGACGAAGAGGCACTGCGGGTAATAAAAAAGATGCCCAATTGGTTGCCTGGCAAACAAGGAGGCAGACCTGTTCGGGTAAAAATCATTCAGCCAATTAAATTTAGTTTGTAAAATTTGGGTTTTTGGGTTTGAAGCTGGTGTGATTTTGAAACTTTAAAAGAAAATTAGAGCTGCAATTCACCACAGTTTTTTGATTTAATTAAATTTGTAAGCAAAAACTTTCTAGCAGAATTTTGTTACAGAAAAGTTGCTCACAAATCTTGTAATCAAATCCTGAAATTTTTAATTCTGTTTACAGATTAAAATTATGATAGATTATGATAGATAGTGCTGATTTTTTTCCAATTGACAGAAGAGAAGTTTTAGATTCATATTCTAAGAACCTAATAAAATCAGCAGAACGGTTTAAACTTTTACAAACTTATAAAACAAGCCATTTAATCTTATTTAATAAAAATGATTCCCTTTCAGCAGTATTTCAGGTATTAATCAGCTCAAATAAGAACTTGAAAAGGGCATAGTTTAGTTTAATGTTAAAATGGAGGTGGATTGAAACATGGCAAAGATGTTATATTACTATTTTACTCCTTTTGGATCTGACAAAGCGGAAATAAATATATCTTCCTCACCAGCTGAAACAAAATTTAGTTTTCCAAAACTGGTTTTTTCAGAAAATGAACCGCATATCCAGATATTCCCTTTGCCATCCAACCTGCGACCGGCACAATTAAAAACCGAGTTAAAATCTTCTTTTCTCAATTCATCTAAATTGCCTCTAATATCCCAACGGCTAAGAAACAGTTGATTGTCATAGTCTCCCAAAACTGATTTTCGGCCATGTTCTAAAAATTTATTAAACAATCCACTAACCAATATTGATTTTTGGTCTGGAGTAAGTTGAATCGAAAGCGGCTCATCTACATCTGATCCACCTAAATCTGAAACCCAACTAATTTCTCCCTTTGGCGTAATTGCCATGACGAATATATCGGTTTGACCTTTTGAAACTTTTGTATTTGTTCCAAAGGCAGTTTCACCACTGAATTTCCCTGTTAAATATACATTTCCATCCAAATCTGTGGTCGCATCAATTATCTGATTTTGCGCATCATAACCTGAAAAACTCTTGGCCCACAATACGTTACCTGTTGCCTCCAGACGAACTACAAATCCTGATTTTGAACTATTGCCCACTATTTCCTGATCTTCTACATACATTATCTGATCGAAAATACCTCCTGCTACAACCCGCCCCCAAGGATCTGTGCTTAAAATATTGACTTCATCAAAGCCAGACCCTCCAATTACTTTGGTCCAGGAAATTTCTCCCTGCCATGAAAGTTTAGTAATAAAACCATCTGTCTGGCCCATTTTACGTTTCACTTTCTCGCTATATTGACCTGAAAACAAACCACCTACATACACACCACCTTGATCCGTTACCGAAATGGATTGAACCAGAGATGTTCCGGCAGTTTTTAATTGCGTAACCCAAACTACATTTCCTTTTGGATTTAGCTTGGCTACAAAAATATCGGTTCCTTTCGCCAGAAGGGTAGTTCCATCAAATTGAGCAGAGTCCGTAAATATTCCGGTAACGTATAAATTGCCCTCCGGATCACCTGTAATGGCACTTGCAAAATCATCTAAAACGCCTCCAAAAGTTTTGATCCAGATAGGAAGTCCTTCGGGAGAATATTTGGTAATATAAATATCGCCTCCGCCTCTGCTAAAAACTTCTGATTTATGGAATTTAGCCTTGCCGCTTATACTACCTGTTACAAAAACATTTCGGTAAGTATCTGTCCACAAGCCATTTGCTAAATCCGTATTTGCGCCTCCAGCTCTTTTTAACCAATTTGATTGCGCTTTTGAAACTTGAAGTCCAACAAATAGCAGGGTAAAAAATAGAATTTCTTTCATTTCGATTTATGAATCAGCTTATTCAGATTTCAAAATAAACTATAAAGAATGTAAAAGTTTTATTAGATGGGTAAAAATAGTTAGGAGGCAAGTTTTCACTCAAAATCAAGCATTTATCATGAAAGCGCATGAAGCTGTTTCTTCAATTCATCAACAGATTTCTTGAAGGTAGCATCTTTAATGATTTGGTTATTAACACATTGCACAGCATGTATCACCGTGCTATGATCGCGGCCTCCAAAATGTTGTCCTATTTGTTTCAAAGAATAATCCGTGTATTCTTTTGCAAAATACATAGCAACCTGGCGTGCAGTTGCTACTTCTTTTTTCCTTGTTTTGTCTTTTAGTTCATCCACCGTTACAGAAAAATAGACGCTAACCGATTTTTGAATCTTGTCTATGTCTATTTCTTTTTCAATGTTTTGAACAATGTTTTCCAGTATTTTTCTGGCTAAAGAAAGATCGAATTGTTGTCTGTTTAATGAACTTTGTGCGATCAAAGAAATCAAAGCGCCTTCCAGTTCTCTAATGTTAGTGTCTATATTCTGGGCCAGATATTCAATCACATCCAGTGGCATATTGACACCGTCGTTTTGCATCTTTTTATGAATAATTGCCATTCTGGTTTCAAAATCAGGCTGTTGCAAATCTGCGGTTAAACCCCATTTGAAACGTGAGATCAGCCTTTCATGCATACCCTTCAGATCTTTTGGAGAGCAATCAGAACTTAAAATAATCTGTTTTCCAGCTTGTTGCAGATGGTTAAAAATATGGAAAAATATTTCCTGCGTTTTTTCCTTTCCTGCTAAAAATTGCACATCATCAATTATAAGCACATCTATTTGCATGTAGTGCTCTGTAAAATCATTGGCAGCGTTTTTAGTAAGAGACTCAATAAATTGGTTCGTGAATTTTTCTGATGAAATATAAATCACCTTTCTGGCAGGATCGAGTTCTCTTATTTTATTGCCTATGGCATGCATCAGGTGTGTTTTTCCTAAACCTACACCTCCATAAAGCATTAAAGGATTAAAAGATGTAATGCCAGGTTTAAAAGCTACTGCCAAACCAGCTGATCTCGCGAGTCGGTTGCAGTCGCCTTCCACAAAATTATCAAAACTATATGATGGAATAAGATTTGAATCGTCAAAAATCCTGTCTTTTTCCAGGCGATGGTGGAAGGCCGATTTGGTTTGCACAACTGTAGTATGTTCTACAACTTTACTTGCTCCGGAACCATACGTTTTTGAAGAGAAACTTTGGAATGCACCATTTTCATTTCTGCTGTTTCCGTTGTTGTTGCCGGTTGGCAAGGTTACATGCAATGGACGGTTGTTTCGGTCTCCCTGATCCACCACAATCGAATAGTCTAATTTGGCACCTTTGCCAACTACAGTTTGCAATGCGAACTGTAGTTCATGCACAAAATGTTCTTCAAGCCATTCATAAAAGTATTGACTTGGAACCTCAATCGTAAGGTTGACACCATGCAAAGAAAGTGGGCTAATTGGCAAAAACCAGGTATTATAAGAGCGATCATCAACTTGTTCTTTGATGATTTCCAGACACTTATTCCAGGCGCTCTTGTGGTTTTGCATATTGACGTTTGACTTTCAAAAAGATATGTGATTTTTAAAAGGGCGACAAAAATCAATTCTCAAATCGAATAAAAAAAGTCGAAATTGAAAATTGATTTAATATTGGTTCAAGGATATTTGAAAAAAAATTTGGAAGCAATCCAGGAGTGTTCTTTATCAAATTGTTAACTTTTTGGGGCCTTCCACAACAAAGGATACATATTTTTAAAATCGAAGAAAATTGAAATTATAAAAACAAAAATCATTTTTTTGTAAACGTGAAATGGAATTGTTGAGTTTGTATTTTAAGAATATGGGAAATCTAAAAATCAAAGGCTTTTCCTTAAAAAATTGTTGCTATAACTTTATTCCTTTGTTAAGCACAAAAGCCATTTTATGTACTTAAATTACTAGAAAGATTATCTTTAAAAATGACGGTCAATTTAAAAATATATGTAATATTTTAGTCTTAATTTCATCTTTTTAGGCTTAAAGTAAATATTTTATTCCAGATTTATATTATTGATTTATAGTGTGTTATAAATTAAAAATAGTCAATTTCAGTTCTGAGTGTGAAAAATGAACTTGTATTCTAATTAAAAAATATATAAAAAAATATGTAAGCTTTGGTTGTAATATACAATATTACAATTATATTTGAACCGTTGAATTAATCATTCAAAAGATAAAACTCGGAAGAGCAAATGTTTGACCGTTTTATAGAAATTTTAATTCTAGTCCCCTGTTTAAAAGCCTGGCGAATCAATTTCCCAGGCTTTTTTACTTTATAATCTTTTAAAGTATTTTTTATAAAGCGAATTTTTTTGCATAACTAATTCAATATTAGTGGATTAACTAGAACTATATAAAATTGATATACTTTTCCCAATTTATAAAAACCTTTTTCCTAACCTTTGTGCCCATTTTTTAGAAACATAATGAAGATATTAAAGTTTGGTGGCACCTCAGTAGGAAGCCCGGAAGCACTAGAGAAGATTGTATTTATATTAAAAAACAAGTTCAAATCTGGTGAGGTTTCCGCGGTTGTTGTTTCCGCGTTTTCGGGTGTTACCAATAAACTTATTGAAATGGCTCAATTGGCTGAAGTTGGAAATGAGGTTTATCAGACTTTACATAAGAATTTAGAAAACAGGCATATAGAAACTATAACTGCACTTTTCCCAGCTGCCACCAGGAGCAGTATTATTGCCCAGGTGATGCGTTTAACAAATGAACTGGATGATATTTTAAATGGGATTTCGCTCATAAAAGAATGCACACCAAGAACATTAGATCTCGTGGTGAGTTTTGGTGAAAGACTTTCGGCCCTTACTGTAAAAAATCTATTTGAGTTAAATGGAATTGCAAGCCATTTTCTGGATGCAAGAGATGTGATTAAGACCAATCGACAATTTGGGAAAGCAAGTCCTTTGTATGAGATTTCTTTCGGTTTGATTCGAAAGTATTTTGAGCAAACGCCTGGTTTGGCTGTAGTTACAGGATTTATTGCAAGTTCAGAAAATAATGAAACCACTACCCTTGGCCGTGGTGGCTCCGATTTTACTGCTGCTATTTTGGGTGCTGCACTTCAGGTAGATGAAATACTAATTTACACCGATGTGAATGGTATGATGACAACAGACCCAAAAGTTGTTCCAGATGCATTTACAATTGGGCAAATCAGTT
>Ga0105045_10006415_pt1 | contig 10408 bp, 6 predicted proteins | sample MAT02_FD_78089 | JGI IMG/M metagenome (GOLD analysis project Ga0105045, IMG submission 78089) | Freshwater microbial communities from Lake Fryxell liftoff mats and glacier meltwater in Antarctica - MAT-02 (megahit assembly) | ecosystem: Environmental > Aquatic > Freshwater > Ice > Liftoff... | reverse complement strand
TTGCCTTATGATGTAGGCGCTCAGATTTTGACCAATCTGGACTCTGAAACCCGGCGAAAATTTCTGAAAGTTTACGCCTCGGCAGAGTTTGTAGAGTTTATTCCTTCCATGGATTCTGATGATGCGGTGGATATTCTGAATGAAACCCCTGTTCGTTTTAGGGAAGAAGTTTTAGCCCGGATGACAGATAGGGAAATGGCCAGCCACATTGTTGAGTTGCTTCACTATGATGAAGATTGTGCAGGTGGATTGATGGCGAAAGAAATCATCAAGGCGAATGTGAATTGGACAATCGTTCGGACGATTGAGGAAATTCGTCGCCAGGCTGAAAATGTTGAAAAAATATATTCCGTATATGTGGTTGATGATGAAGATATTTTATTGGGTCGGGTTTCACTCAAAAAGATAATTCTGGCCAAAAGCCACACGCTCATCAAAGATATTTACGAAGAGGAAATCGTTTTTATTGAAAGCTACCGTGACCAAAGTGAGGTGGCCGAGATCATGCAGAAGTATGACCTGGAATCTGTTCCTGTTGTAAATTTTCAGGGAAAGCTTTTGGGCAGAATCACCATTGATGACGTGGTAGATGTGATCACCGAGCTGGCAGAAGAGGAAATGAACCTAATGTCTGGTATTTCTGAAACGGTAGAAGAAGATGAATCTATCTGGCTTTCAGCAAAATCACGCTTGCCCTGGTTGCTGATCGGGATGACAGGTGGATTGCTTGGGGCGAAGTTTGCAGGACTTTTTGAGTGGCAAATCAGGATGGTGCCAGCGATGGCTTTTTTCATTCCATTAATTACAGCTACTGGTGGAAATGTGGGCATTCAAAGCAGCACTGTAATGATTCAAAGTCTTGGAAATAAGACAGTAAACAACCTTACTTTCATTCAAAAGCTTGGAAAAACCTTACTCATAGCCCTGGTAAACGCAACTGTAATTTGCCTTGCGGTATTGGCTTTAACTTTTCTGCTTGGTGATCCCATCAGGCTGGCTTTGACAGTTTCAACAGCTATTTTTTCGGTGGTGATCCTTGCCTCTGTCATGGGAACGATTACTCCTTTTTTTCTGGACAAGGCTGGTGTAAATCCTGCCCTGGCTAGTGGGCCATTTATAACCACTGCAAACGATCTGTTAGGGCTGGCGGTTTATTTTGGAGTGGCCTGGTGGATGTTGTAGAGATTTTATCCCATTGCTTTATTTGACATAACAAATGCAATTTCGGAATGTAAAAATTTAGAAATTAATTTCGTGACATAAATCCTGAGAAAAAAGAATAATTAAAATAATAGCATGGGTAAGTGGTAAGCTTAAATTTGTCAGGTGTATATGCCAAAAAGGAAAAACTTGCAGTTTGAAGCCCGTCTTAAACCAGTTCTGCCTTAACATTTACCCTTAAATTCGAATCACTATTTCTTCCCCATCTTTCTTTTTGCTGAAAACAAAATCCGCAACCTTTTTTCCACTGCTTAAAATATGATAGGATCCATAGAAGGCCTTGGTTTCAAATTGCCCGGCTTCATTGGTCTGGAAAGAAACTTTTGTCGCCCATTCACCAGCGATCAATTTTTCTAAAACCTCGAATTTGGATCCTGGTGCGCCATTTTTCTGGAAAAGATCTCCGCCCCAATAGGTGAATAATTCCATTTTGGGGTGGCCAAATCCCAAGGTGTATGCATTTTGAATGTATTGCAGCGTTTTTTCGTTTGCATCTGATTCTTTGCTATGGGTCTTTGCCCAAAACTCTGTGATCTGAAGAGGCAAATCTGCTGAGGCCAAATGGTCCAGACAGGTTTGAATCTGGCGCATGGAAAAGGGCTCGGCCACATGACATTGGGTGCCGATTGCATCCGGGGCGATACCCCTGTTTTTCATTTCGGCAACCAGCTCCACATATCGTTCTCTTTGCTGCCTGGCACTGATTTCTGACCGGTAATCTTTTTCCAGGCCATAGTCGTTGAGCACCAATCTGGCCTGAGAATCTGCCTTTCTAATCCTCTTCATTGCCGGCTCCAGATAGGTGAGTATTTCGGAAATGGTTTCGATGTGGGGCCATTTACGCTGTTCTGTATGATTTAATGACGGCTCCCAAAGAAACTCGTTGCAAACATCCCACATCTCCACTTTTCCCTTATATTTCACCACCATGTCTTCCACATGGTTCAAAAGAATTTCCAGCCTCTTTTCATTGGAATAGTTTTTCAACCATTCCGGCAAAGCTTTCGGCACTGTCCAAACCAAAGGATGACCTTTCACTTTCATGCCAAATTGTTTCGCTTCTTCTATTTCAGACTCAAAGCCAGAATAAATGCGTTGATCTTCTGTCTTTTCAATCGGTTGGTGCCAGCGTTCGTTCCAGTAGCACTTGGCAGTAAAGTTGTTAAAAACCCGTTTAACCCTTTCCCTTTCCTGAATCCCGAAACCCAATTGATCCGGATTGGGCAGACTCATAATCCCAAAATTAAATTCATGGCCTATCTGTCTGATCTCAAATTCTGTACCTGATGCCGCTTTTTCATTGCTGACTAATTTTAATTTAAGCCTGCCCATTCTGATTTTTGGGATGTTGGCTTTGGCACTTTTAAGCAGTTCTTCATCTTCCTCATTGAGGTTTTGCCCTGGTCCGGAATTAAGCTTCCACTCCTCTCCTTTCACTATTTTAGGCCGGGGCAAACATGCGGAACCCAATTGAGTAAAAAATGGAAAACCCATTAAAGCATTGATCAGCTGCCTTCTATTCATTTTGATATTGGGTAAAACACCGATGCCAACATGCTGCAAGAAGTTATGCTTTTCAGGAATTGGGGAGATTTTTTAAACAAGTTGGTTTTAGAGATCGCATGTTTCATTGAATTAAAAATTTAGGAAAATGATGAAAATAAATAAAATACAGGTTACTGTTTTACAACCTTTCCTCTCTGAACAACATTTTGGGCATAAGCCTGGTAGCCATCTAAAGCAAAAACCAAAAGGCCAATCCAAACAAAGCCATAGCCCATCAACTGGCGGGAAGTAAACGCTTCATTATAAATAAAAACCCCACAAAACAATTGGAGAGAAGGTGAAACATATTGTAAAAAACCCAGCATGGAAAGGGGAATTTTTCGGGCGGCTGAGGCAAACAAAAGCAAAGGCAAAGTAGTGACCAGACCGGCACAAATCAATAGTAAATCTGTAGTCAAACCCTGGTGCATGAATGCTGAACTGCCGGAATATGCCCGCATCAATAAAAATGCCAGTGAAGGCAAAACAAGAAATCCGGTTTCGAGAGAAAGGCCAATCATCGGGCTTAGGGGTGCCAGCTTTTTCACCAAACCATAAAGGCCAAATGAAATGGCCAGAGAGATGGCAATCCATGGAAAAGCGCCTATGGCAAAACTGAGATACAAAACCCCACAGGCAGCCAGGCCCAAAGAAATCCATTGAATGGGGCGCATGCGTTCTTTAAAAAACAGGACGCCAAAAAGTACACTGAGTAAGGGCGTAATGAAATATCCCAGGCTGCTTTCCACAATGTGACCCGAATTGACAGCCCAGACATATAAAAACCAGTTGATGCCAATGAGAATGCTGGAGGTGATGTAGATTTTTAGAACTGTCCAGGCTGGAAAAACAAATTTTTCATTTCTCCTTTTCTGTAAAACCACAAGGACCAAAACCAGGAAAAGGAAAGACCAGACGATTCGATGGGCAATGATTTGAAAAGACTCCACGCCAGATAGTTGCCGCCAGAAAATTGGGAATAACCCCCAAAATATATAGGCCAGAAGGCCATGCCACATTCCTTTAGTCATGAAAAAACAAGTATATTAAATCGGGAAATTGAATCAATTGAATTCAGGCATTGAAAAAATATTCCAGAATTAATCTAAACCAGGTCCATTGCATAAAAACCATCCTGATCCTCTTTAAACCCAATCTTTTTGAAATAGGCTGCATTAAACTTGTTGGTTTCGGCGGCTTTGATTTTGACAATTCCTGATTGCCTGAGGGTAGGTGCCAGTTTGGAATAAATGTATCGGCCATTTTTAAAATCACGGTATTCCGGAATGACAAAATCCAGACCTACTGTCAGAATATTGCCTTCCCGCCTTGCCAGGAAAAGACCAGCCATGGCCATGTTTCTAAGAATGAAAAAGCTTAAACTGTTCATATCGGGTTGATAAACAAATCCAGGGCAATACTTTTGGATTTCGGCATCATGGAATTTAACAAACCTAAGCAGATACTTGCTGCCAGGCTGAATTTCCAGCATTTCAAAAACCTCCTCTTTGGAATAAATGGTCCAGAGATAATAGATATTGACGCAGACAATAAAACCATTCAGAATCCCCACCGGGAGGGCACCCATAATAAAACCATAAATACTGAAACAAAGGCCGCCAATCAGATTGATCCACCTGAATTTCAGGATGGAGTTCATGGTCATTGAAAGAGCGATGAGGCCTGAGGCAATGTAACCAAGCCAGTTGAGATAATCCACGTTTTGCAATTTTAAGCTGGCAAAGGTAAGGCTACAATCAAACGGCTTTGCCCGAAATTGATAAAATAAGGAGATTAAAAACTCTTAGTACATCTTACTGTTTGATTAATTTAACCACTTTCTGTCCCTCAACCGATTGCACATGAAGGAAGTAAAAGCCAGGAGACATGAAATTCAAACCATGAATTTCGAGGTTTCCTTCAGTTGTGGCAGGTGGAAATATCTGAAAAGGCGCACAAAGACCGCTTTATTTTGAAAGGGAAATTTCACATCTCTGAAAACATGATTTCCAATTGACCAGCAAACCAGCTAAATAGATCTGGAAAATATGACTTAGTCTAAATCAAATCTTGCTTTTGGTTTCAATCCCAAATCCCCAGCTCTTTTATATTGCCGGAAGCCCTGAAGAATATTAAATTTGCCTGATTGGATCCAATGAAAGCCATGTTGAGCTTTTTGTGAGGAAAGTGGATGAATAACTTAATAAGGCTTTTTCAATAAAGTCTGTTTAGCTGAATATACGCAGGTTTGACCCTGATAACGTATTGGAATAAACTTTCAGACCTTTGGAGCCATTAGAATTTTTTCCTTTTCCGTCTATGTCAAAGTTGGCTCCATGGGCAGAACAATAAAAATCATTTTGAGCTTTTCTGTAGGCTACTTGCTTTTGACCTGCATGGCTGCAAATTAAGGTAACCGCTCTATAAATTCCTGCTCCTGTACAAACAACAACGACCTCCTGGATCACCAGGAAATTTCCCACTATTTTTAAGGACGAATAGGCTGCCTCGTCCAGATTAATGGTAAAATCTTTACCTAAAGGTGTTTCGCTTTCCTTTGAGCATGAACTTAACCCACCCACACAATAAACAGCCAGAAGTGCTGCACCAGAAAAACCCATATTTTTTAGAAATTGTCCACGTGTCATTTTATCTTTATTAAATTGTTAATTAAATGTCTTTAAAGTAATGTAAATCTGCTGTATCTATTTTTAGAATTTTTTAAAAAATATTTGAGTGTTACCTTTTACGTATTTTTTGAACTGTCTTTTTTCCCGTTGTGCTTATAAAAACAGCTGCATATATTCCGTCTTTGATGTTGCCAATTTTCAATTGATTTTCTGTGGTTTGAGTTATTCTTTGGCCAATCTGATTGACCAAAAAAAACTCTCCTGGCTCCCCTTCCGGATTGGAAAAATTCAGCGTTTCCGACACTGGATTTGGAAAAAAAAACGACGCCAATCCAGATTTTGGCAATTCCGTGATGGATTCGTGAATTACGCCCACCGCATCCAAATCAAAACCGGAACTTGGAAATTCTGTTGGAAATGGGTCATTGATCAATCTTCCTTTTGAATCTTTTTGTCCAAAGGCTGGATCCAGACTACCGACAACGTCGATGATTCTAACATGAGTTATTTTATTGATATCCAATCCAATAGAATCTTGTAATTCAATCAGATCAAACGGAGTTCCATAAAAAACGCGGTATTTTCCTGCCAGATTGTTGATTTTTTCGGCCTCGCCTACATAGTCAAAAGGACCAATCTGGGTTTGGGTTTGGGTATTGGAAATGGCTGAAAACCGAACAAACTTTTGGCCATCGCTGCTCACTTCCACAAAGGCAAGTTCCAGGAATTGATCGTCAAATCCGTTTTCAAAAACCGCAAAATCAGGGCCGTTTCCATTTCTGACAGGCTTTTCAAATGTAAGGGTTGCCGAGCCACCGTCCCCAAGGCTGAGCACACCATTTGTTCCTGATTTTCCAGTGGCATTTTGTTCACTTCCAAACGAACTCAGGCCTGCTTCAGGTTTGGAAATATTTTGAAAACCACGGGAAACTTCACAGGTTTTGGCCCAATTCACAAAAATAGAACTGTCCTTAAAAATGGCTCTGGAGCCAATGCCTCCTGCTTTTCCGTCAAACTGGGCAAAAACCATTTCACCCGTATGCAAAGCAATGGCCAGGATGAGGTAGAAAAATAATGAACGAATTGTCTTAAGATCCAAAGGCTTGTCGTTTTGCACAGGGAAATGAACAACAACAAACCAATGATTATTGGAATATGCCATTGCGCAAACCTTTGATGCGAAGGTGATTGCACAAAAAAAAGTTTTTCCAGGTAGTCTGACTTATTCCTTTTAACCGGAACTTACAGTTGCGCAACAGCCAATGATTTTCACATTGTTCCCCTGATTTCCCTTTCGGGTAAAAACCTAAATTTTACCCTGCAAAAGTAGGCCAATTTTCGGATTGCTGGCTTAGGATTAAAAAAGGAATCTGACCGAATTCCTAAATTTTTTAAAACTTAAACATCATCAACCAGCCTTGAAAATGATATTTTGATTAACCCGTTCATTTTATCTATTTGGCCTTTTTAAAATACACCAACATGAACATTAACCCCAGCCGCCTGCAGTCGCATTTTGAGGCCATGAGCCTGATTGGAAAAATAGGAGAAACCGGAACTTGCCGACCCACCATGACTACTTTGGAAAAGGAAGCTTTTGAGCTTGCAGGTAGCTGGATGAAGGATGCGGGCATGAAGGTTCACATAGATGATTTTGGAAATCTGGTTGGCCATTTGGCAGGAACCGAGCCGGAATTACCCATTCTGATGATGGGTTCTCACCTGGATTCTCAGCCGTATGGTGGCAGATTTGATGGTGTGGCCGGAGTGCTGAGTGCCATTGAAGTTGTAAAAACCCTTACCGAAAATGGAATTCAACCCAAAAGGTCAATTGAGGTGATTTCGTTTGCTGATGAGGAAGGGTGGCGATTCAACAAAGGGCTTTTTGGCTCCCGGGGGATCTTGGGAAAACTGGAACCCGGCGAATTGGAACGATCTGACAAAGATGGCATTACCCGCCGTCAGGCTTTGATTGACTTTGGTTGCAATCCTGAAAAATTTAAAGAATCAGAATATAAACCGGGCAGTATTTTCTGTTTTCTGGAGTTGCACATAGAGCAAGGACCAGTGCTGGATCTTGGCCGGAAACCGATTGGAATTGTCACTGGAATTTCGGGCCCGCTTTGGTGGACAGTGAAACTAAAAGGTATGGCCGGGCACACAGGTTCTGTTCCAATGCCGCTTAGAAAAGATGCTTTGGTGGGTGCAGCTGAGATTATTGTGGCTGTCAATGAAATTGCAAATCAGATTCCGGGTGCGCCCACAGTTGGTTCGGTGGGGACAATTCAGGTTTTTCCTGCCTCCCGAAACATCATTCCAGAGGGTGTCACTTTTACGATAGACTTGCGTGACATTGACCTGGAACGAAGAAACCGCTATGAAAAACAGCTCAGGGACAGAATAGAGACCATTACTCAAAAACATCAATTGAGCTATGAAATATCGGAAGACACAAAAAGCGATCCCAGATATTGTGCCGGTTGGATAAAGGCAATTATAAAAACTGAATGTGAAAATTTGAAATTGGATGCGCCCGAATTGATGAGCGGCCCTTTTCATGATGCCCTGGCCCTTTCTTATGCCTGCGATTATGGGATGATATTTGTGCGTTGCAAGGATGGAATCAGTCACAATCCACTTGAGTTTTCCTCTTATGAAGACCTTGCACTTGGGGCAGAAGTGATGTATGGAACGGTTTCAGGGATTTTGGAAAGGGAGTCATAAGTTTAATAATTCAATGATTTCAAATTCTTTTTAATAGAAAAAGACCCCACCAAACCGGCAGGGTCTTTTCTATTATTTTTAACAATAGTTTAGTGATTCACTGCAATTCGTTGCATGGTTTTGGAACCATCTTTAACAGATATTTCTACCATATAAACACCGACAGGCATTGAAGTGAAGTCAATAATTTTTCCAATGGCTTGAAAATTATGGTTTAAAATTCTGCCTTCATTTGTAATAATTCTGATATTTTCAACCTCCTGTCCACCACTTGGAAGCTCAAATTTTCCAGGCGCATCTGCAAAAACGGAAAGCATAGGTTTATCAAAGTGCGCCGCCCCAATGGCAGGATTTGATTGTTGGCCAATTCTAAAAGCACCAAACTCACGGATGTTGCTTTGAAGAATTCCTCCCAAAACGTGTTGATTAGTGGTCGTATTGTTTTGAATCAAAGCCCAATCCAACTGATTTTCTGTTTTTGTCAATACCCGATCCTTCTCTTCACTAAAATACTGAGAAGGGAAAAGACTGAGGTCATATCTTCCGGAACCCTGATTCGCAGAAACCTTCCATGAACCGGATTGTGCATTGGCGGATCCGTTCTCATTTTCCTCAAATTGAACACTGATTTCCTCCAAACCATTTTCGATGCCATTCAATTTCAATCCTGCCTTTTCTGCATGGTTAAAAGTTCCAACCGGGAAGGAATAGGCCTGGCCTGCCGTAACATTTCTGGTTAATTTTCCGTTGATCCAAGCTTTGGAGGAGAACAAAAGTGAAGAAGTTTCTGAATTTAAAAGCTTGATTTGATGCTGATTACAATCCATTCTACCATTTTTCAGGTTCAATTTTTGGTCGATGGTGATGTTTCCCGTTGCGATTGAAGGCACATTTATTTCCAAATTTTGAAACTGCCCGGCAACTTCAACAGGATTAAGACCCGAAACCACAACCTTTCCAAATGTATTTCCCACAAATCGGCCTTCACCTGAATTGATTTTTTCACTGATGGTTAAACTTTGGTTTCCCAAATCAGTGACGGCTCCAGAGGTTTGAATCCAGTTTTTGGCACGGATGTTTTGCTCCAGCTTCAATTTCCCTGAGCCCGTAATCCTGACGTTTTCAAATGTAGTCCCAGTCAAACCGCCGATCCGGTTGGTTCCGGAATTTCCACTAAAAACAACTTCTGAACCTTTCCCAAAGTCTAAAGAAGAAGCTCCATTGTTGATCCATTCTCCATTTTCAAGTTCAAGAATGGCCTTTTCATCCATTGAAAAAGCAGCTCCACTTTCAAGATTTAAGGATCCATTCAAATTCAATCCTTTGATTTGAATTTCATTTTTTCCCAGTGCGGAGGCAGTGATGTTTGCCTTTCCTTCTACCTGATCGAAAATTATTTTCCCTCCATTTTGAATTGAAATGAAATTGGCTTTTTGGTCTTTTTGATCATTCAGTTTTACATTTTTCAAGGACACAGATTGTAAACCATCAACCACCAACCTGCTTTCATTTGATTTTTCGTTTTTAAGCAAAATGCTTTCCTCCTGCTCAAAAGGTTGAATGGAAATGTTGTTTAAATCGGTCGATTTTGCAGAGCCAAGTTTTCCAAAAACAATTGGATTGGCCTCAGCATTGGTTTCTTTGGTAGTTTTTCCAAGAAGAATGACCAAATCCTTTCCGGTTGACCCAACATTTGAAAGCCAATCTGCCGCCATGTTTAAATTTGGAAAATCTGCATTTGCCATATCTCCAACCCTGACCACAGAAGCTGCAACAGGAGAATTTTCCAAAAGCACCAATTCGGATTGACTTCGGGAAGAATTTCCCTTTTGCGCTGAATAATTAAAAACATCATCATTAAAACCATTTTTGGATTGTCCAAATTTGAATCCAACTGCCAGGGCTGTTACATCTACATCCAGTTGAGCAAACCAGGCAACACCACCTCCGCCACCAGCGCCAGCTCCATAAAATCTAAACTTATCTGTAAAAGTACCGTTGCCGGCATCGCAAATGATAGAACTTGCATTTCCGCCATTTCCGCCGGTAACACTTCCTTTAGCCAGGTCAGAATAGGAATTTACTTTCAGAAGCACAGCTCCTCCTGCACCTCCCCCTCCTGCACCGTCTGCATTTGTATTTTCACCATTGTCTCCTCTGGCCAGGATTTTAAAATTTCCGGATTTCAAATTGTTTGCTTTCATGATTACAATTCCTCCGCCATTTCCACCAGCTCCACCACTTTGCAAGCCCAAAGATGCATTCATGGCATGTCCGCCTCCACCACC
>Ga0105045_10006414_pt1 | contig 10408 bp, 4 predicted proteins | sample MAT02_FD_78089 | JGI IMG/M metagenome (GOLD analysis project Ga0105045, IMG submission 78089) | Freshwater microbial communities from Lake Fryxell liftoff mats and glacier meltwater in Antarctica - MAT-02 (megahit assembly) | ecosystem: Environmental > Aquatic > Freshwater > Ice > Liftoff... | reverse complement strand
TTTTCGCCTCCCGAATTTTGGACTCCAAGTATTATCTGATAAATAACCAACTATAGGCTGTACTAATAAACCAGTCAAAGGTGCAGCAATCCATAATCCTGGAATATCATCCACATTTGCGCCAAGAGTTTGAAAAATTCTAGACATAAACCCACCTTGAAGGGCAAAACCAAACTGTATTCCTAGAAATCCGAAACTCATGTTCCAAATTTGCCAGAAACTTAACCTACGCTTTTCCATTATCGTAATTTAAAATTGATACGATAAGCGCTATGCTTATCAAAACCTGCCTTATTTTCGAAGTAAAAGTCAGAGCTTTGAGCGGTAAATATAAAAATATATTTGAAATTTCTGTTTTTCGAAAATAAATATTAGAGAACTTTTTTCACTACAAGGTTGTAGTAAAAAATATAATAGGAAAAAAAAGATAATTTCCTGTTCCAGCAAATATACATTACAACACTTTTTTACTTGATTTAAACTAAGTAAACATCTCTTTTATTTGTTTAATTAGTGGATTCTCTCTCGATCAAATGGGTTTCTATGACTTCTGTTCTGTAATTTTCGTTTTCGTGCTCTTCTTCTGATTCTAGGCGGTCAATTAGCATTTTAGCCGCTTTATTTCCCATTTTAATACCGCTTTGACTTACTGTTGTAATTGTAGGAGTGGAATATTTAGATATAATTCCGTCAGTAAAAGCGATAACAGCAAGGTCTTTTGGGACACTTAGTCCTATTTTATTGGCCGTTTTTATAATCGTTACGGCAAACAATTCATTGACAGCGAATACGGCATCAATCGCTTTATCTTCTAATAACTTTCCAATAGTGATTTCGCAGGTGTCAATATCTTCAATTTTCATTATTAAGCTCTCGTTGAAAGGAATATCATTGTCAAGAAGCGCTTTTATATAACCGTCAGTTCGAAGTTTACCTACACTTACATAATCAACGGTAGTTACGAGTGCTATTTTTTTACGGCCTTTGTCAATCAAGCTTTGCACCGCTTCGTACGCAGCTGTTTTGTCATCGATGATTACTTTATCACAAAGAATTTCATTGGTAACTCGGTCAAACATTACCACTGGCATTCCTTGATTTATTACTTCTGTGATATGATGGAAATCTCCTTTAAACTGCGTTTCTTTAGAAAGTGACATAATAAAGCCGTCAATACTACCATTAGCCAGCATTTCCATATTTCGAACTTCCTTATCAAAAGAATCGTCTGATAAACAAATAATTACACTGTAGCCGTGTTCGTTTGCTAAATGTTCTATTCCATTGATTACTGTAGAGAAAAAGTGATGAACAATTTCGGGAATAATGATCCCAATTGTTTTCGTTTTTCTATTTTTTAGACTCAGTGCTATATTGTTAGGTTTATAGTTATAAAATTTGGCGAAGGCCTGCACTTTCAATCTCGTTTCTTCGCCTATTTCTGGACTATTTCTAAGAGATTTAGAAACGGTTGAAATGGAAACGTCTAATTCTTTTGCAATTTGTTTAAGCGTTATTTTCCTTTTCATAGTAGAATGGGGTAAAAATTAATTTCGTAATAAAGATAAAATTTAATTTCACAATTGGTAAAAAAACAAACTAAAATATAAATAATTCAGCAAGTTTTCAACACTATTACGTTTTCGTAAGCCAAAGATAAAATCGCAATGTCGAATGAAGTAAAATTTACATAAATTTAACATTCGAAGTAAAAGTTAGACTTGAAAAAGTCGAAATAAATCAAATTAATTTAAACAAAAAGTATGAAAACAATTTACAAAAAGTTGTTAATTTTAGTACTGCTACTCCCTTTTAGTATTTTAGCTCAAAATACAATAACTGGAATTGTCTTAGATAAAGCGTCAGGACAACCTATTCCGGGAGTAAATGTAAATGTTCAAGGAGCTGCAAGTGGTAGTTCAACTGATTTTGACGGAAAATATCAGCTACCAAATGTAAAAAGAGGAGATAAAATTTTATTTTCGTTTATAGGGTACACGAATACCACTGTGGAATATTTAGAGCAAAGAACTGTTAATGTATCTCTTGTAGAAGATGCAAATCAATTAAATGAAGTCGTAATTCAAGTGGGTTACGGGACAGTTAAGAAAAAAGATGCGACAGGAGCAGTTTCTCAAATTGCTGAAAAAGACTTTAATAAAGGAATAAATATCACTCCAGAAAGTTTGATTAGTGGGCGAATTGCAGGAGTAAATGTAACAGGAGGAGGCGCTCCGGGTGCTAAAGCGGATATTCGTATTAGAGGAGGATCATCTTTAAACGCTTCGAATGAGCCTTTAATTGTATTAGACGGATTGCCTCTTAGTAATGCTGTGCCATCAGGTGCAACTAGTATTTTGTCTACTATTGATCCAAATGATATCGAGTCATTTACAGTTCTTAAAGATGCGTCGGCAGCGGCAATATACGGTTCGAGAGCAGCAAATGGTGTAATTGTTATTACTACTAAAAAAGGTACTAAAGGAAAAGTTAAAGTAAGCTTTAGCTCCCAAGTAGCTGTTAATACTGTTGAAAACACAGTTGATGTTTTAAGTGCAGATCAATTTCGTGCTTTAGTAAATGAAAGAGGAACTACTGCACAAAGAGCATTATTAGGAAATGCCAATACAAACTGGCAAGATGAGATTTTCAACAGCTCTTTGACTACTAATAATAATATCTCCGTGAGCGGGGCCTTATTTGATAAATTACCAGTAAGACTTTCAGTAGGTAACGTAGATAATCCTGGTATTCTTAAAAACACTTCTTTTGAAAGAACTACAACATCAATCTCGTTAAATCCGGTATTGTTTGACAATCATTTAAAAATTGATGTTAGCGGTAATTTATCTTTTGGTAAAAATAGATTTCAGGATGAGGGCGCGATTATAGGAAGTGCAATAGGATTTGATCCAACGCAGCCCGTTTTTCAAGCGAACTCACGTTATGGTGGGTATTATGAATGGCTAGAGCCAAATGGTAATGTACCTTTATTACCAGCAAGAAACCCAGTAGCAAGATTGAATCAAGATGAGCGTCGAGCTACTTCTACTAGAAAATGGGGGAATGTAAGTTTAGATTATAAATTTCACTTTTTTGAAGATTTAAGAGTGGTTGCAGAGGCAGGTATCGATCGATTTGATAGTAGTGGTTTTACTGAAGTGAGTACTCAAAGTATTTTAGGATTTCAGCCAAGAACTTTTACTGAAGCTAACTATGTAAATTTAGGTAATTATTCAAGTTATACAGATGCGCTTCAAAATAAAAATTTAAATGCATACTTTAATTATATCAAAAATTTTGGTAAATTGCGAGTTGATGCAACAGCTGGATACAACTACCAATTGTTTGAAAAAGAACGCTATCAATCAGGAGAAATTAGACAGCCTAATCCAAATGAGGATGTCATAACAGATCCAGATATTAACTTACAATCTTACTTTGGTCGTTTAAATTTAGGATTTGATAGTCGCTATTTATTGACTGTAAATTATCGTCGAGATGGGACTTCCCGTTTCTCGGAACAAAATAGATGGGGTAATTTTGCAGGAGCTGCTCTTGCATGGAATGTTGCCGAAGAGTCATTTTTAAAAGATAATTCTACCATTTCAACCTTAAAATTAAGAGTTGGTTACGGTACAACTGGTCAACAAGATATATCAGCTCAATATGATTATTTGAGACGTGTAACCCTTGGTACAATTAATTCACAATATATTTTTGGAAATACAGTTTTTGCAACAGCAAGACCAGAAGGATACAATGAGAACATCAAGTGGGAAGAATTAACAGAGATTAATCTTGGTATTGATTATGGATTCTTTAACAATAGAATTACTGGATCTGTAAACTATTTTGACAAGGAATCAACTGACTTATTAGCTGACATTGCCGTACCAGATGGTGCAAATCTTAGAAATCAAGGTTTCTTTAATGTGGGTGCTGTAAGAACTAAAGGAGTTGAATTCAGTATTGAGTCTGATATTGTTAAAAATGATAATTTAACTTGGAACGTAGCCTTCAACACTACTTTCATTGAACAAAAAATATCAAACTTAGGAATTACCGTTCCAGGTTTTCAAGGGTATCTTGCTGGTGATAATATTGCAGGAGGTAGCGGAAACAAAATTCAAGTTAACTCTGTCGGATTTACTCCAAATTCGTTTCTAGTGTATGAGCAATTATACGATAGTAACAAAAGACCAATTCAGGGTGCATACGCTGATAGAAACCAAGATGGTAAAATTGATGCAGGAGATCGTTATAGATATCGTAAGCCAGCACCCGATTATACTTTTGGTTTATTCTCAACTTTGAATTATAAAAAGTTTGACTTAACAATGAACTGGAGAGCAAGTTTAGGAAATTATATTTTTGATAATGTAAGTTCTAATTTAGGTTATCTAGATGCAGGTTTAAGAAGGCAAACAGATTTGTCTAATGTGAGCGCTGACTACTTCAATACTGGTTTTACATTTGAAGACAATGGTACACAACGTTATTTGTCAAATTATTTTGTAAAGGATGCTTCTTTTATCAAATTAGATAACGTAACGGTGGGTTATACTTTTGATAAATCATTACTACGTGTTGCGACTCTAAGACTTACTGCTGCAGTTCAAAATGTTTTGATTTTAACAAAATATGACGGATTAGATCCAGAGCGATTTAACGGAATTGACAACAATGTTTACCCAAGAGCAAGAACATTTTTGCTAGGAGTAAATTTGAACCTATAAAAGCATACTGAAAAACAATTTTAAAAAATAAACAAAATGAAAAAATCATTTAAATTTATATCATATTTTTTCCTATTTATATTAGGAGTGAATATGACGCTTATATCGTGTACTGGCGATTTAGATGTCACCCCAGATGATGATGATGAATTTTTATCTGAAGCCTTTTTTCAAGATCCAGCATCGTATAAAAAAGTGCTAGCTAAATTATATGCTGGTCTTTATGTAGGAGGTAATGATGGAGATGGAGCAGCAGATATCGCTGGAATAGGTGGAGACTTTAGTAGTTACCTGCGTTTACTATTTGTAACACAAGAATTGCCTACTGATGAAGCAATTATCGCTTGGGCAGATGGTACTTTACCAACATTAAATGCTCAAACGTGGTCACCTGCCAATGAATTTTTAGAAGGAACTTTTTCGAGAGCATTCTACCATATAAGTGTTGCAAACGAATTTTTAAGACAAACTTCTGATGATAAATTATCAGCGAGAGGTGTTGATGCAAACTTGAAAGCTCAAATTGCTACTTTTAGAGCTGAAGCTCGTTTTTTAAGAGCCTTTTCATATTACAACTTAATGGATTTATTTGGAAATGTTCCAATTACTACAGAAAATGATCCAGTAGGTTTTTTCTACCCAGAACAAAAAACAAGAGCTGAAGTTTTTGCTTATGTGGAATCTGAGTTAAAAGATATTGACAATAGTCTTGCCGCTTCAAAAACAAATGAATATGGACGCGTTGATAAAACTGCTGCTAAATTTTTATTGGCTCAAGTTTATTTGAATGCTAGAGTATACACTGGAACAGCTAGATTTAATGAAGCTACAGTATTACTTAAAGAAGTAATTGATAACTCTGGCTACACATTTGCAAATATTCCTTACGCACATTTGTTTTCTGCTGATAACAATAGAAACGGTGCACAAAGCGAAGTAATATTTCCAATTGTAAGTGATGGTAATGCCATTAGAGCTACAGGAGCTGGAATGAGCTTTATCCTGCATGCGGCAATTGGTGGTAGCTTGGACGCTGCATCACGTGGAATGGACGGTGGATGGCAAGGACTGAGAACTCGTAGAGAGTTTGTAAATCTTTTTCCAGATACAAATGCTATTGCAGATAAAAGAGGAACTTTTTATACCGATGGTCAAACTTTAGATATTGCTAACGTAGGAATATTTACTAATGGCTTCGCTGTTACAAAATATATAAACAGAAATGCAGATGGATCCGCGGCTCAGAGAAACGATATTCCAGATGTTGATTTTCCAATGTTTAGATTATCTGATGCTTATTTGATGTATGCTGAATGTGCGGTGCGAGGAGCAACTGGAGCAGATATAGCAACGTCTGTGCAATATATTAACAGATTAAGAACAAGAGCAAATGCACAACAAATTGCCGCTTCAAACTTAACGTTAGATTTTATAATAGACGAAAGAGGAAGAGAATTGTTCTGGGAATGTCACAGAAGAACCGACCTTATCCGTTTTGGAAAATTTACTGGCGGATCCAAGATTTGGCAGTGGAAAGGCGGATCGGTAAATGGCAGCGCAACTGAAGCTTTCAGGGATTTGATGCCTATTCCAGCAAGGAATATTCAAGCAAACCCAACATTAAAACAAAATCCAGGATATTAATCAAATCAATAAAATCATAAAAAAATGAAAAATATTAATAAAATTTTAATCGCATTTGTAGCTCTATTAGCAGTATCATGTACTGTGGACGATGTTGAAGAGCGTCCTGTAATTGAGGCAGCTACAGCACCTGTTTTACTAACGCCGAAAGGCGACTTTAGAATTGTACTCTCTAAAGCAACAGAAAACGATATTGCAACCACTTTGGTTTGGGATGATGCTGCATATACAGGATTGACAACGGTGGTAAATTATAGCATAGAGGTTGCGAAAGTAGGGACTAAATTTGCAACTCCTGCTGTAGTAGGCACAACAACAAGTCGTTTTAAAAGCATTACTGTTTCGGAGTTAAACTCAGCATTAATTAATGGAGGCTTTACGCCAAGAGAGGAAAACTCAGTAGAAATTCGTATCAAATCAACAGTTGGTGGAACAGGCAGTGTTGCCCAGTTTTCTAATGTTTTTACTATCAAGGTAACACCTTACCGCACACCACTTGCAAGTTCGCTTTGGCTTGTAGGAGCAGCTACCCCAGGTGGTTGGTCATGGGATAATGATTCTGAAACTGAATTTCCATTGGTTGTAGGTAAAACCGATGTTTATCAGGTATCAATTATGCTTAAAAACGGTGAAGCTTTTAGAATTTTTCTAGGCAATAACTTTACAAGCAATGGCAATTGGGATGCAAGTCGTAATTTTCCATTTTATTCTACTGCAGGATTTACAATTACTCCTCAATTAGTAAACGCAAATGATGGGGATAGCAATTTTAGATATACAGGTCCAACTGCTGTGAGAGTTCTAAAAATTGACAGCACTGCTAAAACAATTACTTTAAACTAATTGTAAAACAATATTGAAAAGGCTACTTGATCGGTAGCCTTTTTTATTATCTAATATAATTTATAATCGCTATGAAAAAAATTATACTCTTACTATTGTTTTTATTTTCGGTGCTGGGTTTTGCCCAGCAACAAACCGTTACTAGCACTATAAGTCCAAGTGTATTTGAGGAAACAACGGCAATTACAATTACAATTGCTGGTAGTGCAGTGAACGAAAGTTTGTGGGGGATTGCAAATAATTCATTGTATTTATGGGCGTGGTCTTTTGATATAAGTGATCTCAATAGTGTCGACTGCCCTACTAATGGGTTATGGACATCAAGTAATGAAGCTAATAAATTTGTTTATAATGCAGTTACTGATACTTACACTAAAACGTTTACGCCAACTACTTTTTACAATAGAAGCGGAATAGGTCGAATAGGCTTTCTAATAAAAGCAAAAGACGGAACTGGAGACAAAAAGTCGCAGGATAAGTTCGCTGAAGTTGGTGCCTTCCAAGTAAATCTAACTACACCTGTTGAAAATAGCGCAACCATATTATCCGCTGGTGGAAGTTTCACTATTACTGCAACTAATACAGGAGGTATCGCAAACTATAATTTAAAATCAAATGGGACTACAATAAATGTGAGCAATGCTACTGAAAATTATAGTTTTACACAGTCCAATATTACAGTAAATCAAAATTATGAGCTCGAAGTTACGCAAGGTGCAACAACCGTCATCAAAAAGTTTTCTGCCATTGTTAATCCTGGTGCAGCTTCAGCAGTATTACCAACTAATTTAGTTGATGGTATAAATTACAATAGCACTGATCCAACAAAAGCAACTTTAGTGCTTGATGCGCCTTTAAAAGATTTTGTATATGTTGCTGGAAGCTTTAATGGTTACCAACCCGATGCAAACTTTGCAATGAAAAAAGATCCATCTTCGGGAAAATTTTGGTTGGAATTAACCGGACTTACTTCGGGCGTTAATTACACCTATCAGTATTGGGTTGTAGACGCAACTCCATTATTAAATTCTCCATCATTAGTTAAAACAGCTGACCCCTATTCTACTCTAGTTTTATCGCCATTTGATGATCCCGGAATTTCTGCTATAACTTATCCTAATCTTCCCGCATATCCTATTGGGCAACAAAGAGAAGTTACCGTATTGCAAACCGGGCAAGCAATTTATCCATGGAGTGCTGCAACTACTAATTTTGTTAAGCCAGAAAAAGAAAAACTGGTCATATACGAACTCTTAGTCAGAGATTTTGATGCCGCGAGAAATTATCAAAGCATAATTGACAAGATGGATTATTTTAAAAATTTAAAAATAAATGCTATTCAACTAATGCCAGTGATGGAATTTGAAGGAAATGAAAGTTGGGGGTACAATACCTCATTTCACATGGCCTTGGATAAATTTTATGGGACATCAAGTAAATTAAAGGAATTAATTGACGTATGTCATCAAAACGGAATTGCTGTTATTCTTGATATTGCTTTAAATCATGCTTTTGGTCGCAATCCAATGGTTAGAATGTGGATGAACGATCCAGAAGGCGATGGTTGGGGACCGCCTACCACAGAGAGTCCCTATTTTAATACAACTCCAATGCATAGTTATAATGTAGGCGATGATTTTAATCATCAATTGCCTAGAACTCAAAATTATGTACGCAGAGTAGTAAAACAATGGATTGAAGAATATAAAATAGATGGTTTTAGGTGGGATTTGACAAAAGGATTTACTCAAAATTGTCCTTCAAATGTTGCTGGTGGTCAAGAGAATTGTACTAATAATTTTCAAGCTGATAGAGTTGCCCTGTTAAAAACGTATGCTGACTATTCTTGGAGTCTAGATCCTACGCATTACGTTATTTTTGAACATCTAGGAATTGATAACGAGGAGAGAGAATGGGCCGATTATAGAATTGGTGAAACTCCAAAGAAAGGTGTAATGTTGTGGGGTAAAATGACTGGTGAATACAATGATCTTTCAATGGGCTTTACCGCAAATATTGGACGAATGAGCAGTACCAGAAGAGGTTTTGCAAATCACAGATTAATAGGATATGCTGAAAGTCATGATGAAGAGCGTTTAATGTATAGAAATTTACAGTCTGGCAATAGTACAAATACTGCGCACAATGTAAAAACCTTGAACACAGCGCTCTCAAGAATGTCTGCTATAGGAGCTGTTTCATTATTAGTTCCAGGGCCAAAAATGATTTGGCACTTTGGAGATTTAGGTTACGATGATTCCATTTTTACTTGTAATAATGGAACCGTTAACGGCCCTTCAGATGCGGCGGCAGGAGACTGTAAATTAGATACAAAACCGCAATTGCAGTGGACAGATAATTGGTTAGCTGTTGCAAATAGATTTAAAATATATTCAGATTGGGCTAAGATGACTCGTCTTAAGACGGAGGAACCCGTATTTTCTGGTTTTGCTACGATGACTAATTCTAGTTCGCTGCAACAAACTATTAAAATTACAGATAATACAATACCTGTCACTTCGCTTAAGGATGTTATAATCATTGCTAATTTTGACGTAACTACTAAAAATGTTCCTACCGGCTTTCCTTACGCTGGAGAATGGTTTAATTTAATGGACAACACAAGTTATAATGTTGTCAATGTAAATGATGCTATTTCAGTTGCGGCGGGTCAATTTAGAATATATGGAAACAAACAGGCTTTTGCTGCAAATACACCGTTCGCATTACCAGCTGATAATTTCAAAGTCGAATCAAGAGCTGAAACTTGTATCAATACCAATAATGGTCAAATTGTAATTGAGGCTGCGCAAACCTATAATTATGTAGCCAAGATAAACGGTACTGACTATAATTTTGTAAACAACACTTTGAATGTTTCTAATTTAGCTCCGGGAGCTTATACGGTTTGTATCAGAATTACTGGAAAAATCTATGAGCAGTGTTTTACGTTGAACATAGCTAGAGGAACTTCGCTAACCGGAAGATTATCAATGAAATCTAAAGTAGCAGTTGTTGAAATAGAAGAAGGAACAGCACCTTTTCAAGTTTTTGTAAATGGTAATCCGCAATTTGAAACAACGGCAATGAGTTTTACTTTGCCAGTAGAATTAGGAGATTTTGTTGAGGTAAAATCAGCTAAAGTTTGCGAAGGAAGTTACACTAAAAGTATTTTAGAAGAC
>Ga0105045_10006413_pt1 | contig 10409 bp, 3 predicted proteins | sample MAT02_FD_78089 | JGI IMG/M metagenome (GOLD analysis project Ga0105045, IMG submission 78089) | Freshwater microbial communities from Lake Fryxell liftoff mats and glacier meltwater in Antarctica - MAT-02 (megahit assembly) | ecosystem: Environmental > Aquatic > Freshwater > Ice > Liftoff... | reverse complement strand
GGCCGCTGAGCTTGCGAAACAGATTCAGCGTGATTCTTCCCAACGCAAAACAAATTGCAATCCAAACAAAGAACTGGATGAACAACACCATCGGGCCGCTGGCGTAACCACGGAATCCATATGGTCCAAGTTCGTCTTCATTGAAGAGGTTCAGCGGCAAGAAGCCCGAGATGAACGGCGGCGAAAACGCCATGAAGAATGAAGTTCCAAATCTTTCAATGTCGTAACTATAGCCATCGATCGCATTCAGTGGCGTTATGCAACAACAAAACGGCACGAGGAAGTAACCGCCGCACATGAAGCAGGTGAGGAAGAACGCTCGGATACTCGCGCCGAGCGAGGTCTTCGCTGTGATCGAACAGATCAACCCCGCCCAGGCAAATGCGGCTGCGAATATTGCGATGTGCAGGATCGTCAGCAAAATCATAAACAAATTCGCGGCACCAATCGCCAAGCCGAAAGCCCAGATGGCAATCAAGATGATGTACGCATTGAATGGCGCGAGCAAGCAGCCGAGCCACTTCCCACGTACTATTTCCCAGTTGCTGAGCGGAGTGGAAATGAGTGACAACCAGGTGTCGCGGTCGCGTTCGCTGGCGATGCTGGCCGCACCGTGTTGCGCGATGATGAAGTAGATCATCAGACAGATGACACCGGTCGTGAAACGGAGCCACATGTTCATATGCTCGGCGTATCTTTGATAGCTTTCTCCCAAGGAAAGATTTGAGAAAAAATAGCTTGAAGAGTGATCAATGAGGAAGAGGTTCACGAATTCCAGAACGGGAACGAAGGCGATCAGGAAGATGATGAAGGCGCGGAAGAGCCAGCCGAAGATGCCCGTGCGTTTAGTACTCCCGACGAAACATTCGCGCCAGATGATGGGGTCGTCGGCGGGTGCGGGGCGGTTTCGTATTTCGCTCCGTTTCGTGATTTTCTGCGTGCGGTCTTTGCCTTGCTGAAGGGCAATGCGGCGGAGTCGCGTTACGGCAAGCATCAACATACTGCAAATGGCAATGCTCCAGAAGATCGCATATTTCGCAAGCCAAGGTGACATTACATCGGAGTTCAGCACGCCGCCCGAGTAGCGCATTTCACGCGACAAGCTGTAGAAGATATTTCCCGCACCCACCACATCGGCAAAATCTTGTTCCTCGACATCGTACCCAGCGATTGTGAAAAGCGTGTTGGGCCGCCCCCAGGCGAGTATGACGGCGCAGATCACTCCGCTGAAGAAGAGGTACGCTATCGCAACAACATAAGTCAGCAGAATTGCATTGCGCGGTTTCTGGCACAGCACCGACATGAGAATGCCGAGCGATGCCAGACCGCAAATCGTGATGCCGGTACCCGCGAAAGTAGCCAGCGCAACATCAGGGTCGATGCCGCCGAAGAGTTGCAAGAACGCGATGATCGGCAACCCCGCGAGCAAATACATCAGCAGATTCAGCAGCCGAGCGGCCAGTTTACCGAAGACGATTTCGCGGTTCTGCAAATCGGTGGCGAGCAGGAATTCGAGCGTCTTGCGTTCTTTTTCGTCCGCAATGGAACCGGCAACAAACGCCGGTGTCAGAAGTACCGCGACCGCAAGTTGCACCACGGCATATGTGTAGAAGAACCCTTCGGCGAATCTCGCCATATAGGAAGGGGGCACTGTGCCGCGACCGCTGCCATATTCGTAGCGTGAATCATTGAGCCAATCGAGGTACATCATGGTGAACAAACCGACGATGCCCAAGATGTAGAGCATTCGCAAAATGAACGTGCTGCGTTTGCGGCCGATACGCATTGCCTCGTACCAGAAGACCGGCCCAAACATATCGCGTACGGGTTCCCGTGCCACGACCGCGAGAATCAAGAGCCAGCCCACGCCCGCCAGAACGAACTCGCCTGTGCCCCACTTCCACTGATGGCCGAAATACGCGAGCGCCATCCCGCCGAGGAACCACATCGCAAGGCTCAGTGGAACGAGCCAAGCCGAGAGTCGAGAATTCCGACGCGCCTTCATCTGCTGCCCCTCTGTGTTGAATCTCATTTTGCGAAAAGTGTCAGGCTCCAAGTGGTTGCTTCAAAATTTTTGCAGCGCACTTCCGCAGTGTAAGCTTTTGTTACATCTGTTAACTCGCGTGCGAACTGAACTTTCTTGCCCATTCCTGTCGGACTCTCCACGAAGGTAACACTGGTGTTAACCCCGCGAAACGTGCCAGAAAATATGGCATTTCTCAATTTGACTCACTTCTAGAACGTGACCTAGAACTCATTCGATCCTGATGGTCAGCACCGATACCGCCTTTCGCCGTCTGAAGTCCTCCATCGCAATCCTTGCTCGTGTTTGAGCAGGTTGATGCACACGTGCATCGATCGGGGAGTTTCGTTGACTGCACGGGCCATCAGAACTCGCACACACGATTCCACTGTCTTCTTACGAGAACGCACCATGTTGCTCTCCCGCTGGTTCGCTGAAAAGACAACCGCCTCGAATCGCAAGCCTCACGCACCGCGTGCCTTGCTTCAACTGGAAGCCCTCGAAGTTCGAGAAAATCCTGCGCTCACGATTCAGATCGATTACCGCTTCGATAACGGCTTCTTCACGAATGCCGCCGATCCGCAAGCGGCCCTGCGACGTGGCACCCTAGAAACAGCAGCCCGCGAACTCGGCTCGCGCATCAACACACCGCTCGGTGCATTGCAATCGAATGGCAGCAATACTTGGACGGCAACAGTATTCAACCCGTCCAACCCGAGCCAATTGGTGAACGTGCCGAATCTCGTGGTGCCAGCGAATACTATTATCGTCTTTGCTTCGGGTGGTGCAGGAAGCGGTGGCGAAGCGGGTATCGGTGGCTACGGCGGGTATAGCGCGTCCGGTTCCCAGCAGTGGCTGAATACACTCGCGGCACGCGGACCGGGAAGTTTCACGATGTGGGGCGGGGCAGTCTCGTTCGATGCGAATCAGAATTGGAATTACTCCCTGAACGCTCCCACCGCTAATCAACTGGATTTCTATTCCGTGTCGGTCCACGAACTCGCGCACGTGATTGGTTTTGGCACCGCACAAAGTTGGCTGAGCCAAGCGAGTTCAGGCCGGTTTGAAGGCGCGATCACGAAAGCCGTTTACGGTTCCGCACCGCAGGTGAGCATCAGCGGCCCCGGCCACTGGGAGCAAGGCTTGCTCTACAACGGCCAGGTTTCCATCATGCAGCCTGGCTTGCTTGTGGGCACGCGACCCGCCTTCAGCAATCTCGATTACGCTACGCTCGCCGACATCGGCTGGAATGTCTCGGGTCTCACGCCCGCTGTTGCTACACCTGCACCCGTGGCTTCACCCACATTTTCGGCGAACACCACACCGACCGCGACATCTGCAATTACTGGCGGCGGAAGTGCGAAGAAGCCCGAAGCGTTCACTGTTTCCACGACTCCGGGTAACGTCACGACGTTCACCGCGGCGAATGGAACTCCATCTCCCACAGGCCCCGCGTTCAACCCGTTCCCCGGCTACGATGGCCCAATCCGCACCGCAACCGGCGATGTGAACGGCGATGGTGTCGCGGATATCATCGCTTCGATGGGTTCGGGAGTCGCGCCGCTCGTGCGTGTCTTCGATGGCCGCAGTGGCGCTCTCATGCAACAGTTCTATGCTTTTGAAGAGAACTTCACCGGCGGTGTGTTCGTGGCCACGGGCGACTTCAACGGCGACGGCCGAGCCGATATTGTTGTCGCTGCCGATCGCACGGGTGGCCCGCGTGTTCGCATCCTATCGGGTGCCAATCCTGCGATCACGCTCACCGACTTCTACGGCATCGATGATCCCGCATTCCGGGGCGGCGTGCGCGTGGCCGTCGGCGATCTCAATAACGATGGCGTGGTCGATCTGGTCGTTGCGGCAGGGGTTGGCGGTGGACCGCGAATCTCAACTTACGATGGCCGATCCATCTCGATGGTGGCACCGCCCCGACGCTTGGCCGCAGACTTCTTCGCCTTTGAAATGAACCTGACGAACGGCTCGTATGTTGCAGTCGGCGACATCGACGGCGACGGCTACGGCGATTTGATCGTGGGTGCGGGCGAAGGTGGTGGCCCCCGCGTGAAAGTGTTGAACGGTCGAACCTTGACGCAAAACGGCTCCGGGGCCGCGATGAATTCGCTGCTGAAAGATTACTTCATCGGCGATGCGAACTCGGGTTCCGGTGTCCGCTTGGCCACAGCGGATGTGAACGGCGACGGGACCGATGAAATTCTGGCCGGTTCGGGCATCAACGCCTCGGCTCGCCTCTACATCGACGGCTTGAACTGGTCGAGTGCCTTCTCGCTGGCGGGTGGTGCAAACATCCCGAATGGCGTGTTCGTCGGTTAAGAAATTCCGAAAGGAGAAAATACAAGAAGCCGGGGTTTTCACCCCGGCTTTCTTTGCTGGAATCGATCGAGCGACAGAGCCAAGCAGTCATGCACGGCATCCGGGGGTGGACGTACTTCGCGTATTCCATTCGGTAGCCCGGCTACCACACTATTCGATGTTATGAGGGGGTCGAATAGCAGGCCCGAAGCATTGCGTCGCTGGCTTTCGCGCAGGTTTGCCTTTGATCCAAGAAACATCGCGTGGACTCGTCGATTCCAGTATCCTTTCAGTAAATTAAAGGCTTCGTGCCAAATGAATAGAGGAGCTTTGCCAAAAATCGAGCAGCCTTCCACGACCTGCGGTGTATCCCGACATTCTGTTAACAGAAAAAAACAGATCCAATCGTTTCGAGGTTGGCCCAGACTCACGGACCGGCTGTGCGGGTCAAATTGATCGGCTCAGGGAAAATGCGGGCATTGTTGAACCTTTGCCGATTTTCTATTCGGATTTTTCAAAAAGCTCGGGTATATAATAGAGACGTACCTGAAATGAGCCGAGTTTTGTTGGGTATGAAATCAGTTCGGCTGGAATTCGGAAGCGAACCTGGGTAGGATATTCGGCCCTCGCGATTCGCAAATTTTTGGTCTTTTTTCAGAATCTCGCGGTCTACAGGTGGGTAGCTAAATTTTCTACCTCAAATGAGCCGATTTGATGGGTTCCTGCCCTGTCATTGAAACTCGATGAACGCTGCCGAGTCGAGGCAGCCTTCTTGAGGAATACTCTTTCAGCAATCTCATTGGCTCGTGCCAATTCGAGGTTGCGGTTTTATTCGCAGGGTTGCATTACAACGGATAGTACACGATGACTGAATCTAAACTCCCCGACGATCTCCACGATGAACCCCTCGTCGCCGAGGACACGGTTCTCGATTCCGATGAAATCGATGACGACGATACCGATACCGATACTGATACCGACGGCGATGAGGCGGAGCCTCGCCGTGTCGCCACTGCCGAATCGGAAGCACCCGCTGACGAAGAAGTCGCCATAGGCCACGGGCCAGACGATGCGCTGGGATTGTACCTGCGGCAGATGGGCAACATCAAGCTGCTAAAAAAAGACGAAGAAAAGACATTAGCCATGGCCTTGGAACGCGAACGCAATCGCTTCCGCCGAGCGGCCCTGCTCTGCGCGCATATCGCGGGTCGCTCACTGAATACATTTGAACGTGTCCGTTCCGGCCAAACAGCCATCGACCCGAATATCGATGTGTATTCGACCGAAGAAATGAACTTGAGCCGCGAGCAGATCCTCGCTCGCATGCCCTACCATCTTCCGCTCATCAAGTCGCTGCTCCGCCACGAAACGCACAAGTTTACCGAAGGTCTGGCGCTGCCAGATGGTGCCGAACGCCGCAATTGGCGCATCGGTCGCTATCGCCGACTTCGTAAGATGATGCGATTGATGCAAGAGCTTTCGCCGCGCACCGAACAACTCGAACGCTGGGCCGATGAACTCTTCGATCTCGCTGACGAGATGGAAGCCCGCGTCCGCGCTGCCGATAACGCCATGCCTTATGAAGTCGATGCCCGCGAACAAGAACTCACCGATGCCCAAGAAAAAATCCATCTGACACATTTTGAACTCACATCACTGGTCGGAATTCTGAAGAAGCGCCGCAAAGCTTACCAGCGCGTGCGTCGGCAACTCGCGGAAGCGAACCTGCGACTTGTCGTGAGCATTGCCAAGAACTATCGCAACCGCGGCTTGCCATTCTCGGACCTCATTCAGGAAGGCAATCGCGGCCTAATGCGAGCCGTCGACAAATACGAATATCGCCGTGGGTTCAAGTTCGGCACTTACGCGACCTGGTGGATTCGCCAAGGTGTCCAACGAGCGCTCGCCGATCATGCCCGCACCGTGCGCGTGCCTTGCCATCAGCTGGGCCTCATGGCAAAGATGGAACGCCTCCGCATGGAAATGGCCGCGAAACTCGGCCACGAACCCAGCCCCGAAGATCTCGCCAAAGCAATGGACATCACCGAGCAAGAAGCCCGCTCATTGCGCAATGTCGGTCGGCAGCCGGTGAGCTTGCACGAACCGATTGGCGGCGACGGCGAACGCGCACTCGAAGACTTCCTCAGCAGTGGGGAAGTGTCCAACCCCGGCGAACATGCCGATGCGCGATTGCTTAAGGAACGGATTCAAGAAGTGCTGCGTTCTCTGGCGCAGCGCGAACGCGAAGTGATCGAAATGCGTTTCGGCCTGAAAGATGGCACACCGCGCACGCTCGATGAAGTAGCGAAAATCTACGGCATCACCCGCGAACGCATCCGCCAGATCGAAGCCCGCGGATTATTAAAGTTGCGCCAACCGACCCGCCGCGACCGCCTCGAAGAATTCACCGACGAAGACGAACTCGGGTAAAATGCTTCTGATCAGGAAGCGTGAGTGACGGTGCTAATCGCCGTCACTCACCAGTAGTTTCAAACTGCACCAGTCGGTGATTTGTTAGCCCGAAGCGCCAGCTAGGGCATCCCTCGGTGAGAATTCTTGAACAGATGGAGCTACCTGTTCTCGTGATTCAGGCTCCATCAGGATGCCCTAGCTGGCGCTCCGGGCTAACACAATCCCCATAATATTCGCGGTAGATTTCACCCAATTCGTGGCAGGAAACCGAGTCTGCCCTAGACGACTTTGTCCATTCACCTTGCAACTCCTGTTACGCTTCCGGTTCATTCATACAAAAACGCATCTTGCCGCAGCATGTACGTCACGACGGCACGCCACGCCCGCACTGTGTAATGAGGATCCTCCGTGGCTCGTTTATCCGGCTCCGCTTGGCAGTAGTAACTCTCGCGCGGGCTCAACCCCTTCTTGTTCCGTGCTTCGAGCACGATGCCCGTGAAGAGTTCGTAGGCGAGTATCACATCCGCATGGTTCGCCGCAAGGGTGCGGCCGTGCAGGTATTCATACAGGTGAACAATGGCCGCGCGAATCTGCTTCTCGGTTTCCGGTTTGTCATCCGGCACGATGTTCGGCTCGATCTGGGGGAACAATTTCCGTTCCTTCGCGGGCTTGGCAAAATCGGATGCGACGTTCTTGCACGCGACATCATTCGCCATGATGCGTTGAATCGCGCCCATCGCCCCGCTCGGGTCGGTCGCGCGTTGTGTCACTTCCTTCGAGTCGATCCCGCCGTAGAGCAAAAACATTTTGCTATCGCCGTCGGTGCCGAGTCTGCCCCAGCGTTTCCCGAACACTGCGGAAATCTTGCGTTCTAGCTGCTCCGGCGTGAGCATGTGAACCACACCCAGATCATCGAGTTCTGCTCGGCGATGCGGGTGCTTCGCTGCTTCGGCCAGGCCATCCGCACGATAAAACGGCGAAGCGATGAGCGATTGAAACACCACCTTCAAATTGAAATTCGCCTTCGTAAATTGCTCCGCAATTTCCTGAATCGCCTTCCGTTGTTCGATGTACGCCCGGCGCTGTGGCGTGAAAAGCGGATCGTGAATATCTTGCGGTGCGAGCAATGGCCGCCGGCCCATCAGCAGGTAGTAAACGTGCTCGACCATCGCGACGGCGAATCGTGGATCTTTCGCGGTTTGCGCGCCGAGCCATTGCAACGTGCGTGCGGCTTCTTCGTTCGGTAGCTCGGTCCCTTCGCGGCCCGGCTGGAACATGTCCGCGAACCAGCCACCTTTGCGCGGCCCGTAGTGCCCCTCTTCGTTGAAGTAATCACGGAACAACCCGGCGATCGGGTCGACGGTTTTATGGCAGACCACACATTCTGCGGCCTGCATCGTGGGGATCTCGTAGCGCTTGCTCGCTTCTGCGGCATCGCCGACACGTGGAGCGAGTGCCATCACATCCACGCCCAAGAAGTGCTGGTAATACATGCGCGAGCGCAAGCGGTTACGGTTCGTGATCGTCGTGGGATAACGTCGCAGATACTGGAACATGGTGAGCATGCCCGCGTGCGGGTAGAAGCCCTTGGCGGTCGGTTGCACTTTGCCATCGCGGCCCTTCAGTGCTGGGATCTGTGCGGGGATGTATTCAAAAGCGTCTTCCACATTTTTGAAGCGTGTTTTGTTCTGATCGAAGATACCGTAGCCGCGTGCGGTATACGGCGAAACCATGATGTAATCGGCGGTGACGATTCCGGTGAATGGCAATTCGTTCCGCACCAGATGCGTGATGAGTTCCATCGGCTCGCGCAACAATGCTTCGCGGTAGGTTCGGGCCAGTGTATAGCCCGCGCGTTGTCGTTCTTTCTCCGGCAGGTTCTCGAATTTTTCCTTTTGATACCAATGGCGAGTCTTCTCGAAGTGATCGTAGGAAAGGGCATCGTCGGCGTTTCCGGGATAGCCGAGTGTGAGGAAAATATCGTTGAAGCCTTCGCGGAGCCGAACGAAGAACGCATCTTCTTTCATCATGTTTTCGACAACAGATTTCAGTGCATCCATACCACCGCGCTCGACCACGAGTTTTTCCGCATCGCTGGGCAATCGACCGGCCAGTGAAAGTGCCACTCGTCGCAAGACGCGATCTGGCGAAGCCATCGCGATGCCCGCGAAGTACGGCCCCGGCACAAAGTTCGGCGGTTCGATCGCGGCATCTTTGCCATCGACACGCGCCACGAAGCGTTCCAGGATGCGGTACTCGGCGGTGTTCGGTTTCACGGCATTTCCACCGCCATGCTTGATGGTGCCACTGGCTTTTGCGAGCAATCGAGCCGCGCCATCTTTCTTTGATGCGGCCATTGCAGTGAACGCGCGGAGGTTGCGTTCGAGTGCCTCGGGCTTCTGCGTGGTCTCTTCGAGAATGAATGCACTTTCCGCGGCATCGCCCGTTTTCGTGTGGCAGTTGATGCACGTTCGTTCGCCGACCTTCGCCCAAACTTCATTGGCGAAGAACGGATCGCGCACGCTGCATTCCACCACGGGCATCGGCACGGGTTTCACCGGCTCTGCTGCGGGCGTGGCCAGCAAGCCGACGACAAGTACAAGGAGGCTGAAAATGGAAATGCGCACGGGCATGGCAGAGTATCTCTTACGAAACGAAGTCGTTGGGCTATGCTACCCGCAGCTAGCCGTGCTGTCGAGCGATTGCCCGACATCGCATATCGTTCGCCTCACCACTCGCGTCCCATTTTTCCTAAAGCATTTCCCCCGCAGAACAGGTACATTGGGAAGCGTCGAATTGCTATGCCTTCTTTGTGGAGCCTAATTATGTTACGCCTCTCGCTTGGTTTGCTGACTGCGTGTGCCGTGTTGCTTGTCCCTCGAACGGCCTCGGCCTACATCGAAGTGCCGATGAGCCTGGGGGCGGTGATTCAACAATCGACCTGCGTTTGCAGCATGGTCGTTACGAAAGTGGATAAAACGCAGAACCTCATCATCTTCGAGAAAGTCGCGGACCTGAAAGGCAAACATCCACAGCAAACCATCAAGCACAACATCGGCAAAGGCGGGCTTCGACCCGGCGAATGGAAAGAGATCATGGATTGGGCCGAAGTTGGCAAGCCCGCGATTTTCTTTCACAACGGCGGTTCGAGCGAGACCTTCATCGGCGTGACGTGGTATCAGGCGTACCCCAACGGCGAATGGTGGGGCATGTCGCACGGCGAGCCATTCCTGCTCCGCTCGTTCGCGGGCAAACAAGATAAACTCGCGCAAGCGGTGCGGGAAATCGTCGATGGCAAAGAAACCATCGTTCCGTGCATGATGGACGGCGACAAAGAAGCGCTGCACAAGAAGTCGGCCAAGATTCAACGTGTCAAAGCGAGCCTCAAGATTCTCGACTACAACCCCAAACGTGATTTCGTCGGCTGGGGTGGCGAAGATATTCGCCGCATTGCGGGCCTACCGGGTTTCGAGAAATACGCATCGCTTGGCCGCTCGGAAGCCGATGCACAATCGGCAACCTGCCTCGACATTGATGGCGATGGCAAAGCCGATATTTGCCTGACCAGCGCGAACAAAGTCACGTTGATGATCTCCGGTGAAGACGGCTTCAGCGAAGTGAGTTTGCCCGGCTTCAGCGGCGGTTGTCGTTCGGCCGTCTGGGC
>Ga0105045_10006411_pt1 | contig 10410 bp, 9 predicted proteins | sample MAT02_FD_78089 | JGI IMG/M metagenome (GOLD analysis project Ga0105045, IMG submission 78089) | Freshwater microbial communities from Lake Fryxell liftoff mats and glacier meltwater in Antarctica - MAT-02 (megahit assembly) | ecosystem: Environmental > Aquatic > Freshwater > Ice > Liftoff... | reverse complement strand
TGGTTGACGCTTACGACACTTGGTGGAAACAAGGCAGATCATATCTCTGTAGAATTTGCGATATGCTTCATATGGGTTTGCTGGACGAAGCACTGTTCGGTAAAGAAGTTATTGAACGACTTCCAGAAATCGTAAAAGAATGGACAAAACATGCCGATAAAAAATCAGCGTGACCAACAAGACAGAAAAAGGACAGCTTAGAATAGCAACCAAAAGACGGTGTTTCGTAATTAACAGACACATTTTTGCCTGCCGAAAATTCAGTTCTTCGGACAAACTTTAGTGCTAAGCAGCCCACCCTTTAGGTAATTGCCAATTGATATTAGATAATTCCTAATAATTATATTGTTAGTTTTACTGGGGCCTTGCTTTTTCAAGTTATTTGGGAAGCCAAAAACATTTTGTCAGGTAATTGCTTTTCTTTATAATCCTATTTCAATAAATCCAATCCATGAAAACACTTAACATTGTTAATTATGTTTGACTTAAAAATTATGCAACTCTTTTTTATCCTTCTTCAATGTTAAAACAAATTGAATATCGCTTATAATCGTAAAAAAATGGACGCTATCATCATCGGTTCGGGTATTGCCGGCTTAGCGGCAAGTGTCCGTTTGGCATGCGCAGGACATGAAGTTCATGTATACGAATCAAATAATTACCCGGGAGGTAAATTAACAGAAATAACAATCGAAGGATACCGGTTTGATGCTGGGCCATCCCTTTTCACACTGCCACAATTGGTGGAAGAACTCTTTGCCCTAGCGGGAGAAAATCCAAAACAATATTTTGAATATATCCAAATTGAGAAGGCTTGTAACTATTTTTATGAAGATGGAACAACTTTTTCTGCTTACCACAATCGAGAAACCTTTGCTAACGAACTTGGCCACACTTTCGAGGAAAAAGATATATTGTCTGTTTTTAAACAGCTTGATTTGGCCTCCTTTAGGTATAAACTAACTGCTCCCATTTTTTTGGAATATAGTTTACATAGGCTCAAAAATTATGTCAACATGAACACATTAAAAGGAATAGCAAATAGCTTTAAGCTTAATCTTTTTCAAAGCATGAATGATGAAAACACTTCGGTTGTAAAAGACAAAAGGTTGGTTCAGTATTTAAACAGATTTGCCACATATAATGGAAGCAGCCCTTACATGGCTCCTGCATTGTTAAATATGATTCCGCACCTTGAACAAAATATTGGCAGTTTCTTCCCTATTAATGGCATGCACCAAATTACACAAAGCATTTACAACTTGGCAAAAAGCGTTGGTGTAATATTTCATTTTGGAAAAAAGGTTGACGAAATTCTTGTAACAAACAACAAAGCATCGGGAATTAAAATACAAGACTCTACTCATAAGGCAACTATTGTTGTAAGCAATGCAGATATCCATTCAACATATAAACAACTATTACCATTACAAAAACACCCTGAAAAAATCCTTTCGCAAGAAAAATCATCGTCTGCACTCATTTTTTATTGGGGAATAACGTCTCTTTTTCCCAAGCTCGATTTGCACAATATTCTTTTTAGCGCTGATTACAAAGGTGAATTTCAGCATATCTTTACAGATAAGACAATTGACAACGACCCTTCCATTTACATAAACATCACAAGTAAGTACAAACCTGACGATGCCCCAGATGGATGTGAAAACTGGTTTGTAATGATTAATGTTCCTAATAATCAAGGTCAAAATTGGGACAAGCTAATTGTAGAGGCCAAAGCAAACATTATTGCTAAAATAAACCGCGTACTTCATACAAACATTGAACAATTAATTGCTGTTGAAGAAATTTTAGACCCAAGAACAATTGAAAGCAAAACATCGTCTTTTGCTGGGGCTTTGTATGGAAATGCAAGTAATAATATGTTTGCGGCTTTTTTACGACATAAAAATTTTAGCAGCACTATTAAGGGTTTGTACTTTTGTGGTGGGAGCGTGCATCCCGGTGGTGGTATTCCGCTTTGCTTAAATAGCGCAAAAATTGTTGCAAAAATAATTGCTGAAGATTATCCCACTCATAGTTAGTTTGGATTATGTTTTTTTTAGCGAACCCCGTTGCCCTGTTGGCAATATTGTTTTTATTTAAACTTAGCAATAAATTTGATTGAGCCCCTGTTTGATTGGCTTAAAACGGATTACAATAATCTTTGGCCAAGATAAAATACATGAATAATTATAAAAAAATATGTATGACTGTTTCATAATTCCATTTTCACGTGTTCAATTCCGCCTTCCCAAAAACACTCTCCAATAGGCATTAACCCATACTTTAGATAAAAAAATTTTGCCGAAAGTTGGGCATGTAAATAGCGCTTTTTTTCAAATTGATTTGTGTCTTCAATGATTTTTAACAATAGGGCTTCTCCAACGTTTTGTTTCCTAAAGTTTTTAACCACAGCAAATCGTTCAAGCTTTATTCCATTTTTAGTGCTGCGCCACCTTGCTGTTCCTACAGGTACATTATTCACCTTGGCAATATAATGAGTTGACTCTTCTTCAAACTCCCATTCAATTTCTTCTGGACAATTTTGCTCAATCACAAACACCTCTTTGCGGATACAATGGGCAATGGCCAATACTTCACCTGTTTTTATTTGCTCAATTGTTATCATTTCTACTTTCAAAAAAAAGATTAAGTTTGCAAGTCTAATACTATTTATACTACATGACAAAAATAGCTGAACTATTAGGTGATCAGGCCGATTATCTACTCAACCACGACTGTAAGACTATTAGCAAATCAAGCATTCATTTACCAAGCCCCGATTTTGTTAACAACGTGTTTTTACAATCAAACCGAAACCCACAAGTGCTGCGCAGTTTAACTGATTTATACAGTCATGGTCGCTTAGGTGGCTCTGGTTACGTTTCTATTTTGCCAGTAGACCAAGGCATTGAGCATTCGGCAGGAGCATCATTTGCTCCAAATCCTATTTATTTTGATCCTGAAAACATAGTAAAGCTTGCTATGGAAGGTGGTTGTAATGCGATTGCTTCCACTTATGGCGTGCTTGCATCTGTGTCCCGCAAATACGCTCATAAAATACCCTTTATTGTTAAATTAAACCATAACGAGTTTTTAAGCTACCCAAATAAATTTGACCAAATTATGTTTGGCTCTGTAGAAGAAGCTTGGAATATGGGAGCAACAGCAGTGGGGGCAACTATTTACTTTGGCTCAGCTGAAAGTGCTCGTCAAATACAAGAAGTAGCTGCTGCCTTTGAACGCGCACATGAACTTGGTTTAGCTACCATTTTGTGGTGCTACACACGAAACAATGCCTTTAAAAAAGATGGCGTTGACTACCATACATCTGCTGACTTAACTGGGCAAGCTAATCACCTTGGCGTTACCATTCAGGCAGATATTATAAAGCAAAAATTGCCTACCAACAATGGTGGCTACACTGCATTAAACTTTGGAAAAACACATAATAAGGTATATACCGAGCTTTCATCAAACCATCCTATTGACTTAACGCGCTACCAAATTGCTAATTGCTATATGGGTCGTCAAGGGTTGATTAACTCTGGCGGGGAATCAAAAGGGGCAACTGATTTAGCAGAAGCTATAACCACAGCCGTAATTAATAAGCGAGCTGGAGGTCAAGGATTAATATCTGGACGTAAGGCCTTTCAAAAACCAATGTCCGAAGGAGTAGCATTGCTTAATGCTATACAGGATGTTTACTTAGACAATGCTGTAACTATTGCTTAGTTTTATTTAATATAGCGATAAAGGTTTTTAGATTATCAAATCCACACATTATCAAACAGCAACATGAGTTGGTTTAAACGCGTAAAAGAAGGAATAACAACAAGTACGGAAGAAAAAAAGTCAATTCCTGATGGCTTGTGGCATAAATGTCCGCGTTGTAAAAAAGCCATACTTGCCAGCGATCACGAAATTAACTGTTTTGTATGCCCAAGTTGCAACTACCATGATAAGGTTGGCTCTATTGAATATTTTAACATTTTGTTTGACAACAAGGAATTTAAAGAGCTTTTTGCCAATATTCAGCCAACAGACCCTCTTTCCTTTGTAGACACAAAAGACTATAAGTCGCGGTTGTTGGAGTCACAAAAAAAATCAGGGCTAACAGATGCTATGCGTGTGGCATCGGGTTTAATTGATGGTTTACCTCTTGTTGTTGCTAGTATGGATTTTAATTTTATTGGCGGTTCGATGGGTAGCGTAATGGGAGAAAAAATTGCCCGCGCAATCGATTATGGCCGTTTAAATAAAATGCCGGTTATGGTCATTTCAAAATCTGGTGGTGCTCGAATGATGGAGGCCGCATTTAGTTTAATGCAAATGGCCAAAACATCTGCAAAATTAGCATTATTAGCAAAGGAGGGCATTCCCTATATTAGTTTGCTTACCGACCCTACAACAGGCGGTGTAACAGCTTCTTTTGCCATGCTTGGCGATTTTAACATTGCTGAACCAGAGGCTTTAATAGGATTTGCTGGCCCTCGTGTTATACGCGAAACCATCGGTAAAGATTTGCCTAAAGGCTTTCAAAGTTCTGAGTTTCTTCTTGAGCATGGATTTGTAGATTTTATAACGCCAAGAACTAAACTAAAAAAACAGCTGAGCACATTATTACATCTGCTGTCCAACAAGCCACAATCAAATGCTGTTAGTTTGCAATCAACAGTAGAATAACCTAACTTTTTTGTAAAAATCCGTTTCTGATTCTTTTGGTCGGGTTTTTGCTTTTAAACATTTGTGGTTATTCCAAAAAGTTGCTATTTTGGCACTACTTTTTTTATCATTCATGAATTCAAAAATTAACCAAATACAAGAATTACTTTGCCAAAAATCCGCTATTAAACAGCAGGTTTTTAGGCTTACCCAAACCATATTCCGAGATTTGAAAATGGCTCTTCGCAATAAAGAAAATGAACTTACACCTAGTTTGTCTGTCAATGCTCCTAATGTAGAGGTAAAATATAGTGATAAAGGAGACTTTGAAGCGCATCTTAAGTTTGGTGGCGATACATTGGTGTTTATGATGCATACCAATATTTTCGACTTTGATGAGAGCCATTTTATTAACCAATCAAACTACATGAAAGTGGATAAAATGCGTGAATTTTGTGGCATGATTCAAGTATATAACTTCTTAAGCGACTCAATTAAATATAACCGTGAACATGATATTGGTTACTTAATTGCGCGTATTTTTATCAATAAGGAGCAGCATTTTTTTATTGAAGGAAAACGGCCCCTTTCATTTCTATATAAGGATCTTGAAAAAAACGTAATATCAGAGGCTGTGTTGAACATTATTGTTGAAGAGACAATGCTTTTTTGCTTAAACTTTGATTTAATGGCACCTCCTGTTGATGCTGTAAATTACATTTCTGTGGAACAAAAAAATATGCTTAGCCACAGTAGCGGTATGCCTACTGGAAAACGACTTGGATTTTTGATGAGCGCGGAGGATGCCCAAGATGTTGTTTAAAAGCTTTGTTTTACTTTAGCCAATGCCATTATACTTTCAAATATACTACTCCCATCAGTATTGTATAATTCAGCATCTATAGCTCTTTCTGGGTGTGGCATCATGCCAAAAACATTGCGATTGGTGTTGCATATTCCAGCAATGTTTTGTAATGATCCGTTTGGGTTGCTTTCAAGTGTTGGGTTGCCCTCGTGATCGCAGTATTGAAATAATATTTGGTCGTTTTCATTCAGCTCTGCTACAATCTTTTCATCGCAATAAAACCGACCTTCACCATGAGCTATTGGAATTTTTAGCGCCTTATTCAATTCTGCTTTTTGGGTTATCAAAGATTGGTTTGTAACGGCCTTGATGTACACGTTGCTGCAATTAAACTTTACCGTTTCGTTTCGCAGCAATGCGCCTGGCAGTAAACCAGACTCACATAATACTTGAAAACCATTACAAACGCCAAATACAAAACCTCCTTTTCCTGCAAATTCAATAACATTTTTCATAATGGGCGAAAACCTAGCAATTGCTCCACTTCGCAAATAATCGCCATACGAGAAACCTCCAGGTAAAAATACCAAATCCACTTGTTGCAAATCGTGGTCTTTGTGCCATAATTCAACCACCTCACACCCAAATTGATCGCGAAAAGCATATACGGCATCCGCATCACAATTTGACCCTGGAAAAATAACTACTCCTACTTTCATGGGACAAATGTACGCTTCGTTTGTTGAAGAATAAACTTGTTGAACTTTTTTTTAACTCAAGGTGAAAAACTCTTCCTTTTCAGTAGTATGGTTTCGAATAATACCTGCACTAACTAAGTTCACAAGCATTTTCTGCGCGCGCCACCTCGATATATTGAGCAACTTACACAGTTCTTTAATGGTAAGGCGCGGATTGCTTCCAAGGTAATGTAGTAGTGATTCTTCGTGCTTGGTATATTGTATAAAAGAACCCTCTTGGTTTGTCTCCCTTTTAAGCACCTCAACCACCACCTTACTTGCCAATAATGATTGGTCTTTTACCCTTATATGCACCCACCATTTATTTACCTCATCTTTTGCATAAACGGGTTTGTATTTACTTTCCAATATGATGGCTTCTAAAATGGTTTTACCACCTAGCTCCCACTCATTTATGGTGAGGATAACTTCAGGTTTGCAATAAAATCCGGCAGCCATATCAAGCATATATTTTTCATCCTCGCTGCGCACTCCACATATGGTTTTATTGTCATTTACTCCAATAAGTAAACGACCGCCTTTGTGGTTTGAAAATGCAGACAAGGTTTTGGCAATCTTCGCAGCCGATGAAATTGTTTTTTTGAAATCAAGGGTTTCGCTTTCGCCTTTTGCAATCAGTTGCAAAATATAATGTAAGGGTTGATGCACGAAGCAAATGTACAAGTCTGCTTCTTTTAAATAATATACTGCTGCATTAATTTTCTTTTATTCTATTCAATTCATCTCCCAGAACCGCAATCGTTAGCTCATCATGTTTACCCTCTGGTATTTTTGTGATTACTTCTGATGATAATTTAAATGCTTTTTATCTAAAAGATATGCTCGTTTCTTTTTTAAAAGTAAATGCATGAATGGCAGCCTTGCGCTTGTTCGCGATTGCGTATGATAATTTATCAACCTAGTTAAAAACATTATATAAATAAAAGCTTCATTTTAGCGCTTTTAGCGTCAATGACACAAGACGTGTGTTATGTGGTGTAACCCTTTCGGTCGTCAATTCACTGTTATCTGATTATAATGACCTTAGAGTTATTAAAGCATGCATGCAAAAATAAAGACAAGCAGCTCACGCCAAAACAAAGTACCCCTATTAATTTTTGTTGTTGGGTTTTCAACCCGAAATAAAAGCCTTTTCCCATTGTTATGACCAATGCCAACTCTATCCAACTGAAAAAAAAGCAATTGAAATAATTGTCTGAACACTAGCAGCAAAAACCACAAAAGTCTACCGTTTAAAACAATTTGCAAGCGTTATTTGGTTTGGTCTTATGGTCAAAATTGTTTGAGCGTATTGCAAAGACCTATGACTTTGTTTGATTGTCCCACGAGTGCAAATTGAAAATGAAAATAGAAAATAGTGTGAGAACGAAAAATAAAAATGAGACGGTCAAAGCAAGTCAAGATTAGGCTTACTAGTCTACTACGTTTTTAGTGTGTTTTATCCTTTATTTGTGTTTTACATGTTAATTATCTGTTCATTTATTTTTAAAGTTTTTGTAAAAACCAAAGCCGAATGAAAAGAAATACATTGGTCTGTACACTCCATTTCCATTAGAAATCCCAAATGCACAAACGCCTAACTTTAAATCTAAAATTGAATTAACGTCTGGATTTTCTTGTAACAAAAGCATAAGTGATTGAAGGTAAGTCGTGAATTTAATGATTTCACCATGTCCGCCTTCTTCAATTGGTTTCAGTGTCGCAAATGAACTTCGCGTTTGTGAAACAGATGCTGAAATATGCAATCCACAACCTAAGTTAACCTAACCACCTAATATGTTTTAATGTTTTAATCTTGTGCAACCAAAACTCAAAAATTGGGTATGGAAATATCCACTATACAAAATTCGTCCATTGCTAGATTGTGCGGAAATATTTATTAAATGTAAGATTTGTGGATTATTGATACACAGACTAAATATAGGCATCATTTTAAAATCAGTATTGCCGAAAAATGATATTTGACTGGTGTTTTGTGTTGCGTTTTGTAAACTTAAATTCGCAACACTTGAAAAACCAACTTTGGCAAAACCCATTAAATTAAAAGTAGCAATAATTGCTAAGTACAATTTACATTTTATGTTGATCCGGTTTTAATCTTTGATAATTTTGCTTAAAGCTAGCTTTACAGTTCGCGTTATTACATGTTGAATAAATAAACTTGATTTAACTAAAATGATTTTGAGTTACTTTGGTTTATGACGTTCATTTTACAACCTTCTGGTAAATTACGATAAATACATTAATGATTTTACCTTGCCAGCATTAGAAATTGTTATGCTTTTAAGAATTTGTTTAAATACGTTTAATAGATAATATTAGGTCCATACTCTTAGCGCTGGAGAAATGCTTTTACCCTTTCTTAACTATCATCACACCAAAGTCTATACCATACATCCATCTGTTACTGCCAAAGGGTGAAATTAGAATCCCTTTTTCCCAGTTAGTGTAAAAACAGCCTATCAAAAGCATAATCGTTCGCCATTCATTCATCGTTGTTTTGGAGCACGATAAAAGAAAGTGAATGGTTTAAATTTGTTGCGCATTTCTGTTTTGCAAAAAGAGCAGCAAAACATCGACAAGACGATTGGGTATTTAACAAGCCTACAATAAAGAGGTTTTTTTGCTTTTTTCAGCTTTGTCTGGTCATAAGTAAAACTTACCTTTGCCTAAATATTTAACTACCTAACCCATGAGTAAACTCAAAATTTCTGTTGCTAAAGGAGATGGAATTGGTCCTGAAATAATGGATGCAGTCCTTCATATTTTTAATGCCGCTAATGTTCAACTCGATTATGAATTTATAGACATGGGCAAAAGCATTTACGATAAAGGGTTTAGCACAGGGATGACCGATGAAGCCAAAATGAGTGTAGAGGGAAACGGTATTTTGTTTAAAGGGCCAATGGAAACGCCAAAAGGAAAGGGTGTAAAAAGCATTAATGTAACTGCACGTAAAACTTGGAGCACTTATGCAAATCGCAGGCATTTTCAATCTTTACCAGGTGTAGAAACGGTTTTTTCTAAAGCTGGTATTCCAGTAGATATAACCATTGTACGCGAAAATATTGAAGGAACCTATGGGGGAATTGAGCACATGAACACCCACGATGTTGCTATTTGCCGTAGAATTATTTCTCGTCCGGGGAGTGCTCAGGTTATTCGCTTTGCTTTTGAAATGGCAAAAAAGGAAGGTTTTAAAAAAGTGACTTGCGCGCACAAAGCCAACATTATGAAGCTTACAGATGGGTTGTTTCTAGAAACTTTTCTGGAAATCGCTAATGAGTATCCTGAAATTCAAAGCAATGATATTATTGTTGATGATTTAGCAATGAAATTAGTGGCTCGCCCGCATGAGTTTGAAGTGGTGGTACTTACCAATTTGCAAGGCGATATTATGAGCGATTTATGTGCAGGATTGGTTGGTGGATTGGGCTTTGCTCCTTCTGCTAACATAGGAGATAATATTTCTATTTTTGAGGCCGTTCATGGAACTGCTCCAGATATTACTGGTAAGTTTATTGCCAACCCAACATCTTTGTTGCTTAGTGGATTGATGATGTTGCGTTATATAGGCTTTGTAAAAGAGGCTGCATTAATTGAAAATGCCCTTCGCTACACTTTAGAACATGGCGTGCACACATCAGATTTTGGCGATAAAACAATAGGGCCAAGCAATACCAATGAATTTGCTGATGCAATTATTAAAAACCTAGGACAGCTGCCAAAATACAGCAAACCAAGAGAATCGGTTGATGGTGTTGAACTCTTTAAAAAAGTAGAGAATACGCATTTCCAAAAAATGATGGAAACTCCTTTAAAAACTCAACAATCTATTGTTGGTGTTGATTTTTTTGTGGAATCGAACGAATCAGCCAACACGCTTGCAGAAAAAATACAACCTAAATTAATAGGAAGCCAAAGGCTTAGTATGATTTCAAATAGAGGAACAATGGTTTGGCCAACTGGATCTGCCTTTACGGAATGTGTAAATCATTATAGAGTAAGGGTAGAAGGAGCCACTGGCCAATTGGAGATTTTTGAGATGTTAGGTCGTGTTTCTACTGAAATGTATATTCCTTCGCATGAAGCATTGAGAATGTATGGGGATAAACCAGGTTTTTCGCTGGCGCAAGGTCAATAATGAACTGTTTAATTTTTTATCTAAACCTTATCACAAAT
>Ga0105045_10006410_pt1 | contig 10410 bp, 7 predicted proteins | sample MAT02_FD_78089 | JGI IMG/M metagenome (GOLD analysis project Ga0105045, IMG submission 78089) | Freshwater microbial communities from Lake Fryxell liftoff mats and glacier meltwater in Antarctica - MAT-02 (megahit assembly) | ecosystem: Environmental > Aquatic > Freshwater > Ice > Liftoff... | reverse complement strand
TCGCGCCGGCGACGATGGACGCGCTCACCGGCAGCGTCGTCCACCACCTCTCGGGCGACTCGGACTACTACGAGCTCGAGTTCACCGTCCCGCCCGGCGACGACCGGGACGCCACCCACGCGGCGATCGACGGCGAGTCCGACGCGCTGGTGCTCGTGCGCAAGGACGGCGATCGGCTCCGCGTGACGCTGCGTCGACCGATCTCGAGCAAGGCGCTGTCCACCTCGTTTGCCGGCACGGTGTGGTTTCGCGGATACGAGGGCAGGAGTCCGCGATGGTTCGCGGCGCGCATCACCGCCACCGGTACGCCGACCCAGGACGCCGCGCTGTCGGGGCGCTTCGCGGAGGCGCTGTCGAACCACCTGCGCTACAGCGAGGACGGCTCGCGCTCGCCGTTCCACCACTTTGCCGCCGGCCGGGTCCACGCCGCGCTCGGCTCGGGTACCGCAGCGCCGGCGGCCGTGCTCGCCGACGCGCGCGCTCGCGAGACCTCCACCGATCTGTCCCAGCTCATGTACACGACGACCGCCGCGACCTCGCTACAAGAGGCGCTGCAGTACGAGAAGGGGCTCGGGATCTCGGCGGCCGCAGGCAAGCGCGACGTGCCCGTCGTCACTGTGGCGGGCCCGGCCCTCGCCGATCACCCGTTCGAAGCGATGCGCGCCGGGCTCTCGACCACGACGCCGCCGAGCGACGAGCCCTTGGCGGCGGCGGTCCCGGCCGAGTTCTGGTACGTGCGCTTCTCCGACATCCGCGACATGCTCCGAATCATGGACGAGGCGTCGAAGTGGATCACCCCGGTGGCCCACGCGATGGAGGAGCGGCCGCTGGTTCGCGATCTGGCCGAGCGCTACCAACGAGAGCTGGGCCTGGGCCGTAGCGGCCTGGCCAAGACCCTCGGCCACACCGCCGTGTCGCGCCTGGCGATCACCGGCAGCGACCCCTACCTGCGCGATGGCAGCGATGTGACCTTCGTGTTCGAGGTCGCCTCGCAGGTCGTGTTCGACGTCGAGCTGACCAAGCACTTGACGCGCTGGCGGACCGAGATCCCGGAGGTCACCCGCAGCGAGGTGCTCCACGAAGATCACACGATCACCGTCCACGCCGATCCCCAGGGGCGCGTGCGACAGCACCGCGCACAGGTCGGCAACCTCGCGGTGGTTTCGAACAGTGAGGCGGCGTGCAAGCGTGTGCTGGATGCGATCGACGGCCGCACGCCCAAGCTCGCCGACGAGCCCGACCTGCGCTACATGCTGGCCCGCGATCCGGGGACGCACGACGCCTTCGCGTTCGTCGGCGATCGATTCGTCGCGCAGGTCGTCGGACCCGAGCAGAAGATCCAGCAAGCCCGCCGGATGCAAGCGGCGGCGGAGTTGGCCACGCCCGGGTACGCCGCGCTGCTCTACGGTTGGCTGCACGGCCGCGCGCCGGCGACGACCGCGGAGCTGACCGCGGCGGGCGTGCTCCTGCCCGCGGAGCTCACCCACCGCGACGGCGCGACGATCGAGTTCACCCCGGGGGCTGCGGCGCGCTCGAGCTGGGGCCGCGCCGACGCCCTGCGTCCGCGCATCGATCTGCCGGAGGTCACGATGGTGACCACTGCCGAACGGGATGCCTACGAGCAGTTCTCGCGGGAGTACCAGGACTACTGGCGGCAGTTCATCGATCCGATCGCGGTGCAGATCGACCTCGAGGGCGACACGGCGAGCATCGACGTTCGCGTGCTGCCGCTCATCGAGGGCACCAACTACCGCGAGGTCGAGGAGATCGTCGGCAAGCAGCGCGTGGTGGTCCCGGCGATCGACGACGGGCTGCACGCGGTGTGGGCGGTCGGCAAGGACACCCCGCTGCGCAAAGATCTCGACCGCATGTCGGCCTCGTTCTCCGGCAAGGCCGACCTCGGCATCGGCTGGCTCGGCGAGTGGGTCATGCTCGGCACGCTGGACCGCGCCGCGCTCACCGACGCGCTCGCGCTGTTCGAGGACGACGTGCAGACCCCTCTGCCCGACGCTCCCGACGAGGCCGCGATGGCCAACGCGATCGGCAAGCTCCCCGTGTTTGCCGCCGCCGACATCAACAGCACCGTCGGGCTGGTCGCGGCCCTGGGCGCGCTGCGGGTGATGTCGAACGAGGTCGCGCCGGGGGCGATCAGCTGGGAGAACATCGCGACTCACCGCGACGTGCCGATGGTGCGCGTCGGCGTCGCGCCGACCGCCGGCGAGGACGTCCGCAAGTTCGCCGACTCGCTCGCCGTCTACTACGCCCAGGTCGGTGGCGCGATCGTCTTCACGCTCCAGCAATCCACGCTCGAGGTGCTGATCGATCGCGTCTCCGACGAGGCCCGGCGCCCGGTTGCCGCCGTCACCGGAGGGGCGCAGCTCGTCATCGAGGGCCACCTGCGGCCCCAGGGCGGCGCTTGGACGGCCCTGCTGTGGGCGTTGCAAGGCCAGGCGCAGATCGGACAGTCGGCCGCGCGGCGGTACGCGGAGGCTATCCTGCGTGGCGATCCTTCGGTTGCGACGGACCCCACGAGGTTCCGCGCGCTCGCCCTGGCGTACTTCGGTTGCGTGCCGGTCACGCCCGAGGGCCGCACGGACTACACCCTGCGCCAAGATGGTGTCTTCGATCCGATCCACGGCAGCGCGATCAGCCCGGCGTTCCCGCCCCTGCCGGTCGCGGACGACACGCCGATCGCAGCGTTGATGATGCGGCTGTCCTCGATGCGCGCGTCGGTGTCGTTCGACGACGAGCCGACATCGGCGACGCCACCGACACGCAGCCTCCACACACGCTTCGAACTCACCCTCGGCGCCGCCGCCGAGTAGTCGACGCTCGCCGGCGGGATCGACCCGGGATCGACCCGCGACCCGCCGCAGGCAACTCGACCCGACGATGCGGCCAACGCACGAAGATGTGCGTAAGCTCAAGAGCGCCCGCGGGACCGAATCGGTTCGTCGCGTCACCAATGGACCAGCGGGTTCCGCCGCGAGCGGCTCGCAGCTCGCGCGGCATGGGTTCGACCCCGCGCGACCCCGAAGGATGCGGGGTCGTCGTTTCCATGGGCGCCGTCACGGAGCGTGACGGCGCCTCTATCACCGACGGCGGCGGATCCACCGACGGCGGCGGATCCATGGGCCTGCGAGCACGAACATCGCGAGCGCCGGCCACCCGGAGCCTTCGCTCTGCACGTTGCACGCACAGCCGACCCGCTCGTCGTTCAGGCCGCCGCTGTCACCGTCGCTGCCGCCATCGCCATCGCTGCCGCCATCGCCATCGCTGCCGCCATCACCATCGCTGCCGCCATCACCGTCGCTGCTACCGTCATCCCCGCCTGTGCCACCGCCGGGCACGTAGGGCTCGTCGGTATCCTCCCAGTACGGCTCGCCGACGCACTGCGCGAGGAAGGCGTCGAAGCCCGTGTTCTCGCCGCCGGTGAGCTCGAGATCGCCGTGCGCCTCGCACTGGCTCACCATGGGCTGGACGGAGCCGTCGATGAAGCTCACGAGCTCCGCGCCGAAGCAGTAGTTGCCGGCCGGGGTTTCGAAGTCGTGCTGGAAGGTGGCCGCGAGCTCGGCTGCGATGCCGCCGATGCCGTCCTCTTCCAACACATCGTCGGTGCCCCACGACAGCTGCACGTAGCCCTGCGACGCCATCGGGTCGTCACCGATCATCACCCTGGCGCGCAACATCGGGCGGTCCGTCACCTCGAGTGCCTGACAGTCATCGAAGCCGCAGCTGTTGCCGACGTCGCAGCACACGCGCGGGCCGGTGCCGAACGAGTCGGCGACCAGCTCGACGTCCGCGAGTTCGGGCGTCGGCAACGGGCCCGCCGCGCCCGCGCCCGTCGTGATGTCGAGCGTCGTCACAGCGGGCGGGGCCGTCGGGTCGAACGCATCGCCGACCGCGATGCTTGCGACGTAGCCGGTCGACGCGGCGAGATCGGCCTCGGGCCGCCACAACACGAGGATGCCGGTGACCCTCCCGAACGCGGTGTTCGTGAAGATCTCGATGGTCTCGATCTCCCCCGCCACCGGCAGCCCGTCCTGCGTCACCTCGATGCTGAGGAGCGCGAGTGCTTCGTCGAACTCGCCGTATGCCTCGGCCCGAAACGCGATCACGCCATCGGTGGGAATGCCCGTGCGCTCACCATCGGAGAGCTGCGGAAAGAAGCCAGGGTCAGGCAGCGGGGAGCAGGCCTCCGCGCGCGTCGGCGTCGCGAAGAGGGTCGTCGCAAGTGCCAGCAGGGGAGAGCATCGAACCATCCAAGCCATCGTGACGCCCGCGTGCAAGGCACCGGCCACGCCGATTTTGGCCCAGTTACGTCGGCGCCACCGTCGATGAAGCGGCATCCGTGTCTCGGACGGACGACAGCGGTGTCGCGGGCGTGTGGCGGATTCAGCCGCCGAGCGTCCAGATCTCGCGACCCGTCTTCAGCACCTTCTTCACGATCTCCGCCGACTCGGCGCCCTCGGCCTCTGCCATCGCGCGGAGCTCGGCGACGTCCGCCGCGGTGCCGTCGCAGAAACCGATCGGGCGCGGGTTGCCAGCCACGAGGAGCTGGACCGGTAGCTCGCCGTGATCCCAGCGAGTCTGAGTGGCGTTGTCGTATGGGTAGATCATCGAGGGGACGACTGTACGCCGAGTGCCCCGACCGCGACCAGCATCCGCAACGAGCTCGAGTCCGTCGGCCTGACCCGCGTCGGGACGAAGACTGAGCTAGCCTATACCTGGGGTGGACGACGCGACCCACTACCTCGAGTTCGCCCGCGCCTTCGTGCGCGGACGCCTCGGGAGCGCCGCGGAGCTCGATGACGACGCGCTGTGGCGCGCGGCCGCGGCAGCCGAGCTGCGACTGCACAAGTTCAAGCGCACCGGGCCGCTGCCGCGGGTCGTCCACGTGCTCGGGGCCCTGCGCGGGCTCGAGCCGACCAGCATCCTCGATGTCGGCAGCGGACGCGGCGTGTTCCTGTGGCCCTTGCTCGACACCATCCGCAACGTCGCGGTGACGGCCATCGATCGCGATCCGCAGCGGGCCGTCGATCTGCAGGCCGTCGCCACAGGCGGCATCACGCGCCTGGCCGCCCACCACGCCGACGCCCAGGCGCTGCCGTTTCCGAGCGCGAGCTTCGACGTGGTGACGGTGCTCGAGGTGCTCGAACACGTCGAGGCGCCCGAGCGAGTGGCGCGCGAGATCGTCCGCGTCGCGCGGCGCTTCGTCGTGGCCTCGGTGCCCAGCCATCCCGACGACAACCCCGAGCACCTGCGCCTGTTCGACGCCGAGGGCCTGACGCGCCTATTTCGGGACGCCGGGGCAACGCGCGTGCAGGTGGATTTCGTGCACAATCACATGCTCGCCACCATCACCGTCGATGTCTCTGGTCAAGTATCCCCGCACGCGGCACGTCGAGGGCTCGCGTCTCCAACCCGGTGATCACGATCTCGAGGCCGTGCCCTTGGCCGAGCTCGCCGGTCGATCCGTGGTGATCGAGGAGAAGCTCGACGGCGCCAACGCGGGGATCAGCTTCACCGCCGCGGGCGAGTTGCGGCTGCAGAGCCGCGGGCACTTCCTCACCGGAGGGTACCGCGAGCGGCACTTCGATCTGTTCAAGACCTGGACGGCCCGCCACGCGGCGGTCCTGCACGCGACTCTCGGCGAGCGCTACGTGCTCTACGGCGAGTGGCTGCTCGCCAAGCACACCGTGTTCTACGATGCGCTGCCCCACTATTTCATGGAATTCGACGTCCTCGATCGCACGAGCGGTGGGTTCCTCGACACACCGAGTCGCCGCGTTCTGCTGCGCGGCACGCCGGTCGTCTCGGTGCCGGTCGTGCACACCGGCGAGGTCCGTCGGCCCGATGCCCTGCGCGAGCTCGTCACCACCTCGCTGTACAAGACGGCGGCCTGGCGCGAGCGACTCGCCGAGGCCGCGGTGGCCGGCGGCGCGGACGTCGAGCGCGCCGTGCTGGAGACCGACGGCAGCGACGATGCCGAGGGCCTCTACATCAAAGACGAGGCCGACGGCGTGGTTCGTGGGCGCTACAAGTTCGTGCGCGCGTCGTTCCTCGCCGCGGTGGTCGACTCGGGCTCGCACTGGCTCGATCGACCCATCGTCGCCAACCGACTGCGCGACGGCGTCGATCTCTTCGCGGAGGCCCCATGAGCCGCGCGCCGGAGCCCCCGCCGCTCGCGGCCGTCGTGCCCGCGATCGGGCATGCCGTCGACTGGACGGCGATCGACGCCGCGTATCCGTGGATTGCCGCGATGCGCGGTGTGCCGCAGGATCCGATCCACCACGCGGAGGGCGACGTCTGGATCCACACCCACATGGTGTGCGAGGCGCTGGTGGCCCTGCCCGAGTGGGCCGCACTCGCCGAGGCCGCGCGTCTGCGGCTGTTCGCCGCCGCGCTGCTGCACGACGTCGGCAAGCCTGGCTGCACCGTGGTCGAGGGCGACGGCCGGGTGCGATCGCCGGGTCACTCGCCCAGAGGCTCGCTGCTGGCGCGGCGGATCCTGTGGTCGATGGGCTGGCCGGCGTCGCGCCGCGAGCCGATCGCGGCGCTGGTTCGGTTCCACCAGGTTCCATATCACCTGATGGATCGCAAAGACGCCGAGCGCATCGCGATCCGGCTGTCACAGACCACCTGCGCCCGCGAGCTCGCGCTGCTGTGCGAGGCCGACGTGCGCGGACGGACGAGCGGGCAGCTCGCGCAGCAGCTCGACAACATCGCGCTGTTCCGAGAGTTCTGCGCAGACCTCGGATGCCTCGAACAGCCCTACGCGTTCGCGTCCGACCACGCCCGCGCGATGTACTTCCACCGCTCCGATCGTGATCCGACGTGGGCAGCGTTCGACGACACGCGTGCACGGGTGACGCTGATGTCGGGCCTGCCGGCGTCGGGCAAGTCGACGTGGGCGCTCCGCAGCGCCGACGGTGCGCCGATCGTCGCGCTCGACCGGATCCGCGACGAGCTCGGCGTCGACCCCGAGGACGTGCAGGGTCCCGTGCTCGCCGCTGCCCGCGAGCGGGCGCGGGTGCACCTGCGCGCGGGCGAGTCGTTCGTGTGGGACGCGACCAACCTCAGCCGATCGCTGCGCAGCAACCTCGTGTCGCTGTGTTTCGACTACGGCGCGCGGGTCCGCATCGTCCACGTCGAGGCCCCCGAGGGCGAACTGCGGGCTCGCAACCGCGGCCGTGCGCGTCCGGTCCCGGATGCGGTGATCGATCGGCTGCTGGGGCGCTGGGAGATCCCCGAGCCCACGGAGGCCCACGAGGTGGTGTGGATCGAGTGACGCGGCACGGCGGCTGGCGCTGCGCACTATCCTCGATCTTCTCGACGACCGTCGTTGCGTGCTGAGCACCGTGGTTCATGCATCGATGATGAACCTCGCGGCGCTCGGTTCGTACGATGGCTGGTGGGCGAGGTCGACGAGCGCGACCCCGACAGCCGCGAGATCCGCTCGGGCCTCTGGTGCTTGGATGGCGAGCACGCCCGTGCGGCCATCATCCAGGCCCTCGGGGGCCGCACCGGGGCCGCACGGGGGCCGCACGGGGGCCGCACGGGGGCCGAGCCCGGGCCGCCGGCGGATCCTCGCGCTCTGCGAGGCCGAGGCAGCACCGCGCCTTCCGCCTAGCCGCTGGTCGATCGCGGTGCGACACCGCGATTGCGTGGATCGTCAGGGCGCGTGCTCGTGGCGGCCTGTCGGCGATGACGGATCGGGTCTGGTGCGCCACTACCGAGTTGCGCGGCGAGCAGCCCCGCAGGAGACCCTACGATGTCGAACCCCAATGCTCTCCAGATCCTTCTCGACGACGAGATCGTCCTCGAGCGAAACGTCGCCTACCCGATGGAGGCGCACATCTGCACGATCGCCCAGCCCAACACCAACGGTGACGCCCAGATCTACCTGAGCAACATCCCTTTCGACTTCCGGCTCCGCCGTGGCCGTCGGAACGCCGACGGCGACCGGGCGCACCGGGTCTTCGCTCGGCCGCTGATCGTGTTCTCCCATCCCCTCGTAGACCTCGACTCGGTGACCCTCGAGACGTTCCTGATCCGCGATCGTCGGCGCGCGCGTGGGATCGCCGCGGTGCTGCAGGACGTCGTCGACGCCGACACCGGTGTCACCGGCGCGCTCGCCACTGCGCTCGAGTCGGTGACCTCCATGGCGTTCGGCGCCGCGTTCGCCGTCGCCCGGGGTGTGGGTCGGACTCTCGCGAGCATCCTGCGGAACTTGGAGAACCGCGTGATCATTCACGACATCGGGAGTCAGCCGGTGCCGCAGCTGCCGGTCGTCGGCCGCGACGAGCCGTGGGGCCAGGGTACGGGGGACAAGGGCTATCTGTCCGTGCGCTTCGAGAAGGTCACGCTCAGCCGACCTGAGCAGACCCTGCGACCGCCGAAGCTGCCGCCCGAAGTCGAGCGGCTGCTCGAGGCGTACCTGGGGCCGAAGGACTGAGAGTGTGAAGGGACGGTGGGGTTGATGGGGTGGGGTTGATGGGGGGTTGATGGGGGGTTGATGGGGGGTTGATGGGGGGTTGATGGGGAGTCGCTTTCGCATCCTCGAGGTGCCGCTTTCGCTTCGGCGCCATGCTGGTCGTGGCCGGCATCCAGGCTGTCGGGGTGTGGAACCACTACCTCAGCCGTGAAGAGCCTTCAGCTCCGCGCTCGCCAGCCGGAGAAGCAGACATGAGCGGCGCGGTTCCGCCCCTGCAGGTCGCGGATCCGCGCGCTTCTGTGGCGATGATCGAATGGCCCACGAGCGGACCGCGAAAAATTTCGCGGGTCGAGGGTTGACGGACGATGACCTCGAGCCTCACGCTTGGGTACGTCGGGCTGACCATGACGGGTTCGGGGGTTCGGCGCACTGACAAGAACGCGGCCACGTCAAGAGTACTCAGGTGACGATTTCAATCACAGGACTCGAGAACAGGGACTTGCTTCGCCCGCCCCGGCAGGCCCGGGGCAGGTTGCGCCGGATTGCCCCGGGGACCAGGCCAGGAACTGAGCACGCCCCATTGGATTTCGCGTGCACCGTTCGATTGAAGGTTCTAATCGAGCTTCAAGCGCTCACATGTCTGGTGAAGGGGGTGAGGTAGTGCTCTCGATTCGGGGTGCGGCACGAATTCGCTTGTGCATGATTTGTGCTCTGGCTGCGGGCGTCGCCCAGTGCGCAGGGGAAAAATCGATCGTCCCTGGATCGCCGCCGAGCGAAGAAATGGAAGGAGTAGGCGCGGAGTTGCTTCGGCGCGTAGTGCTGCTGCATTCGGCCGAGCCTGGCTGGACCGACCCCAGCGACCCCTCGACAGCGACCTACGCGCTTTCCTTGAATTGCGATGCTTGCAAGGAAGGCGGGATTCTCGCCAGGCCGCAGTTCAAGGGAGGAGCTGGCGGCCGGCCGTGCTCTGGATTCGTCCTCGACGAGCAACACATCGTGACTGCGGCGCACTGCCGGGTCCACGTGAAGGCGATCGTCGGATTCGGTGCCGGCGATGACTCTGATCACGTTCTGAAAGTGGGCGAATCCGATGGTGCGGAAGCGCAGGAATTCCGTGTTGAATGTACGTCTCTATATCCACGAGCGAACGACGACGGGGATGTTGATCCTGATATCGCCGTATGCAAAGTCGTCGAGGGGAAAATCCACTTTCCTGAAGTTCAGAAACGTGTCGGGATCATGGAACCGTACGCGATCCCGTCGAGTCGGGACGCATGGTACTTCGTGTCGCATATCCAGGGCACGCGAGCGACTTGGTCCACAGCTGAGACAACTGGCTTCAGCGGTGGCGATAGTCACGTGTTCCATCTGCCTGTATCCGATAGCGAATCCTCTTCGGGTGGAGCCCTGCTCCAGGTCAGGCAGGGGAGGGTCGGTGCAGTTCTGGGGGTCTTGGATCAGGCGAGCGACCAGAACGTGCCCTGCGCGTGCACGCGCGATGGGCGCGACGGGCGCGATTACTGCAACGGTTCTTGTCCTGAGTCGCGCGTCCACAACTGTGAATCACGGCGTGATGACTGCGTCGTTGTTCGAAGCGGTGCCACAAAATCGAAATTCTCGAGTGCACAGTGGCCGAGTCACAATCAGCCGAAGGGACGGATGACTAGATGAGTGAGAAAAGCTATTCTGAATGCGTGGGGAGCGGCATCGGGATCTGTCGGAGGTTGATCGCACCGAACGGGACCGAACGATATGTTTGGCATGCTGGTGAGACGCTGGCGCTATGCTACGATCAGCCTCCGCACGGGGGTCTGCTTGTCGTCCGAGACCGGGCCGAGCGTGAGGATGTCATTACCGAGGCGTTTGCACAGACTTCTGGCAGGTGCATCGATCTGGTGTTCGCGCCGCGAGCGCCGGGTGGCACGCAGGTGAATTTCGACCTCGTCACGCTTAATGCACAGCAGGGAGATCCG
>Ga0105045_10006409_pt1 | contig 10410 bp, 8 predicted proteins | sample MAT02_FD_78089 | JGI IMG/M metagenome (GOLD analysis project Ga0105045, IMG submission 78089) | Freshwater microbial communities from Lake Fryxell liftoff mats and glacier meltwater in Antarctica - MAT-02 (megahit assembly) | ecosystem: Environmental > Aquatic > Freshwater > Ice > Liftoff... | reverse complement strand
TTGTCTCTAGCGATTCGGCCCCTCACCCCCCGGCCCCCTCTCCCCGAAAACGGGGCGAGGGGGAGATAAAGGTTGGGTTGAGTGGCCGGGCGTTTGGGGAGATAGGTGGGGAGATAGGTGGGGAGATGAAGGTTGGGTTGAGTGACCGGGCGTGAGGGGAGATGAGTGGTGGGTTGAGTGGCCGGGCGTGAGGGGAGTTGAGTGGTGGGTTGAGTGGTGGGTTGAAGGTTGTGTCTGGGTGGCGGGGCTGGATGGGCTTAGCGCGCCAAGCATTTTCGATATTGGCTGGGAAAGGCAGACCGGTTGTCGACGGATTAATTTTGGTTTAATACGGAAGATGTTCTCCAATTTCTGCAAAAGCTAAAAGATGGGAAAGTCGAGTGTTGGCAGCGAATGCATGATGCTCGCTTGTTGGGGTGGTACCTGTAGATTTAAATATCAAATCTCGGATTTTAAAGGGCGATCTGTTAGGCGAGCGACAGAATGAAAAGTACCATAGGTTGGGTTCAATGTTCCGTCCGTTGGCTCGTTCGGGATAAGCATCCCAAACGACAACTGGTATTTCACAGGCTGCCACAATGCACAGAGCTATTGCTATGACTGGAATTGAAAAGTCAGCTGCCCCGCGCACTTTGCGACATTCGTTAGCAACCCATATACTTGAAAACGGTTTGGTCATTGGAACGGCAGGAGAACTTCTTGGGTAAAAGGATGTCAAGACGACTATGATCTTCACGCATGTCATGAATTGCCCTGGTCTGGTTGATCTGAGATCGCTGGAAAGGCTGTAGGAAATTGGTGAAGGCCTATGTGGGCAAGGACTCCTCCAATACAAAGTAGATTCACAGGTATTGCGAAAAAGCGGCGTCGTGGGAAAATCATAGCCAAAGGAAGCGTTTTGACGCTTCACCGTAATCCCCCCCGCCTCAGTCTCCATGCATCGGATGATAAATGAGTGTTGATATCCAACGAATCAAAGAGCAAGTTCTCAAGCATACGGATCAGCTTGAGAGGATTCGGGCTGAGGTCCGTAAGGTGCTCGTCGGTCAAGACCACATGCTTTCCCGGTTGCTCATCGCCCTGCTTACGGGCGGCCATGTCCTCTTAGAAGGGCTTCCTGGGTTAGCAAAAACGACCGCGATCAAGGGGTTGGCTAATGCGATTCACTGCCAGTTTAACCGAATCCAATTTACGCCCGACCTGTTACCTGCCGACTTGATCGGTACAATGATTTACAATCCTCGTGAAGGCTCCTTCGGCACACGAAAAGGACCGATTTTCGCCAACTTGGTCTTGGCCGACGAAATCAATCGGGCTCCGTCGAAAGTTCAATCGGCATTGCTCGAGGCCATGCAAGAGCGTCAAGTAACCATTGGCGATACAACCTATCCGCTCGATGAACCCTTCCTCGTCATGGCCACTCAAAACCCAATCGAACAGGAAGGTACTTACCCGCTCCCCGAAGCTCAAGTCGACCGATTTATGTTGAAGGTCGTCGTCGGTTATCCTAGCAAAGTGGACGAACGAAAAGTCGTCGACAGTGTGCTCGAGGATTACCGCCGCGAAGTCCAACCGGTTCTCGACAAGGAGCAACTATTTGAAATGAAGAAGACCGTTGCGATGATCTACATGGATGACAAGATCAAGGATTACGTGCTCGATGTGGTCGCTGCCACGCGACAGCCCGAAGAGTACAAGCTCAAAGAGCTAAAGCCGCTGATCGAATGCGGTGCCTCACCTCGTGCTTCGATCAATCTATGCCTGGCAGCTCGGGCAAACGCATTCTTAGCAGGGCGAGGCTATGTTACACCGCAGGACGTAAAGGACATCGCCTACGAAGTACTTCGGCATCGTATTATCTTGACCTACGAAGCCGAAGCGGAAGAAAAGACCTCCGATGACATCGTACTCAAAGTCCTCGAATCGGTACCGGTACCATAAGCAAATATGGCTGCACGTGAACTCGAAGAAGTACTAAAGGAAGTTCGACGCATTCAAATCGTGGCTCGACGGCAAGTTAACGATTTGCTCGCCGGTGAGTATCTCAGCGCGTTCAAGGGACGCGGTATGGAATTTGACACGGTGCGAGAATATGTCCCCGGCGATGAGATCCGCAGTATCGACTGGAACGTGACAGCCCGCTCCGATGGCCCTTTCGTAAAAACGTTTTGCGAAGAACGTGAACTGACCATTTTGTTGGCCGTAGACATTTCTGCATCCGGTGCTTTCGGTTCTCAAAAGATCAGCAAAATGGAGACGGCGGTCGAGGTTGCTGCCGTTCTTATGTTCACCTCGCTCAAGAACAACGACAAGGTCGGCTTGCTCTTCTTCGCCGATGATGTGGTCAAATACATTCCACCGCGTAAGGGTCGCGGCAATGTCCTTCGATTGATCCGTGAAATGCTTGCGACCGAACCTATCAAATCGGAAACCAATATCGCCAAAGCTCTCGAATACATCGGTCGAGTTCAACGCCGCCGCGCGGTTGTTTTTGTCCTTAGCGATTTTATCGGACCAGATTGCTCTCGCGCTTTAGCGGTCGCCAATCAACGACACGATTGCGTTGCCGTAACGTTAGAAGACCCGCGAGAACGAGAACTGCCCAGCGTCGGCTTTCTTACTTTGCGAGATGCAGAGACGGACGAATTGATTGAGCTCGATACTTGCAATCCGCGTGTGCGAGCCTTGTTTGCCAAAGCAGCCAACGATCGACAAACCAGATTAAATGAATTGCTTCGCCGAGCAAACGTGGATCGGTTAGAAATCCGAACCGGTCAGTCGTACGCGACAAGCTTGCAACGCTTCTTCCGATTGCGGGAGCGGCAGCGATGATCACTTTGCCCATGATACCCAAATCTTTTGAGCTTGCTCCCCTGTCCCCTGAAGGGACGAGGGGGAAAAAAACATATACGAGTTCGGTCGCAGTTCTGCTCTTTTGTGTATTCGTTGGCTGCACGCAAACCCGGGACATTAAAAGTCGCGTCGAGCGTCCTGTTTCGGAGTCGATTGTGCTTACGAGTGAAAAGGGACCGGTGGATCTTCAGGTTCGGCTGTGGCCCAAGGAGCCTCGTTTGTCAGACCTCGTTGAGTTGGAGATCGAGGTGGGCGGAGAAGCCGACGTGGTGATCCGCCCCCCTGCCTTCGGCGATGCGGTTGGTGATTTTTTGGTTCGAGACTACAGCGAACGCCCTTCTAAAAAAGGGAGCGAAAAGAACAAACCGAATCGACGCGTCTTCTACTACCAACTTGAGCCCGTCTTCACCGGCGTACACTTGATACGCTCCGTCGCCATTGAGTTCATTAATAATCGAGAAAGCTCCGAACACATAGGGGAATCCCAATGGATTGAGTCGGATCCTATCGAGGTGAAGATCACTTCCGAACTCGGTGACCAAGTCCCTAGCCTTTCGAACCTTGAGCCGATGGTATCGCCCATTGCCATCCGAGATTCGAAAGTTTGGTGGTGGCTTGGAGGTGCGCTTTTGTTGTTGGCGGGATGCGCTGCCTACTTTTTGAGAAGCCGTGCGAAAGTCAAAACGACAATTGTGCATCAACCAACTGCCGAAGAAATCGCCCACTCTCAATTGGCTTCGTTGCTGGCCGAAGACCTGCCATCCCAAGGCATGTTCAAAGACTTTTATCTTCGACTCACCGGCATCGTTCGCAACTACATCGAGGGGATCACAAGCCTTCGAGCGCCAGAGCAGACGACGGAAGAGTTTTTACGAGAGATGGGGCAGAAAGAAGTTTTTTCGAAAAAACAGTCGAAAGGACTCAAGGAGTTTCTGGAGGCGGCAGATATGGTCAAGTATGCAGCGCAGCGACCCGATGCCAGCCAAGTTGAATCGTCGATCGTGCTGGCCAAAGAATTCATCGACATGAAGCCGCTGGCTGCCGAAACGAACATGACAGGAAAGGGGACATAGACAATGGACTCTTTCCGCTTTTATTCGTGGTATTGGTTCGCAATCCTACCGGTCGTACTCGCATTGATTTGGTTCTATTCGCGACGAAACAAACGGCCCGCGTCCTTTTACTCAAGCATCGCGGACCTCAAAGGCCTACCTATCACTAGGATGCAACGTCTTAATCGCATCTTGCCGTTTTTATTCGCGGTCGGTTTGTGCTTGATCATTGCCGGGCTCGCTCGACCTCAATCCGGCAAATCCGAATCTCGGATCTCTGGTCAAGGGATCGCGATCCAATTGGTCTTGGACATATCGGGGTCCATGGAAGCCCTCGACTTCCAATTGAACGGCAAGGATGTGAGCCGAATCGAAGCGGTGAAGCATGTTGTCAGTGAGTTTATCGCTGGCTCTCGACAGAGCGGCTTGTCAGGCCGAAGAAACGACTTAGTTGGCTTGGTCGCATTCTGTGGCTTCGCCGATAGCAAGTGCCCACTGACGTTAGATCACGGGGCTTTAGTCGAAATCGTTAGGAGCCTGGAGGTTCCTAGAGCGATTCGCGACCGACGTGGTAAAGTCGTAAACCAGGACACTTTGAACGAGGAGCTGTCAACTGCAATCGGGGACGGCATCGCCTTGGGCATCGATCGATTGAAAGATACGAGGTCCAAGAGCAAGGTGTTGGTTCTCCTGACCGACGGCGATAACAATGCCGGAGTGATCGAACCACGCGAGGCTGCCGCCATTGCCAAAGAGCTTGGTATCAAGCTCTACACCATCGGAATTGGTCGAAATGGTCCGGTACCGTTTCCTCAGGAAGATGAATTCGGGCGTCGTGTTTTGGTCCGAGCACAGTTTAAGGTCGACGAAGAGTTGCTGAAAGAAATGGGCGAGTCCACCGGAGCGACGTATTTTCATGCTTCGGACGCAGACGGGCTCGCCAAGGTGTATGCTCAGATCGATCAATTAGAACGCAGCGAATTTGAGGAGTCCAAGTTCTCGCAATACACTGAACTGTTTCGGTGGTTCACTTGCGCAGGCTTCGGCATTGTATTTTGTGTTTATCTCATGAAGGAGACGCGATTCCGCTCGCTTCCGTAAAGGTTAGGCGATAGGCAGAATGAAAAGTACCGTAGGATTGGACCAATGTCCCGTCCGTTGACTCGTTCGGGACAATGTTCCAAACTACAACTGGTATCTCACAGCCTGCCGCGCGCCTAAATAGAACGGTTGCAGTGGAGACCAAAACGATGGACTGGCAGTATCCGCAAGCGTTGTATTTCATTTTGCCATTGTGTTTAGGTTGGCTGGCCCTCGCCATCTACTCGGAGGGGAGGCGTGCGTCCGCACGTTTGGCTTACATGATGCAGCCCATGATGGAGCGGATGTTGCCCGCGAAATCGGGCTTTCGATTTTGGTTGAAACTCATCTTGATCGAGATTGCCATTGTGATGGGATTGGTTGCAATTGCGGGGCCTCAGTTTGGCGACCAAGTAGAAATAATTGTGCCGCGAGGTAGTGACCTCTATGTGATAATCGATGTCTCCCGATCCATGCTGGCCGAGGATGTGCTACCGACTCGACTCGGACGCGCCAAGTCGGACGTTTCGGCACTCGTGAATCGACTTGAGGGGGAGCGAGTAGGGCTAATTGCGTTTGCTGGACAAGCGGTGGTGAAGTGCCCGCTGACAGTCGACTACGATTCTTTTCGCCGTGCGCTCGATGAGCTCGATCCTAACAGTGCCCCACGCGGTGGTACGGCGATCGGAGATGCGATCCGCAAGGCGTTAGAAGTGTTTAGCACCAACGCAGAACGGGACCAATCGATCTTGCTGATCACCGATGGCGACGACCAAGAGTCGAATCCGATTGAAGCCGCAACCGTCGCTGCTGAGCGGAAGGTGACGATTTTTACTGTAGGACTGGGGGATGCAGATCAAGGCTCACGAGTGCCACAAAAAGGAACTTCCGGTTCTTATACGGAGTATGAAGGCCAGCAAATCTGGAGCAAGCTCGACAACAAGCTCCTGCAAGAAATTGCGGTTAAAACTTCAGGGATTTATATTCCGGCAGGAACTCGATCGTATGATTTGGGTCAGTTGTACGCAGATCATTTGCAAGGAAAACGAGGTAAAGATGTGGAGGGTCAGAAGAGGACTCGTCGTGGTGAACGCTACCAGATTTTTTTAGCGATAGCACTACTTGCGTTGGTAATCGATTGGTGCTTAAGTTCCTACGCGAAGAAAGAATATTTTGGATCAGGACAGGGAGTTCGAACATGATCAAAAGTAGCAGGCACTCTCTGAGTGCGGCAGCCAAGAATAACTTTAAATATTGCAAATTGCAGTTCAGCGGACGTAGTATGGAATGTGCCTGCTACTTTTTTGCGACACTATTTTTTTCGAATTGTTTGATTGCTGACGACTCCACAAGTAAAGTTCGTGAGGGGTTAAAGCTTTACTCTGCGGAGCAATACGAAGAAGCCGGTAAATCTTTTGCTGCGGCGACCGAGTCGCTTGAGAAAGCGAAATCCGACAGTGCCGCAGTCGCAGCCTTTAATGAAGCGTGTGCCCTTCATCGCAAAGGGGACCTAGAGTTGGCGCGTGATCGCTACTTGAAAGCGGGCTTGAGTCAAAACAAATCGATTGCAACAAGTGCCCACTTTAATTTAGGCGTGATCGCTTCAGAAGGAGCTCGCAAGCTAGCGGGCGAGACGCCGGAAACAGTCCCTGCCGAAAAACGCAAGGAGGTGATTGCTGAGCTGACCAAGTCGATCGATTCTTATCGGCATTGCTTGGAGCTGGATCCAAAGTATCTTCCAGCGCGGCACAATTTAGAGCTGCTTCGGCAATGGATTAAGTACTACAGCGACCGTTGGCGTGAGGCCGATCTGCAAAAGAGGCGAGACGAAACGAATTTGATCCAGTTTTTGGAATACTTGGTGCAAACCCAATTGGCTTTGAAGGAGACGTCTAGCAGTTTCACGAAGAGCACGTCACCGAATACGTTCGCGGAAATAAAGCGGCTTCAATCAGAACTGCGAGAGGAGATTCCTTACTTAAAAGATAAGATCGATTCCGAACTGCGTCCGAAGGATGCTGAACCGAATGCTGGGACAACGCAAGCAAGGAATCCGAAAGCCGACGACGGGTTAGAGCGAGGAATTGCATTGCTCAGCAGCTGGGCTGACCAGGTGAACACGGAAATGGTCGCCGCGGAAACCCAACTTTCGAAACGAGATGGAACTGCCGCAGCCGAGAAACAAAAACTTGCAGCAGAACAACTGGACCGAATTTGGGATGCGGTTGTTCCCTTCCATCCCTTGCTCGCCAAAGAGCTTGAAGAACAGACTCAAATTGCAAAACAACTGACGCCCGATATCGAGAGCGAAAAACAAAAAGGAGAGGAAGCCAAAAAAGACGAACAAGCTAAGGAGGATGCAGCAGAAGAACCCAAGAGCCAACCGCAAACGCTGGTCGTTGACGAGAAAGATTGGACTGAGTTATTAGCCAAGCAACAAAAGGCTCTTCGCAAAACTCGACTTCTAGCGCCGAAGGCAGAGTCCGAGCTCTCGCAGGTGGAGAGCCAACCCAAACCGGATCAAGCCGCTTCGACGGAAACAGCTATCGACGCTTTGCCAACAGAAGCTGACCCTTCTGCGGGAACGCCACAAAAAGTCGATCCGGAAGCTATCAAAGCTGGCTACCAAAAAGCGATTGAGCTTGCTCCGAAAGCAGTCCAAGAAATGGAATATGCAGTAATGCAACTTGGTAAACGAGATCGAGAGCAAGCCGCCATCCATGCTGAAGAAGCCCGTCGTATTCTTCAAGAAATGCACGATGCTCAGCCAAAGAAACCTGGGCAAGATCAAGACCAACAAAACAAAGATAATCAAAAAGACAAAAACGAACAGCAAGACAAAAAAGACAGCGAACAGAAGAACGAAGACAAAGAGAATCAGGACTCGCGGGAAAAGCAAGAAAAAGACGAAAAGGACAAGAAAGAGGACAAAGAATCTGGAGACGAAGACAAAAAAGAAAAGGACGAAAAGGACGAGCAGCGACAAGAACCTAAGGTCTCTCAGAATCGCATTGAGGAAGCATTGCGTCGAGTTCGAGAACGTGAGCAAGAAAAGCGTCAGCGAGACCGTGAGCTCAAAGCTCGGATTATGGGACGTGTACCGGTGGACAAGGATTGGTAATGAACAAAAAACAAAATCGCTTTTTGCTTCACGGGTTTAGACTGGTCTGCAAAATGAATTCGCGGCTCGGAGACCCGTGCTACATTGTGCCTACTTGGATTGCTGCTGTGTTCCTTTCGTTTGCGCTCGGCTCATCGCTTAGAGCAGAACCGCCGGAGGTTGTCTGTTCGGTGAGCGAAAACGAAGTGTTCGTTGGCGAATCGATCACGTTCCAAGTCGAAGTTCAAAACGCCGAAAGCCCACCGTCACCCAACGTTGACGCGTTGAGGGAGAGATTCGATGTAGAGATTATCGGTGATCAGTCGAGAAACCAGGCCCAAATCATAATCCTCAATGGCCGGAAATCTCAATTGAATAGCTTCAGCCATGTTTATCAATATCGATTGACAGCAAGGACGGCTGGAGCTTTCAAGATCCCAGCCGTAACGGTAACGATCGATGGCAAGACACTGTCAAGCAATTCGGTCCCCGTCCGAATCCTAGAGGTTCCGAAGCAGGACTCGGTCGTCGTCGAAATCGTCCCAAGTCAGGCCCGCGTTTATCCTACCCAAATTTTTTCGATCAAGCTGCGAATCCTCGTGGAGCCGATTGCTGAAACGGGTACCGATCCGATGCGAACGCTGAAGCAAATGCGTCAGAATCCGCCTAGCATTCAAATCACTTGGCTCAAACCACCGGAAGGGATTTCAGCCACCGAGGAAGTTTCAGAATGGCTTCAACCCTTGTTGTCGCAAACCAATGTAGGCTTTTCGATCAATGAGGTAAGTGGCCGATCCGGCTCTATCTTCGAAAGGCAGAGGTTAGCCGTCTTCGATCTAATTAAAGGACAGGAGACTCGAAACGGGCTCGATGGAGTCCCCAAAGACTACTTCGTTTATGAACTAGATCGCACGTTTGGTTCGGAAAGAACGGGTAGTTATACCTTCGGACCGGCGGTGATCAAAGGAACTTTTGCGACTCGCATCATCGCCATTGCTCCACCGGTCAAGGTCGAAGTGTTGGAAGTCCCGACGCCGAGGCCAGCCAACTTCACAGGCGGCATTGGCAACTATCGCGTGACGGCCAATGCGACTCCTGATAAGCTGCGTGTTGGCGACCCGATGACCCTCAATTTGCTGTTCTCACAGGGTAAAGATAGTGGGTCGCTGGAATTGATTTCAGCACCCGACTTGAGTGCGTTACCTGAGATCGCCGAGAGGTTTGACATCGTAGACAAGAACCCTGTTGGCCGAGTGGAGAAAAATTCAAAGAAATTCGCTTTCGCACTCCGCCCCAAGCGAGCTGGCGTTTCGATTCCTGCAATGACCTTATCAACGTTCGACCCAGCCAGTGAGAACTTCGTCGACATCACGACCGAGCCGATTGGGCTTACGGTTACAGAAGCTTCGGCGGCCGTCGCAAGCGGTGATCTGGTTGGATCGCTCGGAGGTGGTAACGCGACCACGGAAATAAAAACGCGCGCGGAAGGGATTTTTCACAACGTGACCGAGCTGTCGCAATTGAGAGATGAGCGAGCGAACATTCTGAATGGGCTCGCCTGGGCTGGCGGCGTTTGGCTGTTAAGCGGCATTGCGATCGTTTCGCTGGTCTCGTTTCGCAAGAAAAACTTGGACGTTGACCGATTGAGGCGGGTGTCAGCTAGACGCACTGCTCATTCAAGGTTGACGACTGCCAGCGCTTTGCATTCGCAAGGGAAGCAAAAAGAATCGCTGCGTGAAGTGCGAGCTGCAATATTGGGTTTAGTGGCGGACACTGGCAATAGGATTGCAGACGGATTGACCATTCGCGACATGAGCGTTGCCATGCAAGCATGCTCGGTCCGACAGGAGGACAGTCGTCGAGTAGAGAAACTTTTGGAACGGATCGAGTCGGCCGAATATGGAGCTAGCGACCTTTCGGATACCGCAATGATGATCGAGGAAGCTTCGGAACTCGTCATTCGAGTTAGCCCGTTTTTGGAACGGGGAGGCAAACCATGATTCGAGTACCAAATCTTTTTTGGGTGACTCTCATTGCATGCGTGTTGGTCTCAAACGTGAGAGCAGATCAAGAGATAGATCGGCAGCGTGACTTTGCGCAATCGTTAGAATTGTTTGACAAAGCGACAACGCCAGATGGTTTTCGTGAGTCGGCTCGGTTGCTCGAAACGTTGTTAGCAGACGGTTTTTGCAACAGTGCAGTCTACTACAATTTAGGAAACGCTTATTTCCGAGCTGGAGAATTCGGTCGTGCGATTTTGAATTATCGCAAAGCCAAGCCGTACCGGCCCCGCGATCCGCTACTAGAAGCCAACCTTCAGCAAGC
>Ga0105045_10006408_pt1 | contig 10411 bp, 10 predicted proteins | sample MAT02_FD_78089 | JGI IMG/M metagenome (GOLD analysis project Ga0105045, IMG submission 78089) | Freshwater microbial communities from Lake Fryxell liftoff mats and glacier meltwater in Antarctica - MAT-02 (megahit assembly) | ecosystem: Environmental > Aquatic > Freshwater > Ice > Liftoff... | reverse complement strand
TCCAGGCCATTGCCGGTTAAATAAAATTTGTTGAACCTGCGTTCAAATGTTATCCCAAAGTTAAATTTTCTAATGTTTTCATTCCTACAGCAAGTGTTTTGTAATTTAGCAATTCTTTTTCCAGACATTATTGCATAGTACAGACATCGAAGAAATAAAGCATGAGCAGTTGCTTTGGGTGAAAATCGGCCGTATTGCTTTGACTGCCAGTATTTTATTTTTATTCCTTGTTTCCCTCGAACTCATCACTACTGCCAGTAAGCACCTTGGCTCCGAATACTCAAATGGAATAATCCAACTCATCGGAAATCCTCTGGTTTCACTTTTTATCGGAATGCTGGCAACCGCCATCATTCAAAGTTCATCTACGTTGACAGCCAGTTTAGTAGTCATGGTTGGAGCCAATGTCATTAGTCTCGAAGCTGCCGTTCCCATGGTTTTAGGATCCAATATTGGAACATCAGTCACCAGTGTTATGGTTTCACTCGGGCACCTGGGTACTCCAAAAGCATTCAGAAGGGGATTTATGACAGCCAGTAGCCACGTGGTTTTTAATATTCTTTGCGTAATTATTTTTTATCCATTGGAAAGACAATGGAAAATTCTGAGCCGATCCAGCCAATATTTAGCAAAAAATCTGAGTGATTGGGGTTCTATTGGTGAAGGTTGGTTTGCATTTTATGAATTTATGGTTTCACCCGTTGCCAATCTTCTGAACTCCGTGGTTGCCACCCAGCCCTTAATTATTTTAGGTTTTTCCCTTGTTTTATTGTTCATGTGCATTTACACACTGGCCTCCGTTTTTAAATATTTGGTATTGGATGGAACGAGTAAAAAGTGGTTTTCTTCAGCATTTGACAACTCTTTGTTGTCACTTTTTTCTGGAATGGGGCTCTCAGCTGCCATCCATTCGTCTTCAGTTATTACTTCGTTAAGTGTTCTGCTTGCGGCCACAAAAAGGATTTCTCCAAAGAAATTATTTCCCTTTATTATTGGGGCAAATGTTGGGACAACTGTTACTGCTTTAATGGCAGCAATCGGGCGGTCAGAAGCAGCTTTGGCCATTGCTCTTTGCCACATGATGTTTAATGTTTTGGGGGTTTTAATTTTTTATCCCTTCGAATGGATGAGAAATATTCCACTGATCATTTCAAAATGGATGGCCAATTTGTGCTATAGAAATCTGGCCTGGGCCTTTGGCTTTTTGATTTTCCTGTTTTTCGCACTTCCATTTCTTGTCATTTTTATTTTCGAAAAATACTAGCCAGCCATTTTATTTTTGTCAGGAAGTATCTTGATGGTCAATCCATATTTACATTTGGCTTATGCAAAACATCACCGAATCCGCATCCTCCTACACCACTTTAGACGAACTAAGTACAAAAGAACTATTGCAGATTATTAATCAGGAAGATCATTCTGTTCCTGCGGCAATTGGCAAAGTACTTTCAGACATTGAAAACCTTGTGGAAGCAACCGTATCCAGACTAAAATCGGGCGGTCGCTTGTTTTATATAGGTGCCGGTACCAGTGGACGGCTGGGAATTCTGGATGCCTCAGAATGTCCTCCCACCTATGGCGTTCCCCAGGGAATGGTGATAGGAATCATTGCCGGTGGAGACAATGCCATTCGGAAAGCAATTGAAAATGCTGAAGATGACTTTAACCTGGCGAAGGTTGATTTAGAATCTTACCACATTTCTGATAAAGATATTGTGGTAGGAATCGCAGCTTCCGGTCGAACGCCTTATGTGATTGGAGGTCTGGCCTGGTGCAGATCTCAAGGCATTGCTACAGGTTGCATAGTTTGCAATCCTGACAGTCCGGTAGAGGCTGAATCTGATTTTCCAGTAACTGTGATTGTTGGTCCGGAGGTGGTTTCTGGCAGCACAAGAATGAAGGCTGGAACAGCTCAAAAACTGATCTTAAATATGTTGACCACAACCACCATGATCAGGCTTGGAAAAGTGAGAGGTAATAATATGACCAATATGCACTTAAGCAATGATAAACTCAGGTTGCGGGGAGCCAGAATGCTGGCAGATGCATTGGGACTGGAGGAAAAAGCGGCTAACGAATTATTAATCAAATATGGTTCGGTGGAGGCCGCCATTCAAGGCCAGAGAGCATTGTCCTGATTATGCATGAAATAGAACCTTTTTCTAAATGGGATAAAATCTATAATCCCAATGAGGATGAAAAATCTCCTTTTTTTGGCACAACTTATGCCGGCTATGAACTCGCTTTATATGACCATTATATCCACCCACTTTGGGATTTTGTTGGTTCAGATACACTTTATGTAAAAGTCCTTTTTGTAGACTACGATCAGGGATTTGCAATCATAGAATTGTTGGGCGAATGGAACGATACCCTTCACAATGATGTCATGCATCTGAAACGAAATCTGATAGATGTCCTTATTTATGAGGGTGTTAAAAGGTTTCTTTTAATTGGAGAAAACGTTTTAAACTTTCATGGCCTGGAAGATGATTACTATCAGGAGTGGTTTGAAGAAGTAGAAGACGGCTGGATCGTGGCCATGGGATTCAGAGATTTTATCCATAAGGAATGGGAAAAATATCGTTTGGATTATTACCTCAATTGGGGAGGAAACCTGGAGATAGAAAATTGGAGAACGCTTTCCCCACAAATGTTAATTTCAATGATTAACGATGATGTTTCCCGAAGGCTTGGGTCTTGAAAACAGGTTTTCGGTGAATTAAGGATTGCACTTAGTAATTCCCGGTTTTATCCAGATTTTTCAACACTGTCCAGATTTCCTTCTCCAGATGAAATTCCTGCATATACATCTGGTCTAAAGCATTTTTTAATGAAGGATTTGCTTTTGGTCCTGCCAGATCTCCCATAGTAATAACCCCATCTTTAAGTCCAAATGATTTTAATTTGTTGTCAGAAAGCCCAACCCAGGTTTTTTTTCCAACAAGCACTTTCCCGATATTTAAAAATGTGCCCACTATATTTCCACCTTTAAATGGAACAAGTGGCCACACAAAGCACATAAGCAAAGAAATAAGTAGGTCGGCCAATCGTTTCCTTCTTTTGTTGAAAGGTTGAATCAAAACTGGAATATTTTCACCCTGAAAAACCTTTCCACGGGAATGTTTAGCACTGCTGCTCACTATAAAACTGGCCCCGGGTGCTAGAAATGAAAACCTGATATTGAGTTTTTTTACTTTGTCCATTATCTCAATGGCTGATTTTGCACTTATGCCAGCAAGGCAAAAAAGTAAATTACTAAGTCCCAAACGATAAGAAAGAGTGGCCAGATTTTGAGTTTCGCCCAGGTAGAATGGCTTTTTATTGTTGATAACATCATTGGAAATCCAACCGGAAACCAGAATTTGGTCTTCAAATTTTTTAAGAGTGGTCAGGGCATTTTGAAAATCGGACTCCTTTCCAGCGACTAACCACCTCTTTTTTTCATTTTCATAAATTGAAGATTTGTCCGAAGAATACCATTGGCCAATCATATATCTAAGGACAATAACCAGATAGGTCCAAACAGATCCGATTAAAATTAAACCTTTTGAAAACCTGTAATCATCAAAGAAATTGGTCACCCCCGAAATGAGAATCGTTCCAAATACAATTCCTTTTATGATTGATTCATGGCCATACTGATCCGTATAACGACCTATCAATCGGGTACTTCCAATCCAAACCAATAGGTAAGCAGGAATTAAAAGTTCAATAAAAAGGTCTGGATACATCCCAGGAATCCCTTTGAAATTCAGTTCCCACCAGTTTTTTATAAATGCCATTCCAATAAAAGCTACGGAAAACTCCAAAAGGGCTGAGCCAGTAAAATCTATAAATCGTTTTGACAAAGCAATTACTCCCCGAACGCCTATTCCAAAATAAATAAATAACGAAAATAAAATGCTGTTGCTAAAGTGCTTGCGTGAAAAGAGCAACATTGCTTTGTAGAAATGCATCACAAATGAAATGCTGCCTCTCTTGGTGCTTTCTCCTTTAAAATGGATGATGGTTGCCGTAGGAAAATAGTAGTTTTTAAATCCTGCTTTTTGAATTCTATAGCTCAGGTCTACATCTTCTCCGTACATGAAAAAATCTTCATCCAATAATCCGGATTGATCCAGGGCGGTTTTCCGCATAAACATAAATGCACCGGATAAAATATCAACTTCATGGGTTTCATTTTCAGATAGAAAGCTCAAATGATATTTGCCGAAAATTTCCGAGTTTGGAAACAAAGCGCTCAATCCGAAGGCCTTACAAAATGAAACCCATGGTGTTGGGAGCCCTCGTTTGCTTTCAGGTAAAAACCTGCCTGAACCATCAATCATTTTTGCACCTAAAGAACCTGCTTCGGGCATTTGTTCCATAAATTCAAGACACTTTTTTAAGGTGTCTTCCGCAAGAATTGTATCGGGGTTTAGAAGTAAAACATATTTTCCGGTCGATCTTTTGATGGCCAGATTGTTGCCTTTAGAAAAACCTAGATTTTCCTGACTTTCAATTAGTTTGACATTAGGAAACTGGTCTTTAACCATTTCAACCGATCCATCAGATGAATGATTGTCAACAACCCAAATTTCAGATTTTAATCCTTCGGTTGCCCTTATTACCGAACTTAAGCATAGGTGAAGGAAGTGTTCTACATTGAAGTTTACAATGATTATGGAAATCTGAGGTGCTTCCAATGCAGATTGATATAGTCTTTGGTATCGATTTAATGTTAGTTTCTTTGGTCGGAAACCATTTTTCCATCCATATAATATACCACTCCACTTGAGCTTCTCTCCAAAGGAATTGTGTACATGCAAATCGGGGCAGTTTGTAGATTGGCAGAAGCTTTTTGAGCCACCTTACTTTTGAAGTAAACCTCCAGAATTCCACTGGCTCTTATCACTTTATCTAATGATAGAATGGTTTCAAACTTTGATTTAGGTGCAGCACAAACCAAAACACACTTTGTCTCAAAAGGTATTTTTTGTGAATCGCTTCCTTTCATCGCCTTAAAATATTGATCAAACTGAACTTTTCTGGCAAACAATTGAGTAAAAAACCCAGTCTTTGGCTCAAAGGGAGCATTAATCGTGTACCCTTCAAGTTTTTTAGAAGCAATCCTGGTTGGGCCTTGCGTTGGTTTTATTGCCAATATTGATTGGCCGGAAAAAACAGCAAGGATTATAAAATAAAAGAAAATTAATTTTTGAAGTTTTGACATTTTTCTTTGTTTGGATTTGCAAAAGTAATTAAAAATAAAAGCCCTCAAAAGAGGGCTGATTATTAAGCTCTTGAATTGATATCTTTATAATCTCGCTCTGTTTCTCCTGTGTAGATTTGTCGCGGTCTGCCAATTGGTTCTTTAGATGCATTAAGTTCATTCCATTGGGCTATCCAACCTGGAAGTCTTCCCAAAGCAAACATAACCGTGAACATGTTGGTTGGAATTCCCAATGCCCTATAAATGATACCGCTATAAAAATCAACATTGGGATATAATTTTCTTGATACAAAATAATCATCTGTTAAAGCTGCTTCCTCCAGTTCCTTGGCAATGTCCAGAATCGGGTCTTTAACACCCAATGAATCCAGGATTGAATCGCATGCTTTTTTGATAATTTTTGCTCTTGGATCAAAGTTTTTGTACACCCTGTGGCCAAATCCCATTAAACGTACTTCTTTCCTTTTTACTTTTTCCAAATATTCCAATGGATTAATTCCCATGGTCCTGATTTCGTCAAGCATTTCAATTACCTCCTGGTTAGAACCTCCATGAAGTGGTCCCCACAAAGCATTGATGCCTGCGGAAATAGATGAATAAAGACTTGCCTTGGATGAACCGACCATTCGAACAGTGCTGGCAGAACAATTTTGCTCATGGTCTGCATGAAGAATAAGTAGTTTGTTTAAAGCATCCACAATGATCGGATTTGGCGTAAAATCTTCAACTGGCAATGCAAAAAGCATGTGTAAAAAATTTTGGCAATAGTCATAACTATTTTTGGGATAGTTAACCGGATGCCCCAGAGACTTTTTATAAGCCCATCCAACAAAAGTTGGCATTTTTGCCAATAACCTAAATATATTTAAATTAGTATTTTCTTCAGTGGGATTTTCAACAGATTCAGGATAAAAAGCTGTTAATGAGCAGACCAGAGAAGATAAAATTCCCATCGGATGTGCACTTGTGGGAAAACCATCTAAAATTTTCTTGATGTCTTCGTTGACAAGAGTATGCAATTTAATCTCATCAGTAAAGCTTTTATATTGAGTAGGAGTAGGCAACTCACCATAAATGAGCAAGTAAGCCACCTCCATAAAATTGGATTTCTCTGCAAGTTGTTCAATCGGATATCCCCGATATCGAAGAATGCCTAATTCTCCGTCCAGAAAGGTTACCGCACTTTTAGTTGCTCCGGTATTTTTGTAACCCGGATCCATGGTAACAAGACCTGTACTGTCTCTTAAGGTTGAAATATCTATCGCTTTTTCGTTTTCTGAACCTACAATTATTGGTAGATCAATGGTTTTGCCTTCGAAAGTGAGTTGTGCAACTTGCATTATTTTCAATGTATTCGTATAAAAATTTCGCTTTTGGAAGCTCAAAACTATCTCAAAAAGGACTTATTCAAAGCATTGTTTGATAAGATTTCTCATTTTCTAATATTGCGCAAGTACCAAACACATCCTGTGACAATGAATAAACGAGTTTATCACTTTGGTTTTTAAAAGAAAAAGACTCTGGTTTCTGATTTTAATAATATTTAAGTATCAATTATTCAGCAATTTGCATTTAGTTTCATTTTTTAGATCAAATAAATTCAATGTAGAATTGAATAAAAAAAAAGCCCAAACGGTGAAGTTCGGGCTCGAATTAATAATGAAATTTTAATTATTTTTTTCCGGTGTCTGGTGCTGAAATTGGATTCAGATTTTGACTCGGCGCTGGTGCAGCTGGTTTAGACTTGGCTTTTTCTACATTAATTGAATTCGGACCTTCCACGTCAGCGGCATTACCAGTGATAAACTTTGAACTCATTGCCAAAACCATTATTCCAATCATTAATCCCCATGTCAATTTTTCCAGAAGATCAGTTGTTCTTTTTACACCCATCACCTGAGAGGCTCCAAAATTACTGGATAAGGCACCGGACTTAGAATCCTGCGCAAGTACTACTAATATTAAAAACACAGCCAAAATGGCGATGACGGCAACGAGGGCAAAAATCATTTAATTTTTAGATTATTTTGTTTTCCAGATTTTTAATCAGGGCTGCAAAGTAATCACCTTTTTCCGGAAATTTCAACTTCAATTTGCGATAGATGTCCAGAGCCTTGCTAAAGTTCTTTTGTTTGAGGTAAATCATAGCCATATTTTCAGTAATAATTTCCTCCTTCAGTTTCGCACTTTCAGCAGCTAAATCGGTTGTTGTTTTGGATTGACCAAAATCTATAGAAGGAGGCGAAATGCTTGGACTTGACTCTAAAAACTTTTCAATGATTGTATCCTCCCGTTTCTTGGTTTTTGATTTTTTACCTGAATTTGCCGAATTAATGTCATACACCTGAGAAGGTGTTAGTGGCAACTCTCTTGGGTTTGATTTTGAGGAACTTACCTTTATAAATGAAAAAGTGAAATCGTTTTTTGTTTTTGGTAATTCTGGTTTAGCTGATTCAGTTTTTTGAGTATTAGATAATATTGAATCAGGCACCTCTGGATTTTGAGTTTCAATTTCCTTTTCTTCAGTTGAATTTTCGGAGCTGTCATCCTTTTCAATCGATTGATTTTCTATGTCATCCGTTGTAGATTTCGGATCTTCGACCCAATCAAATTTTTCTAAAACTGAATTTCCGAAATCCTCTTCCTCATTTGGCTTACTTATTTCTTCTTTAATTTTCTGAACAACAATTACTTCCTGAAATTCAAAGCTTAAAGTGGGCCTGCCTTCAATTAATTCATAGAGTTTTTTCCTTGATAGTGTTCTGGAAGCCGCTTTTTCCAGGGCAGGAAGGAATAATTCACTTTGCTGATCGTGTAAAGCCCTGGCTTTCAAGATGTAAATATTGCTTGCATAAGGAAATTCATCCTGAAGAGCATCAAGCTTTTTTACATCCAATACAGATAGCAAGGAATCGTTTTCCAGAATATTATAAAAGTCAGATTTTGTCAATTCCATGGTTACCAATTGGCTACTGATTTATTGAAAATATCGAGAATGCTTTGATCTGAAATGGTTTCAATCAATTCCCGCTCCACAGTGGCAAACGATTTATTTTGTTCAAAATCAGCAAAAAAGGAGAATAGCTGATCGAAATTTTGCTCCTTATTTTTTGAATTGGTGAATTTTACTTTTATCCCAATCGTCAATCTTGTCTGGGCTGCCCTTTCAACACCTGTGCCTCCTGGTGAACCAGTTGGGGCAATTGGCGTTAGGGCGTATTGAGAAATAGTTCCCTCAAGGTTTAGATCTCCTTCTTTGTTAGTTACCGTCAGATTGGTATTTCGCTGGAAGTATTCTCTTGTTTTTTCTGCAAATGTTTGGGCCAGAAAAGGGGGACTGGTGGTACTTCGGTCAGAAAAATTTAAAATAGAAATGGTTTTGGTATCCGGTGAAATGGAAGCCCCTGTGAAGCTATACACTCCACAGGATGAAAATATCCAAGGCAAAAAGAGCAAACAGATGTAAAAAAAATTACTCTTCAATGCCAAACAGTTTTATTTTTCTGTATAAAGTTCTCTCAGAAATCCCAAGATCTTTTGCCGCATTTTTCCTTCGGTTGTGGTTTTTTTTCAGGGCCTTAAGAATCATTTCCTTTTCTTGTTGTTCAAGTAAAAGGGATTCTTCCTCGGTTTCGTGGCTAATATCCAATACCTTTTCAAAGTCCATATCGTCTTCTTCATCCGTATTTTCAAGATGAGAGTTTGAAGTGGCCGGTAATTCTTGTTTTACAACATAATCTTCCTTAATGGGTTGATTAACAGGTGAGTGGCTGCTTGAAAATATATTGGAATGATTTGCAACCGAATCGGCACTGATTCCGCCTCTGGAAACCATTTCCAGCACAAATTGCTTGAGGTCGTTTACATCTTTTCTGAGGTCAAAAAAGATTTTGTATAGCAAATCCCGCTCACTCATTCCAGTATCAGCCATGCCTGAAGCATCACCCAAAAGAGCAGGTAAAAGTGAGCCTGTCGGTTTTGGAAGGTATCCTTTTAAGGTTTCTGCGGATACTTCTCTTTCCATTTCCAAAATAGAAATCTGTTCAGCAATATTTTTCAATTGTCTGATGTTTCCCGGCCAACGGTAAGCCACCAGGGCATCTTTGGCCCCATCGGTTAATTTGATAGGTTTTGTGCGGTACTTCTCAGCAAAATCTGCTGAAAACTTCCTGAATAAGAGGTCGATATCGTTTCCTCTTTCTCTCAAAGCCGGTACCGTTAAAGGCACGGTATTCAATCTGTAATAGAGATCTTCCCTGAATTTTCCTTTTTGAACCGCCTCCAGCAAATTGACGTTGGTTGCTGCCACAACCCGAACATCGGTTTTTTGAGATTTCGAGGAACCTACTTTGATAAATTCACCGTTTTCCAGTATTCTTAAAAGGCGTGCCTGGGTTCCCAACGGCATTTCCCCGATTTCATCCAGAAAAATGGTGCCTCCGTTGGTAACTTCAAAATAACCCTTTCGGGCATCAGTCGCACCAGTAAACGAACCTTTTTCATGTCCAAAAAGCTCAGAGTCAATCGTTCCTTCCGGAATGGCACCGCAGTTGATGGCAATAAACTGACCGTGTTTTCGGGAAGAAAGGCTGTGAATAATTTTTGAAAATGATTCCTTTCCGGAACCGCTTTCTCCATTTATGAGCACGGTAAGATCGGTGGGCGCCACCTGAATGGCAACCCTAATGGCTGTGTTGAGGGTAGGGGAGTGGCCGATGATGTCGAACCGCTGCTTTACACTTTGAATTTCATCCTGATTCACAGAATTATACGTTTTAATTATTGGTTGAGTATTTTTTCAATTTCCTCCATTTTGGATTCTGAATATGCTCCTGAAGTGGTATAAAGCACTTTTCCAGCAGCATTTATGACAAAAAACCATGGAGAATCGGTCTTGTCAATTTTAAGCGTAGATTTGATTTCATCGGCTTTTCCTTTGTAAACCAGCACGTTAGCTTGAAGGCTTTTGTCCAGACCTTCTTTCATTTTCTTTTCTGCTTTGCCAGCTGCGGCCTGCAAAACACCTGAAAACACGGGAACAAAATAACAATTCACATCATAAGAATCCATCGGGATGATCGCATTGGCATCCGGCTTTTCTATAAAAGCAGTAAATGCAGGTTGAAACCATGTAGAAAGTTCTTTTTCAGCCTTTTGCGAAAAAGCCATGCCCAAAACAGTGGTTTTTCCATTGTT
>Ga0105045_10006407_pt1 | contig 10413 bp, 8 predicted proteins | sample MAT02_FD_78089 | JGI IMG/M metagenome (GOLD analysis project Ga0105045, IMG submission 78089) | Freshwater microbial communities from Lake Fryxell liftoff mats and glacier meltwater in Antarctica - MAT-02 (megahit assembly) | ecosystem: Environmental > Aquatic > Freshwater > Ice > Liftoff... | reverse complement strand
GTAACCCGGCAAGAATCCACATACTCGTTAGAGGTATCAAACCATTCCAAAAACTTAATATTCATCACCACACTATCGGGTGTAGTGATACAATGTACATAAGCTGGATACCATTCTTTTCCATCCGGCGTGCGGCAAATGGTGGCGCCGCTACTTAACACGTACTCATTTTCTGAAATTTTTAGCCCCAATGTGAGCGGAATTTCATATAATCCGTTCGGCGGGATATTGGCATAAAAATTATACCTAGGTTCAGAGAAAGAAACGGCATCAATATCAAAGGCGATGGAATCGAGACAAATATTGCTTTTGATGACCCCTTTATACAGGTTGAATCCTGTTACGCCTGAATTGCCGGCCCAAAAACTATTGGGTTGAAGCACGCAAGTGCCTTCGATACAGTCTTCCACGGGGTTGCAGCGACAGTCGTCTTTTTTGCGACAGGCAGAAAATGCTGCGATTAGCGCGAGTAGGATGATGAATTTTTGCATAATGCTTAGATGTTTAAAGTTTGAAAAGTGTGGTTGATAGACTGAAAAATAGCCAGTAGTCGGCTCCGGCACCATCGTAATGGAATAGAGAACAGAGGCCATGAAGGTGATGCAAATGTGGAGGCTTTGCATTGAATCTGTACCGACAGTTCTGGTCGTAAATGGAGGCTTTTTTTATAAAAAACAATACATATTTTTTATATTTTATTGATTATCAGTATTTTGTGTGGTTTTGTATCGTTCGAAATTAAAGGTTTTTAGGCGCGTTAAATTGTTGTTAAAAAGGGTTTGTTTGGCGCAATTAGGGAGGCTGCCAATCGAAGTATTAAAGTAGAGTAATCATATTACAATCTTACCTTTTTTGCTTGAGGAGTACCTTTTGCATCAGCATCTCATCACTAGTAGTCTGGTAACAAGCCCCCGGGATACCAGGCTCTCCAGGCTTATCGAAGCGGCAAAAGCAGCCATCCATTTGTAGTTTAAAATCACAACCGCCACAACCTTCGCCTGTGCAGGCAGTCCAAAATGAGTCGGCGTAGTAATTCTCTTCATCATCAGATTTCAGGCGAATAGCGACAAAAACCGATTGTTCTATGTCACTGGAGTGGCGACTTTCAATAGTAAGCCACCAAACCCCCTCTATAAATTGGCGATCAACTTTTTCGATTTCTCCAACTCTTGGAAATTTTTTGGATACGGAGCGAACTAACACATCTTCACTGACTACGAGCCTTACTCGCTGGTTGATGATTTTGGCCACAGGATTCAAAAGTGGGTCGAAGTAATCACCCTCGTTCATGTCAGTTGCTTGTGCCTCACAAACTTGGCCACACCCGAAAAGTAGCAAAATGAGTATATTTTTCAGCATGGTCTATTCAATTTTTGTACTGATTTTAATCATGGGTAAGGCTAAATTGGTGGCTTCCTCATTGTTTATGGAGCAACAGCCCACACAGTGCCCGTTCTGGATGGTACAGTTATTACAGCCTGGGCTAGAGCATATTAATGCCTGAGAGGCAGCGTATAAATATTTTAACTGACTGTCGGGTATTAGAGGAATCGCCAAAGTAAAGGGTTGGCGACTTTTATCTTTCCAAATACCTTCGCAGACCAAACAGTAACTACCGTTTTGTGCGGCCACTTTATATATTTTGGTAATCTGACAGGAGGTTCCTAACCGTGTTTCAATTGATTTTGCAATCAGATACTCACTAATGACCAACGTTACTATTGAGTCATTTTGAGTGGCTATTGGCTGTTTTTCGGGGTCGAAAAACCGACCTAGGGTCGAATCAGAAGGGTGTTGCGCAGCAGCCCAAAACGGGCACAAAAAAAGAAGTAGGAGTGTTAGTATTTTCATGATTAGTCAATTAAGGTGCCGTAAAGCATGTCTTTAAGTTTGGAGCCTTGCACTTCCGGCATTTTATAGGCACTGTTAAATTTTTCAAAGGTTTCGTCAATGTCATTTTTTAGTTGTTTGAATTGATCAGGTAATGCCGAGGCGCATGTTTTTTCATTTTCGTAATTACCGGCTATTTTGGAGAATTTCTTATAGTACTCTCCGCCTTGACTGACGAAATTGCCATATTTTTCAATAAAAGAGGCAACTCTATCAATAGAAAACTGTAAATTATTGGTGGCTTTGGCAAGCAATCGTGGATCTGGTAAAGTTGGATTGGGTGGCGGGTATCCACCTGGATTTGCAGCAGCATTACTGGTTTCTCCCATCGCTTTAGATACATAATTATCTAACACCGAATAGAGTCGTTCCCAATCATCGCCATCCCGACAACTTAACAATGGGATTGTGTATCCAACTTGTCGAGCACAGTCAGAAAATAAAGATTCGCACTCTTTTTTCAGGGTCAGGTTGGCGTCTCTGAGATATCCTGTTTCGTAATATATGACATTCAAATCAGTATGCATTCTTACGGTAAAGTCCAAAATGCAGGCGATTTTTTCGAGACTTTCTTTTTTTTCCTTATCCTCGCCCCCACCTACTGCAAGACCTACAATTGAGAATGCCGCCGATAAAAAAGGGTTTGTTTGAAACAGGATAGGCATTTGGAGATTGGATTTCTTTTTCATTCGATCTTCTATTGCCCCTTTTGCTTCTTTAAACTCAGCATAATTGTGTGGATTTGAAAGATTAGACAAACCCTGTTGTGCTTTTAAACTGCTCAAGTGGTGGTCCATGCTTAATATTTTTTCATAGAGCATTTTTATAATTTCGATGCTCTTTCGGTATCTGACTTTTAAGACCTTGAGTTCGTGCTCTTCTTTTAGTTCGTCGAGTGTGTTTTCTAACTGAATTTTTTCCCATAGCAGTTGAAACCCACATTCTGGAGTTCGATTTCGGGGATCTGATAGGGTAAGATTAACGTCAAAAAGACGCATTCTTAGCGGTTCTGTATCGTCGAAATAGGCTTGCTCTATTTCGCCAAGTTCAATGAATGCACGATCCATCCAAGGCTCGAACCAAACAGATAAAGAATCATCGGAATTTGGTTCAGGTGATAAATTATTCGCTTGAGATAAAAGCGGCAAGAGTAAAAAAAGCAGATAGCAAAAGCCTCGTTTTTGGGCGAAAAGCAAAGTTTTCATTGGAAAAGTGGATTTAATTGGTTTTTTTTGGACTCATATTGAGTCAAACTATTCCTTTTTTGATAGCATATTTTGCAATTTACTGAGGCAAGGCAATGGCCATTAAGAAGTAATTATCGGCCACGAACACACAATTATGTTCGGGCGAAACCCTCAGATTGCGACAAGTAGTATCTCCTTGCCACTTTCCAGGTAATGCTTCTGTGGGAGATTTATCGCCCCAAATGACTCGTCTTTGCGTAAGATGGATAGCATATATCTTTCCATCTCCCTCAGAGGCGTAGTATAAAATACCATTATGGTAGCTTAATATTCCTTGCCCCACGCCTGCATTTTGAATATAATCCACCGTTTTGCCTGTTACAAGATTTAGCGCATACAATGCACGGTCATTGTTGGGTTTTACATATAGCTTACCTTCCGCGACCACCATGTTGGCCTGCATCAGATTATCGCCAGATAAGGGTGCATCCCATTTCCATAACCGTATTCCGGTAGCGGCATCAAAGCAATATACTGCTTTTTCAGCCTGAAGAAACACCTTGTTTTCATGGATAAGGGGAGTTTCAATATTCGAATTTCCAACGGGGTCGAAATCTTTATTTGTCCATTCAAAACTGCGGGTACGGAGGTTGTAGGCGAGCATATCCAACCGCCCATCGGAAGCTGGGAAATTCCATTGCCTATTTTGAAAAATAAGAATACTATCCCCAATCGGCGATACCCACAAACTTGGAGGGAAAAGGCTAGGCCGATACCCTTCATCTGATTTTAGCACAAATAGGGTGTCCCAAATGCCCGTATTTATGTCAGCCCGTACAAAATAAGAGGCGGTGTCTAGGACTATTTTACTGGAGTGCTCGGTGTAAATATGATCACCCACCCTACTTAGGTAAGGTTTACCTGTTGTGTTGGATGAGTTTACAGTGTTATACCAGATGTTTTGGCCGCTATTCAAATCAATACAATAGGTCGGGCCACTGTGGGTTAATACGAATTGGTTTTCTCTTGAAAATCTTGATCCACGCGAAAGCGTTTCTCCCGGCCAGATGGGGTCCCAAGCCCAGACAGGCTGACCGCTGGCAGCATCCACTGCGCGTAAAAATTCGTATCCACCCACATAAAACAAGATGCTGTACACCACCTTACCATTGTACACCACAGGCTGCATAGAAATACAATCCGCAGTATCTGGATTTAGGGGCGTGCGCCAAAGCACATTGAATGGGCTACCCGGAATCGTGTCCTGTGGGATACACGTGAAGCAAGGGTCATCTGTGGGGTTACAACTGGTTAAGAAGGGGACTAGTGCAAGAATTAAAAAAGTTATGCGCATAATAGAGATGTTTGAAGGCCCAACCAGCCCGTTGGAATCCAACGGGGCTGGCTGGAAGTGAAAAAATGTTATCTGACTTCGATTGTGAAATAATCGCCGAAACCACCGTTCAACAGTTTGCTCATTTTCTCTTGAGTATTTGAGTCATTTCGCATTTGTTGGTGATTAGATCCGCTCATGATTTCAGTTTGTGCACCGGGATAAGCCATCGCGGACTCTGATAATATTACTCCATCACTGGGTTTTTCGTAGGGGACCCATTGGCCTCCGGTATTAATGGCAGTGCATCCGGACGGGCAACTACCACTTGTAGGGAAAGAGTACCCAGCACAATTACATTGGTAATTGTTTACGTAAGTGGTTGATAGAGCTCCAATAAGGGTCTTATACTTATTATTGGAATAAGTAAGCCATTGAAATCCTTCATCCCAAGCATCTCGTGCTTTTTTTGCTTTGTTATAGTCATTTTGACCTAAAGCACATAGCGGCCCACAGCAAAACCACATAACCGCATTACATGGAATTCCCCATGCTTCTAATTCATCCATCCTTGTTTGGGCAATTTCAACTTCATTTTTGTATTTATTCCGTAAGTTATTAAAACGATCTACCAGTTCTTGGTCTGGATCAGCGCCAAAAGGAGGGAATGAATTGGGTGATTTCACTTTCAAGCTATAGACAGTTCGGTAAAAAACAGGCTCCGTTTCAACGCCATACAAAGCAACCCTTGGAATGGAAGCATTATGACCATTTAACTCTGCTAAAGGAGATGCGCCAACTTTATAATCTTCTGCAATTTCTTGAATCTGATCTTTGAATGCTATAGGCATCAAATCCTCAGAAAGGAAATTACAAAGACCTCTTTTTATGTTTTCTAGTGTTTGATTTGGTAAGAAAAAATCAAGTAGGGGTTTGTCTTGAATACCTGATTCCAAAGGCCCAGATATTAATTTGGTACAGGCTTCATTTACAAATGCATTGAATTGATCTTTGTTGTTGATAATCATTGCGCCACCATGCGGTGTGCCAAACGTTACAATACCGCCAAAACGACGCTGGCTTCCCATATTTAAGTCATCGTACATTTTATCAGTAGCACGAGAGGCAATTCCCCCTTGACTATGTGCGATAATATAATTAATGCTCTTGTTTGTAATTTGGTTGGCAACACAGGCAGCATCCCCAGATGCAACAATCGCATTGTGTAAGGTTGAGGCAGCACCCGATAAAGAGAACTGGCTGTAAGATGGCGTAATTGAAGTTGCCTTTCTGTGCGGGTATCCCGGTACCGTTTGCCCCGAAAGTTGGTAATGAGTCGCTTGGGCAACTTTTGCCCAAGAATCAACATCACCCCCTAGTCCGTGAATCCAAAAAATTAGTCGGTCTTTAGGGAACGGCGGTGTTTCTTCCGGATTTTTTGGAGGGTTCTCGGTATTTATTAACTGTTTGGTAGGGGCTTGCTGACTGAGTACAGTAGAACCAAACGGAGGACAAGGCCGTTCTTGCCCGAAACAGGTAGAAGAGATAAGTCCTAGAATGAGGAGGATGAAAATGTTTTTCATGTTTTTATTAGTTTTAAATGGTTGATTTTAAATGGTTTGTGTTTACGGGAGGCCGATACTTTGGTAATTGGAATACTGTGTGTGTGTCACAGATGCTACACATGCGCCTTTGTCCGTAGTCTCGTAATTACGCTCAATCTTTGAGAGTGGAAAAGTACGCGCACCATTTTGCTGATAGTTAAAAATAGTCTGTGTTACCATTTTAGTCCCCTCATAAACCGCGATTTCATAAGACTTTGCGCTGTTATTATACTTTACCTCGTTATTCCCTTTCCTTATTCTAATAACGCCTCCTTCTAACGCTTGAACTTCAAAACCTTGCCCTTGTAAAGCTGCAATCTGTTCTGGCGTAATTGGCGTAAAAGCAGGTAACTGCTTTAAACCTTCAGCGGCAACTTTATTTTTCATAGAAAGATAGTCTTGCGATTGTTCGGGTGTGTACTGATCCTGATTTATCAACAGGTTTTGGGCATTGTACATTTTTGAGCCGTGCTTATCAATGATGATTTTAGTGGCAGGTTTCATCCATGTTTCATTTGCGTTGCTACTAATGATAGTCTTAGTAGTAGTTAAATCATTGTTATTGTCAACGGCCAGTATTACGTTTCGGACTTCTGTCGTAAAAGTCATTCCAACCTTCTCAAATTCATACAGTTGATGACGGTCAGCCTCGCTGATTTCGTATGATTTTGTGATGGTTTGTGTGTAAGAAATAGACTGCTTGATTGGAGTTTGATTCTGCGCTGTGCTGCTTGTATTACAGACTAAGATGTTCAATAATACCCAAATCAGGGGATTATTTTTTCGACATTGAAAAATCAGGTTCATAATAATAAAAAAAAAGTGTTTCGCCTACTCTAAGCGCTTTTCGGCTATCGCGTCCATACTCTTTTTTGGATTTTCTGGAAGTCTCCATTTGGTTGGGGCACTCTTCTTCCTTCACGGCAAGACATGCGGTTGGTTTTTTGATAGACATCGTGATGTCAGGGGCAGTCTGCGGGTCAAGAACTCAAGTTTCCAATTACCGTCCTCTCTCTGGGGTTCACTAAATCCCCCCCCACAGGAATCCCGAAAAAATCGGGATTCCTTATCAGGGGGTCTCATAGGGCCTACATTTCCGGCAACCGGCGTAGCAATGGCGTTTCATTTGGTTTCATGGTTATGGTCATGGTTGCCAAAGGCCCTTGTTGGGTATATTAGTTGGTTTTTTGAAGCGTTTTGTTGGTTTTTTGAAGCGCGTAATGAAATACAAAAGCCTGTTTTGATGCCCTCGGTCAACTCGCAAGCCGGGCCTGCGAGCGACACGAGGGACTATCCTGAATGATTATTGCAATGGTTGTTCATTCGGTCGAAAGAGTACCACCCAACTCTCTAGCACAAATACCAACGGATATCGCCCCGCCGGAATCTCTATCTCATGCCCAAATAAGGCAGCAGGCATCTCAAACGGTGTAGCCAACTCAAACCAAGCCGCTCCTAACATGCTCCGAATCGTACCCGATACCATACTCATCACCGGAAAAGAAGCCATTATCGCTCCGCTCTCCATCAATATCAGTTTCGCAAAAGCGCATCCCTCTGTGTGTGATGCCCGTGTATGGCGTTTTTTCTCCAAAATGCTCAAATGGTACTTATCGCTCCCTTCCTCTTCTAAGTGTGTCCGAACCCAAATACTGGGGGTGACTTGTTTTTTGTTTTGCCCTATCGTAGGCGGTGTGTGTAAGCGTGTCATGATGTTTGTTTTTCTGGTGAGACAAAAGTGCAGGTGTTTTTTCTAAGTAAATACCGACAGTTGTGCAGGTTTTTTTGACTTTTTTTGGGAAGAAAAGAGGTGAAAATCTGACTTAAAAAATTGATAATCAATTTGTTATCTGTTTTTCGAGTGTTCGCGCCCTCTTTTCTTTTTTTTCAATTCCCTAGGGTGTCCACCCCGATAATTCCGGCGAGTGACCCCGAAAAATGCTGCTCAGCACTTGTGTTCATAGCAGCAAAAGCAAAGCAGGTGATGGTAAAGTGTGTCATGGCGTTTGTTTTTTTATCCCCTTGATGCAAGGCCCGCAGGGATGATGAAAGATTGATTGGATTGCCTTACAAAAGTCTGGGCCGTAGCAATGAGGGCATTCGACAGTTGGGGGTATAAATCGAATCGAAAACGAACCTTTTTTGTGTAGGTTAAATTTTTTAAATTATTGATTAACAAATAGTTAGGTCATTTTTTTTGGGGTATTTATGTTCGCAATCAAAGCACTTTCAACCTGCATTTGTCGTGTTTTGGGGCATTTTTGCCGTAGAACGACGGATTGAAATCGTTACCGAATACAGCCCCTTTTGGGCGGCATTTCGACTGCTCAAACCAGCGGAGGGCATTATTTGGAAAAAAATAAACCACACGAACTATACGCTTCCCTATATCCTTTAGAGCGTATTAATGAATCAAAAATCGAGCGAAAAGCCCATTTTTAGGCTGAAATTGCTTCTTTTTCCCCACTCCTTCAACGGCATTCCCGTAATCCTTGACCGAATTTGACCAAAAAAACAGACTCCAAACCGCCCTTTTTGCTCGCGTCCAAACGCCAAAGGGAATAGGATACCGAAAGTGTTATATTTTTTTGAAGGGGATGAATGGATCTTTACCATTGTAAATAACACTCACGCTTTCAAAATCCTGTGTTGATTATGATGAAGGAACTCACCGAACTCGTCACCCTCGCCGAACAAACCCTTCCCAACCACGAAGCACTCTTAGGCCTACTCTCCAAAAATAACCCCGAAATACTCAAACTCTTCCACGCCGTGCAGGCCAATAAGCTCCGCACCGAAGCTGAAGCCATCGAAAAAGCCAAGGTGGGCGCCCGAACTAAATTCAGACAAGTCGCCAAAGAACTGCTCTGCTGCCTCGAACAAATGGTGTTTCACATCGGTACCGACAAACAGGTGCTCGACGACTTTAACCACACCCGCATCCGAGGCTTTCAACTCATGGCATTGGCCAAGTCGCTTAGCCCGCTAATATGCCGTCATTCAGGCAAAAGAATAGCCGAAGATCTATTGAAAATAGGCCTGGACTATGCACGTCCAGAGTTTGTGGTAGAGGCCGCCAAAATGCTGATGGACTATGTGTCGGTAGCCGGAGAAGATCTCAAGGAGTTTGATCAATATTATAATCTCTATCAAGAATACAGTCAATGGCGTTTGTTAGAAGAAAAAGCGCAGATTTATCACGATCAAATAAAAATCCCATTCACTAAGAAAAAAGGCCTTCAAAAAGAGTATTTGTCGCTCGCCCAACAATACATAAGCGAATTAGAACCCTTTGTAGGGGCCATAAAATCACATAGTTTTCACCTCTGTTATTATATCTTAAAATCGTATAGTCACTCGGTGAATACGGAGTATAAAGCCTCTTCAATTGTGCATCAAGAAGCCATCCTCTATTTTGAAGAACGGCCCTATCCTTGCCACGGAACGCTCAATATTTTCTATTACTTAGAAATTGCGAACTGTGTTTATTTGGCACAGTACACCCGAGGTAGAACCTTCTATCAAAAAGCCATTGAATGCTCCACACCCGGCAATGTCAACTGGTTTAATACCCTAGAGATGGGGTTTTACCTCTGTATGCACGAACAAGATTACCTCGGGGCTGCCGAAATGTATGCCCAAGCTAGTAAAAGCAAACGATTTGCCGTTCTGCGCGATACGCAACGCGAAACCTGGCATATTCTAGGCGCATACCTCTTTATTATGCATAAAATTGCGGGTGCCGATATCCCCGAGGCCATGATTCCTAAAATCAAAAGCAGCAGATTCCGCAACGAAGTCAAGGATTTTGCGCAAGATAAAACAGGCATGAACATCGCTATTCTAGCCGCAGAAGTACTCCTGAATTTTGTAGAAGGGAAAGAAGACGAACTCTGGGATCGAATTGCCTCCCTCGAAAAATATCGCGAACGCTATCTGCGAAACCATGAAGAAACGCATCGCGCACAACTGTTTATCAAAATAATGACCATTCTATCAAAGTACTATTACGACGGAGAAAAATTCCTAGAAAAAGCCACGCCCTTTCTGAATGAATTGCGCGCCGCACCCTTGCAATACAGTCAACAAGCCTACGAACTAGAAATTGTACCTTACGAACAACTGGTGCAAGCCATCGCCCAACAGCTTAGTCAAAAAGACGGCAGTAAAACGGAGGCAATCGTACGGCGAGCCAATAATGTTCAAACTAGCCTGAACCTCAATGTCGCACGCGCCAGTGCCGCGACCAGTAAATAACGTATCAGTTTGGCGAGGCATTTTTTTGCTCAATAAGACATGAGGAGGGCGAAATGTGGGACATTTTAACCGACGAATAACGAAATCGAGCGCAAAATAGGTCTGTCAAATGATACGGTATTTACTGGACGTGGCGCTGGGT
>Ga0105045_10006405_pt1 | contig 10414 bp, 14 predicted proteins | sample MAT02_FD_78089 | JGI IMG/M metagenome (GOLD analysis project Ga0105045, IMG submission 78089) | Freshwater microbial communities from Lake Fryxell liftoff mats and glacier meltwater in Antarctica - MAT-02 (megahit assembly) | ecosystem: Environmental > Aquatic > Freshwater > Ice > Liftoff... | reverse complement strand
GCTGCCCAGCATGCGATTGGCCAAGCCAAAACTCCCTCAAAACTCCTCGGTGTGCCACCCAGTGCGGGCGAGCCCGTCCCGGTTGGCACAAAAACATGCCGTTTGATTTTCCTATTCACCGTGGTCATTTTGCTCGGCTACATCATTGACGCGGTCTCCATCATGCTGATCATGGTCCCCATCGTTCTGCCCGTGGCCAAAGCCTTTGGCATGGACCCAATCTGGTTTGGCGTGATCACGGTCATCGCTGTCGAAATTGGCTTGCTCACACCACCATTTGGCCTGTCGGTCTTCACCGTCAAGGCAGCCTTGAGTGACATGAATGTTTCCGTCAACACCATCTTTCGCGGCAGCTTCCCGTTTGTAATCGGCATGTTGGTGACCTTGTTCATCCTGGTGCTGGTGCCAGGTCTCGCTACCTGGCTGGCGCGAATGATTTGAACCCTGCTTTACCGTCTGCCGCGCCTCTTTTATGCAGGGAATTTTCACGGGAACACTCCATGTCGTCCGGTTGACGATGCCAGCGCCTTCTGAAAAATAGACCGACACCCGGGCAGTGTGTCGTCACCCTTCACCCTGCTTATGACGGGCGTCGGCGATCGCCGCCCTGTAGTCGTCTAGTGCGTGAAAAATGAAGTGCTGTTGAACCTCGTTGAGGGCGTCCTTGGTACCGCCAACAGAAGTCGACGCCTTGTGAGCCCAAAGACGGCAGCAGCTACGGTGCCGCGAGCGCCGGCGGTGGGGTGGGAAGGGCGAATTTCCCTACGATTCGGTTGTAAATGTAGGCCAGCAACGTGGCCCAGTCGGTGTGGGCTTGAGCGTGAATGCCAGCCGTGTGTCGGCCGACGAGTTGATAAAGCGCCACCTCCTGGTACTGGTGGAAGGCGCCCACCAGATCAGGAACGGAGTGGTTGAGGCGCAGCGAAACAAGTCGCTGCGGTCCATTCCCGGATAGCGCAATCCCGGCTGCGCTGAGCCTGTTAGTGCCAGCCAACGCGCCCTGTGGCTTCACGCTCAAGATCAAGTCGCTCTCCTGTTGCCTGGTCACCTCGGCTGCGATTCCGGGCGGACGCCTCACGCGAGATCAGCATATTTGCCGCGGTGAAACACCAAGGGTGCTCGGTCAGTCGAGGCGTAGCTGTCGACCGCGCCGACGAATACGATTTGATCTCCGCCGTAGTTCTGAAAACTGTGGCGGCACTGGAAGACGGCAGCTGCGCTGGTGAGGAGCGGAGAGCCGCCCAACCCATCTTCGAACTCCGCCTCGTACGGCGCAAACTTGTCTTCGGACTTGCGCGCGAAGTGCGATGAGATCGCACGGTGTTCAGCCGCCAGCACGTTGACGGCGAAGTACTCGCAGTTACGAAAGGCCTCGGCGCTCGGCGAGCTGCGTGTCAGGCTCCACAGAATGATCGGCGGCTCAGCGACACCGTGTTGAACGAGCCGGCGGTCAGGCCCTTGCGCTTGCCGGCGCGGCGACGCGTGGTGATGATGCAGACCCCGGTCGGGAACGAGCCGAGTGCGTTGCGGAAATCGACGGTGACCATCGGCGGCTCGATGGTGACGCACTGTTCTTGCCAAATGGGCATGGGACCTTCTCATTCATTTATGGATCACGCAGGGCTAGCAGATCGCCAGATTAGCCCGCGTTCATTGCTGCCCTTTAGGCTCCAGCCCGAACTTTTGCTGCCCGTACACAAGAAAGCCAACTACGACGTGGAACGCGACTTTGAAACTTTTGCCATTGCCGGAAAGTCCCCGATGCTGTTTGTGACAAATGCGTCCAACCCAGCCAAAAACATGGCTGACGCGATCGCAATGGCGCAGCCTAAACCAGGAGAAGTGGCAGTCGGCAACCCGTTTCGTACGTCCCTCCCCCACCTGGCATCGGAAATGGCTGGTCAGAACATGAACGTCAAATTCCAGCAGGTTTCGTTTACCAATAGCAGCCAGGGCATACAGCAGCAGTCAATGGCGACACTGCGTTTTATGTGGACGGCGCGGGCCCACTGATCCAGCTGGTCAAGGCCGGCCGCCTGCGCGGACTGGCCATCGCAGCGGACACCGAATTGCCAGGTATGGAAGGCATACCGCTGGCCAACAAGACCGTGCCAGGTCTCAACGTCGACGGCTGGTTCAGCATGCATGCACCCAAGGGCACGCCGGTGGCCATCATGCAACGCCTGCACACCGAAATCAACGCCGCCATGGGGCAGCCGGACGTCATCAGTAAATTAAACGAATTTGGCACCTATGCAACGCCGGGCACCGTGGCCGATGCGCAAAACTTTGTGAAAAGCGAAATCGGACAATTCGGCGGCGTGATCGGCACCCTGGGCCTGAAGCCTGAGTAAACCCGAATAACCCAGTAGCGCGCGTTCTGACCGAAACATTTTTCCATCTGAACCGCGACTTTCACGGCCTGATCCACGACCTGACCCACTTCGTGTACCTGAGTGAGCTCGCCGGAGATATGTGGGACCGCTGCGACTTCTCCCTTGCCAGCGCCGACCCGGGCATACAGGTGGAACGAGTACCATGCTCGGAGGTCGAGCACGCAGAAATTGTCGATGCCCTGAAGTCCGGCGATGCGCAAGTCGCGAGAACGCGCATCTTGGCGCACATCGAGTCGTTCAGCAAGACGGCGGTGGCGCGATTGCATCGCGCGCCGGCTGTGAACCCGCCGACTGCGCTCGTGACGCGCGGCGGCAAGCCGATCAACCGCGTTTCGCATCGGCGAACCAGGTGAAGGCAGTCACCGCAAGCAATATTGCCGCCGCCACCGAAAGCGGGGCGTGCATGGAAGAGGCCAGCATCGCCGCCACCCCTGCACCGACGCCGTAGGATGCCCAGGCAAGCACCAGCAAATCGCTGGCAATCGCCGGCTCGGCAGGCCGGTTTCCGGACCATGAAAGTACACGCCTCGACAATAGTTTCAGCAAGCCGCGCCATGGTGCTCGTAAGCGGCTATCGCGGTGCGCCGGAGATGGCGTCGCCCCGCCTGCGCGTCGCTGTCATTGCGGCGCGACCATTCGATGCGACAACACGCCGATGTGTTCGACCTCGATGCGCACTTGATCGCCCGGCTGCAGAAAGCGCTTGCGCGGCAAACCGACTCCCGCAGGCGTACCGGTAGCGATGATGTCGCCCGGGAACAGGGTCAAGCGCTGACTTAGATGCGCGATCTGCTCGGCATAGTCAAAAATCATCCGGCTGGTGTTCGAGTCCTGCATCAGTTCTTCATTGACCCACAGCCTGATGGCCAGATTCTTCGAGTCGGGGATGGCCCCGGCGGGCACGATCCAAGGGCCAATCGGGCAGGAATGGTCGAAATTCTTCTGGCCGATCCAGTCGTATTCAAATGGCGAACCTGGCTCCGCGTGGAGCCGGCGCAGATGGTCACGCGCCGACAGGTCGTTCAGGATGGTGTATCCGGCCACGTGATCCATCGCGTTTTTGATCGCGACGTCCTTCGCTGCACGTCCGATAACGACCCCGACCTCGGCTTCCCAATCGACGGTTTTCGAATACGCCGGCAACGGCACGTCCGCCCCATGGCCGATAAAGCTCTGTCGCGCGGCCTTGATGAAATGCCACGGCGGCTGGCCGATTCGGTGTGGATCGCCCTCGTGCGGCAGATTGAACGCCCGCTCCATTTCCGCTACATGGTCGGTGTAGTTTGCGCCAGCACAATAAACCGCGTTGGGATACAGAAGCGGCGGCAGGAAGGACGTGGTTTGAATCGGCCATTGGTCTGTGGCTGCCGCCCAGCCGTCTGACAGCTTGTCGGCGAGCCGTTCCAATATCGGTGCAGCATGGCTCCATTGGTTCAGCACTGAAAGCAGCGACTCTGCATCTTGCAGCCTCGCGCGTCCTTTAAGGCAGCGATGCAGGTCGTATGCCTGCTCCCCCACCCCAATGCCGCTGCGTGCTTCGCCGCTACCGGCGCGGTAGCTGAACAACTTGTAGGCGTGGCTCATATCCGGTGACGTCCTGTTGGATTGCGCATTGAAAAAAGGTAGCTCGGGATGGGCGCCAGCGCGCCTTTCGCCACCGCCGGGGAATGCATTGTCCGGCGCTGTGTCATGCGGAGAACCCAATTGACCCAGTGCCGATGCCGCCGAGCTCCATCGAGAATCGGTCACCGGCGGTGGCTGGAAACAGCGCCGCCAGCGATCCCGAAAGAATGACCTCGCCTTGCAGGGACGGGAAGCCCTCTGCACCCAGCGTGTTGGCCAGCCAGGGAACCGCCTGCGCCGGGTGGCCCTGCACCGCGCTACCCAGCCCCGTGGCCACGACCTTTTCGTTCTTGCACATCGTCTTGGCTGCGGCCGCAAGGTCCAGCGAGCGCGGAGCGACGCGCTGCCGGCCGAGCACGTGGACACCGCGTGATGCGTTGTCGGCCAAAGTGTCCTGAATACGGATTTTCCAGTCGCGGATGCGCGAGTCGGCGATTTCAAAGCACGCTCCGACCTCCGCCGTTGCATCCAGGACATCTTCGGCAGTCAGGCCCGGGCCTTTCAGATCCTGGCTCAGGTAGAAGGCGATTTCAGCTTCGGCCCGAGGCTGGATCAGGCTCGCCCCGCTGATGCTCACAATCGAAGCGTCGGCTACCTCCATGGTGTGAGTAAGAAAGCCGAAGTCGGTTTCCCGCACATCGAGCATGTCCTGCACGGCCTGGCTGGTCGCTGCACGCCGAACTGGAAACTCGACTCGCAAGCGGGGGGTTCGGGTATCGCACGCTCGAGAGCCGACATTCGACGCGACTGCTCGACCGCGGGGGCAGCCGACTTCACGCTCGGTGTCACGCTCAGGAACGACGGGCAAAGTCCTTTCGCGCACGAATAGTCCTTGTTGCAGGAGGCTTGATGGATACGCGTCTTACGCCCGTATTCGGGAGGGCGCGACGGCGGTCTGCGCGCACCTGATCAAGCGCCAGCCGCAACAGCGCCTGGATACCGCTCAGATGAAGCAGCCCATCTTCTTTCGTGAAAACAGCCAAGGCTTCGATTTGTTTGCTTGCCATGATTGCAGGTGTGCTTTGTCGCGTGCCGATGCCTCAGGATCGAGAGCCCTTGATGGCCAGTTCAGGCAGGGCTTCGCCATCGGCATGGACGTCCATCGGGAAACGGTCGCCGAAGTCGAACTGGTCGTCATGCTGGAAGCCGTCGTAATACTGGATTTCCCACCAGTTGTGGTCCAAGTCTTCCAAATAGAAGGAATACACGCCGTGCTGGGATACCACGTCCAATATCTGCTTTATGCCGTACTTCTGCTTTAGCTGGTGCGCCGCATTCCAGGCTTGATCCACTTCCTCACGCGAGCGCACGTCCAGGCCCCAATGGTTCAACACATTGCAGGGATGGATCCCCTGGCCGACCTCCACGCACACCACATGAAACTTCATTCCGCAGCGGAACACCATCGCCGGCTTGGCGTGTTTGACACATTCAAGACCCAGAAACTCTTCGTAGAACTTACGCGTCGGACGCAAGTCGTAGGCCTCGCAAGTGCCATGCGACATGACATACGGCTTGACCACGGAGCTGACGTTCGGTGGCGCGAAAGTCGGGTTCTCAATCAAAAGTGCTTCCATGACTGTCTCCTTTCCGGTTACTAAAAAACTTGCATCCGGTCCGCCTGCGTAAGAAACGAATCAGCGAAGAATTCGTCCTCTGGCAGGCACCCATACTTCGTGAAGTCGCTGCGTGCCGCCTCCACCATCACGGGAGCGCCGCATGCGTACACCTGCTGTGCGGACAGGTCGGCGAAATCGTCCAGGACGGCGCGGTGCACAAGCCCGATCCGTCCTGTCCATCCGTCGTTGCCTTGCGCTTCGGACAATACCGGCACGAAGCGGAAATTCTCGTGCGCCGACACCCAGACGTTCACGAGGTCGCGCAGGTAGAGGTCCGCAGGGCGGCGCCCGCCCCAATAAAACACGATTGGTCGCCGGGCATTGACGCGGCGCGAAAATGCGTATAGCAGCAGCGACTTGATGGGAGCAAAGCCGGTGCCGCTTGCCAGCAGGATGATTGGCTTGCGGCTGTCCTCGCGCAGAAAAAAGGTACCTTGCGGGCCTTCAAAGCGGATCATGCTGCGCTCCCTGATGGTGCCCGCAAACAACCGGTCAGTGAACAGCCCGCCAACCAGATGGCGAATGTGCAATTCAAGGTCGATCACCCCCTCCGGGCTGGGCGCGGTGGCGATCGAGTAAGAGCGGCGCACGCCCTCTTCGAGCAGCAGATCGACGTACTGGCCAGCGGCGAAACGCATGTTTTCGTTGATCGGCAGTCGCAATTCCAGCTGCGCCACATCGTCGGCCAGCCTAGCGATCCGCTTCACGCGCGCCGGTACGATGGCAGCCGGAATGCTGGCGAGCTTGAGTTCGTTGACTTCGATGACGACATCGCTCAACGGCCGTGCCTGGCACAGCAACGCCAGCCCCATCGCCCGGTCCGCTTCCGTCAGGTAGTGCGCGTGCACGTTACCCAATTCCACGCGCCCGTCGAGCACCTTGCCACGGCAGGTCCGGCAGACGCCGGTCTTGCAGCTGTAAGGCATCACCAGCCCGGCCGCAAGACCGGCTGCCAGAATCGCTTGGCCCGGTTTGACATCGAAACTGTGGCCGCTGGGCTGCAATGTGATCGTATATGTCATGGTTTATCCTCGGCACCGCCACTTAGTCGCGCGCCCACGACGTCCCCCACAGGTTGTACATACGGCGCGAATTGGGCCATGCGCGCGGCGGCGTGACGCGCGATATCACTTCCATCTCGGCCGAGATCTCGAGATTGTTTCCATCCGGATCCTTGATCATGAAGAACAGGTTGTTGCCGGGCCCGTGCCGTCCGGGTCCCCACCAAGGCGCAATATCGAGCTGCCCCAGGAAATCGAGCCAGTCGCGCAGGTCGTTCCAACAAGTGGTTTCATAGCAATGGTGGTCGTGCCTCGATGTGGATCCCGTGAATACCGCAAGACTGTGGTGCTCGTTATCCGTACGAAAAAAATGGACCGTGGGTTGGCCCAGGGGTTCATGTTCCTGGTTGTTGTATACCGTGTCTGAAACAACAAAACCCAATTGCCTTTGGTAGAACGCACGCATGGCGTCCAGCTGTGTGCTTGCAACCACGACATGTTGCAGGCGAGCCGGCAAGCGAGCCGCCGGCAGCATAATCTCGGGCATCGGCGGCATGATGCCGGCGGGCAGACCGAATACTGCCAGCCGGCCATCGGGATCGCGCACCGCAAATCCGCTCTGCTCGAAAAGCGGCGTCGGACAAGGCTCGATGGGCAGCCCCGCTTGCAAGGCATGCTCGCGCAACGTGCGCAGCTGATCCGCATGCGCCACACGCCAGGCCGAATACGGATGCTCGCCGGTTTCCCCGCGTCCGATCACCAGTTTGCGCCCCGGTCCGCGCAACAAATAGGTGTCGTTGTCCAGCTGCACGGGTGCCATACCCATCACGTCGCGGTAGAAATCCACCATTCTGAGCGGATTGTTCGAGTTAAGTCGCAGATGGTCGAACTGCGACAGCCAGATAGGAGATTCAGACGGCATTTCGCGCCCGTTCACTGCTCAGGAAGCTCAGATGCACCTGATTGAAATGTTCTGCGTCCTCAAACTGCGGCCAATGCCCGCAGTTGTCTATAACGACAAATTCGGCGCCTGGAATCGCATCAGCCAGTTGCTTGCCGATGGCCACCGAGCTGCCGGGGTCGTGGCTGGTCCAGACCACCAACGTCGGCGCTTTGATCGAAGCCAGTTCCTGCGGAGTTAGCAAGTTGGGAAGACGGTACTCTGCGGTGTGCAGGCACATGATGTTTTTCATCGCCTGCGCAAAACCCGGCTGACAATAAACGCGGTAGCGCAGTTCGACCATTTCGTCGGTTACGCGCGTCGGGTCGAGCATCAGCCATTCCATGCGCGCCCGCACGGTTTCGCGCGACGGCGCGCTTGCGGCCTTGATCGAAAGTTCGTGAATTCTCGCGCTCACAACGGGATCGAAATGCACCCCCGCAGCCGTATTGAGGACCAGTTTTCCAACCCGACCGGGATGGCTTGCAGCCAGTCGTGCGGCCACCCAGCCACCCAGCGATTCGCCCGAGAAATGCGCGCGCTCTACACCGAGCGCGTCCATGAAACGCAACAGATGCTCGACGTATACGTGAGGTTCGTAGGGATAGTCGGGCTTGTCGCTGAAACCGTGGCCCAACATGTCCGGAACCAGCACGCGAAAACGCTCCGAATGCGCCGCAATGTTGCGTTGGTAGGCTTCGAGGTAGCCCCCGCTGCCGTGCAGGAATATGAGCGCCTCATCCTGTGCGCGACCGGCCTCCACATACCGGGTACGTATCGCGCCAGCCTGCACATAGGCAATGCTGTGCGCACATTCCACGAGATCCAGCCACATCGACATTTGAACGGCTCCTTTGCCTTACAGTGCTGACGATGGTAGGCAAGAAACAGTGTGGGAGGAAGCGATCCGCGCAATGGCGCCAATTCGTCAAACCAATGGGCCGACGATGCTGGCGTTATGGCCGGCCGCGCTGGTTGTAAGGTCGCTGGCTGTGCCAGGCACGCGGCTACCCTCTGGGAACCCGAGCAATAGCGGTGGCGTATAGGCCGTACCCGAGGGAGATCCGAACAGATCAACGAAAACCCCGCGCAGCCAAATGCTGCAGGGGTCACGGTGGCTTCTTTCATGCCAAAGCTGAGCGATGCTGAACCTTGGCAGAATTACCGGCACCGGAAAAACCTGAAGCTTGAAGATCTCCTGAAAATGCCCTGCCAGCCGGCTTGGGACGGTTGCGATCAGGTCGGTCTTGGCCACGATCGCGGGGAGCGCGGCGAAATCACGCATTTCGAGCCCTATATGCAGACCTGATATGGTGTTGGAAAGATGCTTTACCAACAGCGCATGGCCGGTGCCCGGGGAAGATGCCAGCGCATGGTATTCTGCGATGAAAGCCGTGAGGGAAAGCGACGCTTGTACGCGCGGGTGCTTCGCACTGACGATGCAAACATAGTGATCGTCAAACAACACGCGTTGGTAAATCCCGACCGTAAGGTCCGGCAGGTGCCCGATCGCAAGATCCAGTTCGCCGGAGGTCAACATTTCGCGCGCTTCTCGCAACGTATATTGGCCTACTTTGAGCTTGATTCCCGGCGACAGAGCGCGAACATGCGCTAGCAGGCCAGGCAAAAATGTCAAGGATCCAATGTCGGACGTACAAACGTGAAAGGTCCGGATCGCCTGGGTGGGGTCGAACTTCCTCTGCAACCGCAGGCTGCCGTTGAGCAGCTCGAGCGCATCGCGTATCGGAACAGCAATTGCCCGGGCGAAATCAGTCGGCTGCATTCCGCTTGGCGTGCGAACGAAAAGGTTGTCGTCAAACAAGGTTCGCAGGCGCGTCAAGGCGTTGCTGACTCCGGGCTGAGTCAACCCAACGCTTTCACCGGCCGCCGTAAGAGTTCCGTGGCGGATGATCGCGTCGAACACGCGCAACAAGTTCAAGTCAACCGATGAAACATCCAAAGGAGATTCTCCCCTTGTCCATTTGAATGAGCATATTTTGGATGAACAAACAGATATCGCAAAGGCAATCTCTCGTGGAGCAGGGTCCCCAGCTGGACATCCGCAGCATCCGGCCAGGCGGACATTGAGCGCAGCATTGCACAGCAATGTCCGCAAGCTTGCCAGAGCCCTCCGGACACACCAGCTGCGCTTACCATTGCCGCATCACTATCTACTTCGTCTCCCGCCACCCCGGTGCCATCGACTGGGCGCAAGGCGAGGCCCTGACGATTGACCAATTTGTGCCGCATCTTAATCTGGCGCTGGTGCAAGCTGGCGACACGGTGATTGGCAGCTTGCCGGTCAACCTGGCGGCGCAGGTTTGCGCAGCGGGCGCAGCCTATTGACACCTGAGCCTGGAACTGCCGGCCGCTGGCCTCGAGGCGCTCGGGCAGCAGACTGGCAGCGCCGTTGCTCGCTGGCCACCTTGCTTTGCTCGCTCTTGCGCCCAAACACGCGCTGCTGAAGGTCCCGAATCTTGGCCTGTGTCAAGGCCAACTCGGCCAGTAACTCGGCCTCGCGTCGCCCGGCCTGTTCCTTGAGTCGGCGCTCTATGCGCCCAAAGCGCTCGTGACGCCATTGCTCGCGTCGCACCGCCCGTGCGTGCAGACTTTGGAATTGCTTGGCCTGCGATACCAGTTCGATGTGCTGCGCCTTGTTAATATCCACCAACTCTTGAGAGAACGACGCGCCATCCTCACTGCCTTGTGCAGGCTTGGATTCGCAAGGGTTTGGCACCGCGCTCATGGTGCGAACCACAAACAAAAAACGGCGAAGTGTGCAGCAGTTTTTTACCAACCCCAAAATCGACCTACGTGTTCACCGAATATTTACAT
>Ga0105045_10006403_pt1 | contig 10415 bp, 11 predicted proteins | sample MAT02_FD_78089 | JGI IMG/M metagenome (GOLD analysis project Ga0105045, IMG submission 78089) | Freshwater microbial communities from Lake Fryxell liftoff mats and glacier meltwater in Antarctica - MAT-02 (megahit assembly) | ecosystem: Environmental > Aquatic > Freshwater > Ice > Liftoff... | reverse complement strand
TCGGGGAGTGGAAACCAGACGGCGGCATCGATTTCTGCGCTGGGAAAGCGCAACGGGCCATCGTGGCGGGCGCGGAAGAGTTTGACGTGTTCCCAACCGGTGCCGGCGCAAGGAGCGATTTTTGCGATTTCCTCGATCTCGCATTCGCAGGTGATGCCCATTTCTTCTTCGAGTTCGCGGACGGCTGCGGCGGCGTAGTCCTCGCCCGCATCGAGGTGGCCGGAGACGCTGGAATCCCAAACTCCAGGGCAAGCATCCTTGAGCAGCGAACGTTTTTGGAGGAGGAGGTCGCCGCGCTTGTTGGTGACGAAAACGTGGATCGCGCGGTGGACGAGTTTTTGTGCATGGACTTCGGCGCGGGTGGCTTGGCTGATGACTTGATCATTCTCATCGACGACATCGAAGATTTCGCCAGCTTTTTGTGGCAGATCTTTGAGTGGATGGGGATCGTAGGCGCGGGTGAGATCGACCCATTGGGTGAGGGTGAGTTCTTCACCACGGACGGTGGCGGGCAGGTTGAGGAGGCCGCAAACTTCCTCCCACGCGGGTTCCTCGGGGAGTTGTTTTTTGAGTTGTTTACGGCGTTGGGCAAAGCCACGGCGGATGAGCTCATCGAAGAGCCGGTAATCGAACGGCGGCAGGCCGGTGAGCCGCGGGCGGAGCACGGCGACGGCGGAATCAATGGTGGGTTTTGGGTAAAAAGCATCGGGCGGCACGCTGCGGAGTGGCTCGACGATCCAGTTCGCCTGGGTGCGCAGCGAGAGAATCCCGTAGTCCTTGGTGCCGGGCTGGGCGGCGAGGCGGGTGATGACTTCCTTTTGCAGCATGATTACCGCCCGCTCGAACGGGTGGGGGCGGCTGAGCAGATTTTTCATGATCGCTCCACCACATGAATATGGGAGATTTCCTAAAAATTTCAGTTTACGATGCTTGAAGAGCGTGCGGCCATCGAACTTCGCGCCATCGGCATGATGCACTTCCACACTTGGGTCGTCCTTGTAGCGCTCCTTCAATGCGGCTGCCAGCCGCGCATCAAATTCGATTAAAATCAAACGCCGGACCTTCCCTGCCAAATGCACGCTGAGCGCGCCGGTGCCCGGGCCGACCTCGCAGACGGCATCGTCCGCTGAAACATCGAGCTGGGCGACGATCCAGCGCGCCATGTTCGGATCGATCAGGAAATTTTGCCCCATCTGCTTGCTGGGCAGCACCCGCGCCTGATCCAGCAGTTCCCGTATTTCCTTGCCCGTCATGGCTGGATTGCATGACTGATCTCCGTGCAACGTGCAACTCTTAGCGCCTGATCCGTTGATAAAAGGCGCATTATGCGGGAAGTGGCTGTGAAAATTCACTTAGCAAGATTTCTAGCAGGCCTGATGAATCATGCGCGAGGTGGGTGGCCCCGGAGGCCAGCAGACGCTCGGGATCATGGAAGCCCCAAGTCACGGCGATTGCTTGCATCCCGGCATTTCGGGCAGTTTCTAGGTCCATCGTGGAGTCTCCGATCATGATGCAGCGGGCGGGTGCTAGATGAAATTTTGTGGCAATTTCCAAGGCTCCGGTGGGATCTGGCTTGTGGGGGATGCCGGGGAGCTGGCCTCGAATGCAGGTAAACTCAATCTGCGGGAAAAGTTTCCCGACGATGGCGACGGTGAACGGATGCGGTTTATTCGAAAGCACGGCGAGGGGAAATTGTTGCGCTTGGAGAGCTTCTAACAACTCGAACACGCCGCAGTAGGCGTGCGTGCCGTGGGGCCAATTCACTTCATAGGCCACCTTGAAGGCGGATTCGATTTGGTCGATTTCCGCGTTGCCCGCGCGATCGGGAAGTGCCCGCTCAATGAGTTTGCGAGAACCATTGCCAACGAAACCCCTTACGGCGGAAAGCGGGTGAGCGGGCAGCGAGTGAATGGACAGGGCGTGGTTCAGAGATTCTGCGATCCCTTGGAGGGAATCCACTAAAGTTCCATCGAGATCGAAAATGAGGCCGTTTTTCACGCGCCGAGAGTGGCTGGGATGTGAGCGAGGGGGAAGTGTTATACTTTTTAAAACCCAATCAGGCTCACCAATTCTGCATCACTGAAGTCATCAAGGTGATCCACGGCGGCAAGCAGCATTTCAGTTTCCGCGATTTCTTCAAGCGATGCGGATGCGGCAACATGGCTGGCTGGCTTTTCCTGATGATCTGCAAGACCAACAATCAAGATAGCAATCGCGGTGGCGGCTGTGGCAATTCCAGCGAGTGGCGCAGGTGCAAGCAAAGTCCGCCACCATGAGCGTGGCGCCGGAACGAGGCGGGCTTGGCGCACGGTCTCGTCGCAAAAACGGGCACTGGCTGGAGGAGCTGGGGCTTGGTTGAGCAATTCCCAGACTGGATCAGATTCCCAAGTTTCCTCCTCAGCGGGCGGTTTGATTTGGCGATTCATGGTAGGGGAGAAACCCGGTGCCGATGGAAAAGTTGCGGAGTTTTTGCTTAAACCCCGCGCTTATCGCCCCAGAGCCGGATGTGCAGGCGGTCGGAAAAGCGATAACCATGATCGCGGCAAACTTCGGCGAGCCAGGGTGCGGTTTGATCGAGTTCTTCACAAGTGCGGCCTTCTGGCATGAGCAGGATGCGGTCCTTGGTGAGCGTATGGGCGGCGGACAAAGCTTGGATCTCCGCAAGATCTGCAAGCGAGGAAACTACGAATTTAAACCATGCTTTGGGCGATGCTGCAAAAAATTCCAGAGCTGGTGGATGCAAGCGCAGGGCCTCGGGCATCGCGGCATTCGTGAGCTTGGGCGAGACGTTGAATTGATCGATGGCCTGATGGAAAGCGGGAGAGGGGATCCGGGTTCCATTGGTTTCCACCTCGAATTGGTGCTGCGGCTGGCTGGCGCGGATGGTCTGAATCATTTGCAAAAACTCGCTTTGCTGGAGTAGTGGCTCGCCACCGGTGATGACGGTGAGCGGGCAGCGGTAGGCGAGGATTCTCTGGGCAGCGGACTCAGGATCGATCTCGAAAGTGACTTCGGATTTAGAAAATTTTGCGTAGCCGGGCAGCGCGTCTTTTTCATGGGGCCATGGAGTTTTCTCGAAATTCCAAGTATGGTCCGTATCGCACCAGATGCAGTGGAGATTGCAGCGGGAGGCGCGGATGAAGACGGCGGGGACTCCACATGAGAGACCCTCGCCTTGGAGTGTGTGGAAAATCTCCGGGCCGTCGCCTAGTTTTGCAAGTTTCATGGACGGCCAAGTGAAATCATGGATGAACGTGCTTGGACATGAATTTTTCCGTGGTTATCATTTCGTAATGAGCATCATCACAGGCAGAGGAGATTCCGGCGATACAGATTTGTTATTCTCAAAGCGAATCGCGAAGACAGCGCTGAGAATGGAGGCGCTGGGCGCGGTGGATGAACTCAACGCGGCACTGGGCCTGGCGCGTGCGGGTGGGGGTGATGCCGAGGTGATCGAGGTGATCGATGGCATTCAAGCGCGGCTCGTAGGCTTGATGGGACAGCTCGCCACGCTGCCTGAGGATGATGAAAAATACATTGAAAAAGGTTACGCCCGCCTGGTGCAAGCCGACCTCGAGTGGGTCGTCGCGATTGCCCATGCGCATGAGAAACGTGGGGTGAAATATACCGGATGGGCAAGGCCGGGAGCAGAAGGTTCGCTGGCACGGGCGGCGCTGGATTATGCGAGGGCAGTGTGCCGCCGCGCCGAGCGGAACGTGCTCGCCTTGCATGAATCCGGTGAAGCGGTGCCGGAAGTGGTGCGGTTGTTTTTCAATCGGGTATCGGATTTGCTATGGATCTTGGCGCGCTCTGATAAGGGCTGAGCCGCCAGCAGAAAATTTCAAGTTGAAGAGATAAGATCATGCCTTCTCGCGGTCGCCATCAAAGTTCATCCAAAGAATGTCTGCGGATGATGCTGAAGATCGAGGCAATGGACGGAGTTACAGGTGTCATCATCGGCCGTTCTTATGGCGGAAAATCGTTGGGAAATGAATGCCGCACCGGTTTCATCCGAGTGCAGCGCAAGGTGCCGGGTGGATTGAAAGCGGTGACTCAATCGGCCAAAGGCTTGCAGGAAATCTTCATCCGGACCGAGGCGGGGAAAGAAGATCTGATCGCAGAGGCGATTTTGAAGTTATAGTTGGAAAGACGGGTATTACGGAAGACTCATTAACCAGCGGATATATTTCAGCTATGCTTCGAATAGAAAAAAGGCACCGCGAATCTAACGAATCTGGCGAATAAGATTGGGAAGAAAGGAATAAAGATGGGGATTTCAAAGTTCCCGAACCTATTTATGTTTTCCGATTCGTCTAATTCGCCTGATTCGCCTGACCCGTGCAGAATTCTATTTTCCGTCTATTACCTCAACTTCATAGTCGCCGAGCGCCCACTGGATGCCGGCGAGGAAATGGCGGAGCACGAGTGGATGCCAATAAATTTCATGGTTGTGGCCGAGCGATGAATAGAAGACGCGGCCATTCTCCCAATGGCGGGCCCACGAGATGCCGAAGTCATTGTCGGTGCGTTTGATACCTTCCATTTTCATGTCTGTTTTTTCGGTATCCAGGCGCAGAAGCATGTGGACTGCCTTCGAATCATAGGGATCCTTGAGTTGATAGATTTCCTCCTGGAACTCGATATTCGCACCACCAAACATCGCGACGAGTGGATGGCTTTCTTGGCCTGGCTCCACCTTGATGCTGACGTGGCGATCTGCATTCCATGGATGCCCATCGAAGTAGCCGTTGATCATTTTACCATATTCTGGCCACTCGTAGCAGGTATCAGTGGCGGCGTGGATGCCGATGAAGCCTTTGCCGGACTTGATATAGGTCATGAGATTTTCCTGAAGCCGGGCTGCAAGTGAAGCAGCAGTTTGCTTTTCGGCATCGCTGAGGTTTTTATATTCTTCGGGGTGAGGTAGAAATACTTCGTTGGTGGTGTTGAGGAAACAAACCGCATCGAAGGTGTTGAGTGTATTGATTTCAAAGTTTGCGAGGTCGTCACTGATGACGACGTCAAAGGCGGCGGTTTTTCTCCCCATTTGCTCGAGTGCCATCTTGCCGGTGGGAATGGAAGCGTGGCGGAAACCGTTGGTTTTGGAAAAGACCAGGATTTTCCGAGATTTCTTGGGAGTGGCGTAAGGCTTTTCCGGTAGGGCAGCGGAGATTTTCTCGAGTGCACCAGCGGGTGCCTGCTCAGTGGCAGGATTCTGGGCCACGACCCATAGGGCGGCGGCAGCAACAAGACAGGCGGGAAGGAGTGCTTTCATGAGATTTCCAACGTTGATTCAGTAGAACTGGGGGAAATACCGCAGCAAATAGGGCCCGCTTGCAACCCAAGAATCAACTGGTAGCGAGATTGGGGGTTGAGTCTTGGGCGAATTTCCACGAAAACCACGGCGGATGAAAATTTTGGTAGTCGGCAAAGGTGGGCGCGAGCATGCGTTGGTGAGAGCGTTGGCGGAATCCCCGAGTCGCCCGGAAGTGTTTTGTTTTCCGGGCAGTGATGCGATTTTCCAACTCGCTAAGCCTGCGGACGCGGATGGGCTGGAATCACTCATTGCGTGGATGGTAGCGAATGGAATCGAACTTTGTGTGGCAGGGGAGGAAAGCTATCTGGTGAAGGGGGAGGGTTTGGCAAATCTTTGCGAGCTGAATGGGATTCCGTGCTGGGGGCCACCAAAAGAGTCTGCGCAGTTAGAGGCCAGCAAGGAATTTGCGAAGCTGTTTCTACTGAGAAATCATATCCCAACGGCCGGTGCAACTGCCACGGATTCGCTAGAAGAGGCGCTGGCAGCGATTGGCGGCGAGTATCCCACGGTCTTGAAATTCGATGGGCTGGCGGCGGGTAAAGGTGTGGCGGTCTGTGCGGATGAGAAGGCGACGCGGGAGTTTCTTGATGAGGTATATGTGCAACGCCGGTTCGGTGCGGGGCGGGTTCTGGTGGAACAATGTTTAAGCGGCCCGGAAGTATCGATTTTCGCGGCGATCATTGACGATGCATATATGATTTTCACACCTGCTAGAGATTACAAGCGGGCGCTCGATGGCGATCTGGGACCGAACACGGGTGGGATGGGAGCAGTGGCAAGCAAGCAGTTGTTGACCGATGAAATGCTCGCCCGGATCGAGCGCGAGATCATCCAGCCGACGGTGCTTGGACTACGCGCGGAGCAATTACCTTATCGAGGTTTCCTCTACTTTGGCTTAATGCTTACACCTTCTGGGCCGCAGGTGATTGAGTATAACTGCCGCTTCGGCGATCCTGAATGCCAAGCGGTGATGCCGCTGGTGAAGGGCGATCTGGCAGCATTCTGTCTCGCCGGTGCCAAAGGCGAATTGCGCAGAGATTTGATAAACTTCGATAATGGCTGGAGTGTTTGCGTGATTCTGGCTTCTGCTGGCTATCCGGAGACATCACGCAATGGTGACGCTATTGGCGGCCTTGAGAAAATCCACGCAGCACGAGTCTATCACTCGGGCACCCAGCGAGTGGGAAATGCGACTTGGAAAACCCACGGCGGCCGTGTGCTGGCGATCGTCGCAGGTGGGGAGAGCCGTCTTGAGGCGACTGCAAGGGCGCATGCGGAGGCGGACCTAGTGCACTTCAATGGCATGCAACGCCGCCGAGATATTGGCATTTTGAATTTTGAATGAAACGAATATGGAACGCACTTTAACAACTGAAGAAATCACTGCTGGAATCGAACGCCTTGCAGAGGCCATTCGTGTGCAAAACCCCGATCAAGCTCTCGCCCTGGTCGGCATTCGCAGCCGGGGCGACGAGGTGGCGGAAAGAGTGCTCACCCTACTTGCCTCGGAGGACCGCGAGCTTGCATTCGGCGTTTTGGATATTTCCCTCTATCGCGATGATTTCGAGCATTTGCATGAGAATCCCTCACTCCAGGAAAGCGATATCTCATTCCCGGTAGAGGGTGCCCACATCATTTTGGTGGATGATGTATTATTCACAGGCCGTACCATCCGCGCCGCTCTCGATGCGCTCTCGGACTACGGCCGGCCTGCCAAAGTCGAGCTTGCGGTGTTGATTGATCGCGGCCACCGGGAAATGCCGATCCAGCCAAACTATGTCGGTATAGTTCTCGACACCCTCCGCCTCGATCATGTATTGGTATCGCTCGAAGGGATAGACGGACAGGATTCGGTGCAGATCGTCACGAAATAGAAACCATGAACCCATTGCCGCAACGGAAGAAGTCTGCTGATGAAATCGCGAAACTCCGCGAAGCGATGGGTATTCCTGCTGAGAGACCCATAGCCGGTGATTCGGTCCGCCAAGAGCCGGACTCAGCAAGCACTCTGAACGAGCAACCGCTGCCAGAGTCTCACGCCGCCACCGCGCCGCCGGCTGAAGCTGCACGCCCGGTGCGCTCGCTGAAGCGTTCCGAGCGGACATCGGCAGTCCTCGCGGAAGTGGAAGATACCCCAAAAACCCAGCCGCAAACGGGAAAAATCGTCCGGTCGCTGCGGAAATCTGAACAGGTGCCGATCGTACTTGTTGAAAATCACACTCCGCCAGCGCACTCGGATTTGCCCGTGCACCGCCACAGTGAGGAAGAACTCGCCCGAATCCGCCGCCAGGGCATGATTCAGATGCAGGGGGCAGCCGTGGCGCCCGTCTCTCAAGTCGCCCATCTGGCCGTGGTGATTCCGGGTTACTTTTTCGCGCTGGCGGGTGCTGTGAGTTTTTATTTCTACAATCTATCAATCAGTTTGACTGCCGGTGCGGCGTTGCTCGCGGCAGCGATCGCCGGCTATATTTTTGTCAAAAAACCCTTCTCGAGATATCACGCCGCATTCATCGCAGCCATTGTATTATTGGTAATTGTTTTCGGCGCACTTCACTACTTCCCACAACTCCGGCATGGCACGTAAAGATCTACTCGATATTGCTTCACTCGACCGTGAGGAAATCGATCACCTGCTTGAGCAAGCAGTTCCGTTTAAAGAATTGTTCACCCGCTCGGTCAAGAAAGTGCCAGCGCTCAAGGGCAAATCCGTGCTCACTCTTTTTTACGAGCCCAGCACCCGTACCCATTCCTCCTTCGAGGTCGCGGCGAAGCGTCTGTCTGCGGATGTGACCCACTTCGATGTCGCCCACTCTTCCATTTCCAAAGGTGAGTCCGTGCGGGAAACGGTGGAGACGCTGCAAGCGATGCGCACGGACTACATCATCGTCCGCCACGGCCGTTCCGGACTGCCAGCGATGATTGCCCGCCAGACCAAGGCCTCGGTGATCAATGCGGGCGATGGCTCGCATGCACACCCGACGCAAGCATTGTTGGATGCATTCACGATTAAAGAAAAGTTTCCCGACCCTTGTGGCAGGCGAGTCTTAATCATTGGTGATATTCTTCACTCGCGGGTGGCCCGTTCCACCAGTATGATTTTGAAAAAACTCGGGGTGGATGTCGCCCACCTAGGCCCTGGTAGTCTGGTGCCGAAGACCGGACCTGAGAATATCCTCCGCTTTACGAATTATACAGAAGCGATGGCATGGCAACCGGACTTTGTCTATCTCTTACGGGTGCAAATGGAGCGGCAAGATGTACAATTTTTCCCAAGCTTGCGCGAGTATCATCGGCTTTATGGGGTAACGGAGGCACGGCTGGAAGAGATCCGCAAACGGGGCCTTTATCTGATGCATCCCGGGCCGGTGAATCGTGGGGTGGAGCTATGCGATGCCGTGATGGATTATGAACGCAGCTTGATCAATGATCAGGTGGAAAACGGCATCGCCGTAAGAATGGCGGTACTCTACTGGCTCAAGCCGCGGATTTGAAATTCCTGGTCATGATTTTTTCTCAGTCAATCTTTGAGAACCCCAGACGGCGAGGAATGTAACGATAAGTAGCAGCGTGCTCAGCGCGTTGATCACCGGGAATTCGCGGCTTTTTTTAATCATACTGTAGATGACGACGGGAAGCGTATCCGAGCCCGGGCCTTTGACGAAGAAGGTGACAACAAAATCATCGATCGACAGGGTAAATGCCAATAACCCGCCCGCAAGAATGCCCGGTGCCACGAGTGGAATGATCACTTTCCAAAAGGCTTGAAAGCGTGTGGCGCCAAGGTCGCGCGCGGCATCGACGATTTGGAAATCGAAATCTTGTAACCTCGCCAGCACCACCAATGTCACATAACTGATGCAAAAGGTGACGTGGGCGATGGTGACGGTGAGCATTCCAAGCGATTGGCCGATGGCGACGAAGAGCAGCAGCAAGCTCATGCCCATTAGAATTTCCGGCAGCACCAGTGGCACGGTGATTAAAAGCTGGTGGGCGGACTGAAGCCTGGACTTGTAGCGTTGCAGGGCGAAGGCGGCGCTGGTGCCTAGAACCATCGCGGCGATGCTGGCGATGGTGGCTATCTGTAACGAATTTCCGAGGGCTGCCCAGAGATCATCCCGCTCTAACAGCCGTTCATACCATTTCAGAGTGAAGCCTTGCCAACTCGTGCCGAAGCGCGAGGGATTGAAGGAATTGAGAATCAGAACGCTGATGGGTAGGTAGAAAAACGCCAACACCAGCAGAGTGGTGATCAATGGAATTCGGCTCGATTTCATGCAATTCGGATTTCTTGCCCGAGCTTGTGGCGAAATCCCGGTCCACGCCATTCCCAAAATTCGGCAGACTCTGGAATTGGCATTCGGACATTCTGATATATGCTCCCGCCGCCCCGCTAAAAATTAATCGAATCATGACGACACCGCCATCTTCCACCACGCCAAGTGCGATTCTTTCGTTCGACTTCGATGGCACCTTGCATGATCCCGCGCAAGCCCCGCCGGTGCCGGCTGCGTTTTTCGAGGTGATCCGCAAGCTCCGTGAGGAGCAGGGTGCCGTTTGGGGGATCAATACCGGACGTTCCATGCCGCATACCATGGAAGGCATGCGCGAAAGCCGGTTCCCATTTTTCCCGGATTGGGTGGTCGCGCGCGAACGTGAGGTTTATTTTCCCAATAATTTTGGGCGTTGGATTCCCGATCAAAAATGGAACATCCGCTGCGAAAAGGAAATCCATGGGCTTTTCAAGCGGTCTGAAAAACTCCTCGCGCACATCCGGCGGGAGGTCGAAGAGCACACGGGTGCGCAATGGATGGAGATGGACGGCGAGCCAGCGGGAATCATTTCCCGCACCTTGGAGGAGATGGAATGGATCGTAGAACACATCACGCCGATCATTCAGGTGGAGCCCCATTTCTCGTGGCAGCGGAATTCTATTTACCTGCGCTTCGGCCACCGGGATTTCCAAAAAGGAAGCAGTTTGTGCCATCTGGCGGAGCATTATCAACTTCCGTTAGAGCGGCGCTTTGCCATTGGCGATAGCCATAACGATCTTGAAATGCTGGATCTCACTAATGCTGGCATGACGGCTTGCCCCTCGAAT
>Ga0105045_10006401_pt1 | contig 10418 bp, 11 predicted proteins | sample MAT02_FD_78089 | JGI IMG/M metagenome (GOLD analysis project Ga0105045, IMG submission 78089) | Freshwater microbial communities from Lake Fryxell liftoff mats and glacier meltwater in Antarctica - MAT-02 (megahit assembly) | ecosystem: Environmental > Aquatic > Freshwater > Ice > Liftoff... | reverse complement strand
CGATTCCATCTAAGGAAATATTCATTATCCTAACTCTATTGAGCGTGCGTACGTGGTAATCTAGGTACTCGCACATACGTCTGATCTGACGATTTAGTCCTTGAGTTAAAATGATTTCAAACGTATGGTCATCAATTTTGGTCACTTTGCAAGGATTGGTGACGGTATCCAGAATAGGAATGCCTGTAGACATGCTTTTAAGAAAGGAGCTATCTATGGGTTTATTTACGGTAACAATATATTCCTTTTCGTGGTAATTGCCAGCTCGGAGGATTTTATTAACAATATCCCCATCATTGGTCAGCAGTATGAGTCCTTGTGACATTTTGTCCAACCTGCCGATAGGAAATATGCGTTCTTGGTATGCTAGATAATCAATGATATTGTCAGGTTCTCGTTGATCGGTAGTACATACGATACCTACCGGTTTATTGAGAGCGATATATACAGGTTTTGTTTCTCTGGTGATGAGTACATCATCTACATAAACCTTGTCTGAGACCGTCGCTCTATTTCCTTTTCGAGCTATTATTTCATTTATTTTTACCCTGCCTGCTTCTATAAGTTTGTCGGCTTCTCTCCGCGAACAAAGACCTGTTTCGCTGATGTATTTATTAAGACTGATATGTTCTTGCTCCATTTATTTTAATCCACCCAAATCTACGAAAGAATCAAATTTTTCTACATACCTAAATGAAGGTGTGTCCTTTTTTGAAAGGTTTTTGATGAGGCTTATTTTAGCTCCTTGATTAGGAACAGCATCGGGAGTAAGATTGTTTTTTGACAATAAACTTTCCAGTCTGATACCATAAAGCTGTGATATGTCATACATCGTTTCGTCGGACGACACGACATGAAAGGCAATCTTTTCGTCATGATATGACCGTTTCTTTTTTTCTAAAAAAATTATTTCACCTTCATCGAGCTTATCATCCTGACCTGCTACTCCTTCATTATACTCAAGTATTTCGAATACATCTTGGCCTATTCTTTTTGACACATCTTTTACTGTCTCTCCACCATTTGCATAGATTGCCTTTAAGTCATTGATTCTGGCGTACTTATATTTTGATCTTGGCGATGCTTTTGATGGTGTCTTTTTAATTTCAGGTTTACCAGACTCTGACTTCGGCTTATTTGATTTAGGGTTTTCTTTTACTTCAGAGATAACCAGAATCGGTTCTTGAACATTATTTTTTGGCATAATGACAGGTTCGTCATACTTGTAGAGTTGGTTGCTCTCTATAATTTTTATTAATTTATTGGCGTATGTAGGATCCGTGGCATAGCCAGAAAATCTAAGTCCATTGGCCCATCCTTCATAATCTGTAGAGCCCAATGTAAATAAAAATCCATATCTGGAAGCCTTGGCAGGATTGGTCAGAAAATCAGAATGCGCAATATAAGACTCAAATGCTGTAGGGTATGACCTGAAACAACTTTCCATTAAGTTGCCCGTGCTATCTATATCGTCATCGTGTTTATAGTACACTTCTCCGGTCCAGTTGCCTCCACATTTTATACCAAAATGATTATTTGCTTTATATGCGAGGTCACTCCTACCGAGATTGGACTCAAGCATTCCTTGGGCTAGTTTTACACTAGCTGGAATTCCAGTTCGCTTCATTTCAGAAATTGCTGCTGATTTGAAATTAGATACATAATCTTCTGTTAATTTTTTGTTAGCAAACAAAAATGAAGATTGTGCTGAAATGGAGATAAAAACGAACACTTTTAAAGCAATTATGAGTCTCATACGCATTAAATATTTATTTAATATAACTATGCAAATACCATTCCGTTTTTTGAAAAGGTTTAATCTCACTACACTATAATGAATTTTTTTATCAAAATATTGTTATTATTGCACGTCGGATATTCGACTATATTATTAAAACCAACAAAATGGATATTTCAGATTTATTGCAAGGCCCGTTAAAAGATGTTATTATTGGTCAGGTAGGAAAACAATTTGGTATTGAAGATAGTACAAAAGCAAACTCTGCAGTTGATGGTATTTTTGCTACTTTATTAAATGCAGTAGCAAAAAATGCTTCTAAACCTGAAGGACGAACAGAATTGAAATCAGCATTAGAAAAAGATCATGATGGTAGCATACTTGATAATTTGGGTGGTTTCCTCTCAGGAGCTATGCAACCATCAAATCCCAATACAGCAAATGGTGCAGGTATATTAAAGCACATCTTAGGTGACAAACAAGAAGCTGCTACGGAGAATATCTCAAAAGAAAGCGGTATTGATGTAGGTAAAATTGGTGCGCTTATGACTACACTTGCACCAATCGTCCTAGGTTATTTAGGTAAAGCAAATGCTACTCAGCAAGCACAGCCTCAACAAGGTGGTGGATTAATGGACATCATCATGGGTGCCACAAAAACTGTTAATCAACAACCAACCAACCAAAGCTTTATACAGAAGATGCTTGACAAAGATGGTGATGGAAGTATCATAGACGACATTGCTTCAATGGGATTCAAATCGATTTTTGGAAAATGATGGGAGCCAAATAGTCTCCTGATTAGGTAACTCGACATGCTATATTTAAAAACCATCGGACTATTCGATTAGAGTTCTGATGGTTTTTTATTTTTATACTTTTGAGTTCTCTCCGAAAAGTAAATTTAATACTAAAGTTAAAAGATGGATGTTTGTACTATATTGAATATATTTCCCTAGATGGTAGGGGTGTTCATCTTTAGTAGTTCACTCCTTCAAGAAGTCACCCTTTCAGGCAGTCACCCTTTCAGGGGCCGTGGGTCGTCGAGGGTCGTGCAAAGGGGTAAAAACGATTGATTATTAAAAAAGTAACAATTCCGGAGGGGACTCACTTTTATAGGTTAAAATATTATTCCGCCTTGAGTCGCAGATAGTTTTCGATGTTATTTCTGTCTAATACACCGACTAACTGGTCATTTTCTGAAACTGAAACGATGGCTACACCATTATTACGCATGATCTCTATAATGTCAATTAATAAATCATCCGGAGACACATTAGCTAATTTTTGCGACATCATTTGATTGACCGATTTGTCTTGGGTATTGTTTTTTATGGTATCCTTTATGAATAATTCAGGTATCGAACCAGACACATTACCCATTGAATCAAATATCAAAAAATTATGTTCGCCTTCTCTGTAATACTTTTCAATTACAGTAGTATAGTTATCACTCAGATGTAAACGTGTGAAAGTTGTACGCATGATTTCACTAACCTTAGTATTTTTTAGTAAAGCCAAGACTTTTGTCTGATCATATTCCTTGCCTGCCATCATGAAGATAAATAGACCGATCAAAGATAAAGTCAATTGTTGGTTGAACACGCCAAAGATCACAAATCCAATAGCTATAAGTCTTCCTACATTAGATGCTATCTTAGTTGCTCTTACCTTACCTATTTTAGTTGCCATAAGCGATCTAAAGATCCTACCTCCATCCATAGGGAAGGCGGGTATGAGATTAAATAGAAAAAGCGCTAAATTGATCCATAAGACATATCTGGCAAATTCTATGGGATCGTCAAACCTTGCAAAAGCAAATTCAGGCATTAACTGACCTGTTCCAAAATATAGGGCCAGGCCTAATACACTGCCAATAACTAGATTTACCAAAGGGCCTGCAATGGCAATGAAAAACTCTTGGATAGGTTTCTCCGGCATATTTTCTAGTCTAGCTATACCACCGATGGGTGAGAGGATGATATCTTTGGTAGCAACTCCAAATCTGCGCGCAGTCAGGGCATGCCCATATTCATGTAAAACTACACAGAAAAACAGGACAAAAGTGTACAATACAAATCCTACACCTTGCCAAAGCTTAAATCCATTTGTAAATGCTGTGTATGTTACAAATAGTATAAGTATGCCAAAAGTCCAATGTACTTTCACCGGGATACCCCAAAAAGCTCCTAACTGCCAAGAATTACCTATTCTTGATGCAATTTTATTTTTTAGATCGTTTCTGTTTTCCAAAGAGGTTCGTATAATTGTCCACTAAGTATATTCCTGCTGATGACTATTCGTTGCATTTCTGATGTTCCTTCGTATATCTGCGTTATTTTTGCATCACGCATGAGTCGTTCCACATGGTATTCTTTTACAAATCCATATCCTCCATGTACTTGTACCGCTTCTATGGTATGTTTCATGGCTACCTCTGATGCAAAAAGCTTTGCCATTGCTGCCGCAGAAGTATAATCCATACCCTGATCTTTCATCCATGCTGATCTGTACACTAGCAATCTTGCCGCTTCTATCTCTGTAGCCATATCAGCTAGTTTGAACGCAATAGCTTGATGCTGACTGATGGGTCTGCCGAAAGTTTCTCTTTCTTTGGAGTACTTTACTGCAAGTTCGTATGCTCCAGCAGCAATACCAAGTGCCTGAGCAGCAATACCAATTCGACCACCCGACAATACCTTCATGGCAAACTTGAATCCAAATCCGTCTTCGCCTATTCTATTTTCTTTAGGTACAACCACATCATTGTACATGACAGTATGTGTGTCTGATGCTCTGATACCGAGTTTGTCTTCTTTGGCACCTATAGTAAGACCTGGCCATGAAGACTCTATGATGAGCGCATTGATACCACGATGTCCCTTTTCTGCATGGGTCTGAGCTATTACAAGATGGACAGATGATTTGCCTCCATTTGTAATCCAGTTTTTTGTACCATTCAAAAGATAATGGTCGCCCATATCAATGGCCGTCGTACGTTGACTAGTTGCATCACTTCCTGCTTCAGGCTCTGAAAGACAAAACGAACCAATCCACTCTCCCGAAGTAAGTTTTGGCAAATACTTCATCTTTTGTTCTTCAGTCCCATAGGTCTCTATACCCCAGCAAACTAGCGAGTTATTGACAGATACAATGACTGAACACGAACTATCTACCTTACTTATCTCTTCCATAGCGAGTACATAAGACATAGTATCCATGCCACCACCACCATATTCTGGTGCCACCATCATGCCCATAAATCCAAGCTCGCCCATCATTTTGACTTGCTCTGTCGGGTATTTCATTTCTCTATCTCGATCTATAACTCCTGGTAACAATTCACGCTGTGTAAAATCTCTTGCTGCTTCTTGTACGGCTATTTGTTCTTCTGTTAATTCAAATTCCATTTATTTAAAATATATTTTGATTTAAAATTGATTAGGTGACACAAAAGTAAGGAAAATTAAGGCAATTTGTTTACCACAAAATCAAAATTATACTTTGATTTTTATTCTATGTCCTTTAGCTAATTTTAAAAGAAGGATTTATGAGGCATAAAAACATAAAAGCATACCTTCAATAAGCTAGATGGTTTTAAACCTAGATGCTCTAAATAAGTAGTTATCCTTTCGCTACCTTAATCGTATACTCTTTACCTAGCGATACAGTAAGTTTGGAAGAGATTAACCACGGATTATAGTACTTGAGCATACGATATGTCATACCTTGTTCATGCGCAAAATCTGTCAGACTAGCTATGGTACTTGATATTTTTATTTCCTTTAAACCTTGATGTGGTTGATATTTTTGATGATCTTCAAGATAATAACCGAAATCACCTGGATTTTTAATTATTTCTTTGATAGCTACGATTCTGAATAGATACCTTGATGTTTCTTCATTGATACTTAAGTCGTAATAACTTGATTCTTTTTGTTCAGCAAGTGATCGTGCAAAAGATGTAGGTCCTACATTGTATGCGCCTGCGACATTGGTCCAAGTACCAAATCTCCTATACATTTGTTTTACATAAGTGCAAGCGGCTTTGGTAGATTTTTCGAGGTGGAGTCTCTCGTCTACTTCATCACTGATTTCAAGCCCCATTTCGATGGCGGAAGGTTTCATAAATTGCCAAAAACCTTTGGCACTTGCAGAAGAAGTCACATTACGGAGACCACTTTCGGCTACTGCTAGGTATTTGAAATCATCAGGAACTCCCTGTTCTTTTAATATTCGCTCCACTACTGGAAAATATTTATATGCCATTTTGATATTGAGTAAGGTGGTAGATTGCCAATAAGCGTTGACACTCAATTCTCTATCCAACCTCTCTCTTGTGTCATCATTTATAGGCACCACTTCACCTGCAAAGTCAAACTCTTTATCAAGGTTGACTGCCTTGATTTGTTGTGGTAATTCAAAAAAACTACCTAATGTTGAATCTTTGGATGAGAAAGAAACGAATATCAGGAGACAAAAGATGATGCCCGATAAAAATCCGAAAATAGGAAAGATGTTTTTATATTTATCCATGATATTTTATTTTAGTAGTAGTATTATGGAGTTTGTAATATTCGTGGTCTTTTGAAGATAGGCACTGTACTACAAGGCTCGCCAAACATGATACTCTGTGCGTATGGCTGCATCATCGATGTAATGTGTGCATAAGCATTGGCAGGTACAGGTCTGTTACTACATCCTTTTATAACGACTCTTTGATCTTTATATTGTTGATAATCAATTTTTTGTAAGACTTCTCTGTAGTACATTTTGAGATATTCCTCCTGTGTACCGTTATAAATATCGCTTGCTACATTTGCCAAGTGCTGATTGATAAGCATGTAGGCCCACAATGGGATGATAGCATCGTTGCTGCAATCTACCAAAACTATTTTTCCTTGGTACGCAGACCAATCCATTGTTTTGAGTGCCTCTCTGAAGTCTTTTTCTTTCAGGATCAGACCATGAAAAAGATAATCTTTAATATCGAATGATATAAAGTCTGATTTAGGGAAGTAATCTTCCAAGTTGAAAGTGATGATGCCGCTTTCTGCTACTCTATTTACTAAGGTTGTGGATTCCATTTTTTTATTTACTATTCTTCTTCTATGGTATCAAAACCGATTTTTTTGTCATTTTGTTCTTCTTCTATAGGTGCTTGTTCGCCTATTTGATTTTCTACAGGGTCGATTTCTTTGGGTTTTGGTAAGTCTTGTATGCTTTTGAGACCGAAATAATCTGTAAATTTTCCTGTTGTACTGTATAACAAAGGCCTGCCTGGTCCATCACTTCTACCCGCAATCTCAATAAGGTCTTTTTCAAGAAGTTTTTGAACTGTGTAATCACTATTTACGCCACGTATCGATTCCAGTTCTGTTTTAGTCACAGGTTGTTTGTATGCAATAATTGCCAATGTTTCTAAAGCTGATTTACTCAACTTTTTGTGTGTATTTTGCTTTAAAAAAGTGCCGATGGTGTTGTGAAAAGCTCCTTTGGTCATAAATCTGAATCCGCCTCCTATCTCCATAATCTCAAATGAGTAAGTATCATTACTGTACTTTTCCATCAGCGTCCCGATACCATCTGCCACTTCTTCGTCTTTGAATGTGGTGCCAAGACTTTCTTCTAATGCATTTTTGATATCATCAAAACTAATAGATGGATTGCCTGCAAATATCAGGCTTTCGATATGTAAAGCTAAATTTTCCAAACTTTTCAATTTATGAAATACAAATATATACAAATAAAACTAAACCGGCATTATTTTTTTAGGAATTGAAAGATGATGGTGATTAATAGGCCTAGAAGTATCACTAAAATTAAGGCAATTTTGATATGGCGTTTAGGATAATTGCCTGTTTCAACCTGTGAAATGGTTTTATTGGTATGCTTATTTTTTAGTAGGTATGACGGAAATCCTTTTTCGAGACTAATACATAATTCAAACAATTCTTCGCCTAGCATAAAACTAAAAGCTTTATCTGTTTTGACAGAAAAATCTATGCTGATGATTGCTTGATTGGAGTAAATCAATACGTGCCCCGACTTATCACCATGATAAATACTTACTTCATAGTCTATACCTACTTCGTTTTTATAGATCCATGAGTATTGTGCCATATCATCATGAGGGTTGTAAACGAACCATACATTTGTCTATCTTAAAATCTTACTAACATTAAACATCATACGACAAAACCACCTTGCTCGTTTTAGGGTGTGCCTGACAAGTAAGTATATAACCAGCTGCTACTTCATCATCGTCTAGTGCATAACAGCTATCCATCACTACTTCACCTTCTGAGACTTTTGCCATACATGTAGAACACGCACCACTTGTACAAGAGTACGGTGGGTCTTTTTTGGCATCTACCAGGACATCGAGTATGGTCTTGCCTTTTGGCACTGTCACATCAAATGTCGTTCCTTTTAACGTGACGGTGACTGAAGCTTGAGAAATTGCACCAACTGCTGATTCACCTGTGGATGTTGCTGCCGTAAAATACTCCTTATGAATGTTTTTTTTGTCAATGTGTCTCCCAAGGAAAAATGCTTCTATTTTTTCAATGAAGTCTCCCGGACCACAGATGTAATATTGTTGTTCTGTGTTTTTGGGTGGATAAGTTTTGAAGAATTCTTCTATGATAGCTGATCCGATTCTTCCCTGAGCACCTTTCCAGTCGGTAGTCTTTTTGGCAAATAGACCGCCGATTCCACCTGTTTTTTTCTCTAATGGCTTGCTCAGAATATAGGAAACATAAAGTTGGTCTTGATATCTTGTGCTAAGTGCATCAAATTGAGATTTGAATATAATATTATTTTCATCTCTACTCCCGTACAGAAGATAACAGGTACTTCTTGGTTCTTCTTCGAGCAAGGTCTGAATCATCGACATGACAGGTGTGATGCCGCTTCCTGCTGCTACAAAATAGTGGTCTCTAGATTTCAAATGATCTGCCTTTATAATGAAATTACCTTCAGGCGTCATAACATCAAGTACATCACCGATCTTTACATTGTCATTTAAGTATGAGGACATCAGTCCTTTATTTACTTTTTTGACAGTAACCCCTACTTTTGACAAACCGGAGATGGTACAAATAGAATATGCTCGTCTGCATTCCTGACCATTGATCTTTGTTTTTATAGTAAGATATTGGCCTGCAGCAAACGTGAATTCGGACGATAGATTATTTGGTATTTCAAAATAAATAGTTTTCGAATCAGATGTTTCGGAGACTATTTCGTTTATTTTTAGAGAATGAAAATTCATTTTAATACTTTTGTTACTTTATTGAAATGTGATAATATAATTCGGGAGCACGAAATTAAACATTTCCTACCATATGAATGGTCGTGGATCCGCTTTAAAAAATATTATTAATTGTACATTTTGATTTAATATGTTGATAAATAATACTTTATACAAATACTTAAAATATGTCTTTGAAACTGTCCATCATCATTCCAGCATACAATGAAGAAAGAACCATCCAAACTATTTTGGAAAAAGTCAGATCTGTCGTTCTGATAGGCAATACCACCAAAGAAATAATTGTAGTGAACGATTGTTCAAAAGATGAGACAGAAAAAAAAGTTTTTGAATACAAAAGTCTTCATCCAGAGGTTGAAATCTCTTATTATAAACATGAGGTGAATAAGGGTAAAGGTGCTGCACTTCATACAGGTATAAAAGAAGCCAAAGGAGATCTAGTCATCATCCAAGATGCCGACTTAGAGTACGATCCTATCGAATTTAATTTATTACTCAAGCCTATATTAGATGGATTTGCGGATGTGGTGTATGGTTCGAGATTCATGGGTGGCAGGCCCCATCGTATCTTATTTTTCTGGCATTCTATAGGGAATAAAGTACTAACTTCATTTTCAAATGCACTGACCAATCTCAACCTTACAGACATGGAGACGTGTTATAAAATGTGGAAATCAGACATTATAAAAAATGTGGAATTGAATGAAAATAGATTTGGTTTTGAACCCGAGGTCACTGCTCGAATTGCAAGGATACCGAATATAAGAATATACGAAGTAGGCATATCTTACTACGGAAGGACTTATGCAGAAGGTAAAAAAATAAGTTGGAAAGATGGTTTTAGGGCGATATATTGTATCATGAAATATAATATTTGGGCTAGGTAGGTGGTGAAGGTTTTATGCATTGATGGGAAGGACGCACAAGTTGCAAACTTGCGCAAGCAGGGGACAATACTTACATATTTTAGGTCAATAGGTAAAGTACCGTCGTGATGATAAATAATAATTCTATTTACAGGATTTGTTACAATGTCTATATTACCATCCCCGTCCATATCTGCTATTGCAGAATAGCCTTGGCCACCATCTACAGAATTAAAATTGTATGTAATAAAATCTTGGCTAGACAAACTATTTGTATAGAAAAATGAAACCAATAAAAAAAGTAAAAATCTTGTCATGTCCTTTTTTTTAATCTTTGTATTAAATATTTCAACATAAAACTAGAGAAGCAAATAATATTGCAAAACTAAGGATAAATTAAATGAACAACAACATTTATGATGTTTTTATTTAATATGTTAGTACTAACCTACTTAGAAAAATTTTAATAAAAGGTTTGAATACTTGAGTATTACAACAGCAATTCTAAGTATAATTGTTCTAGTCAAATTTAAATTTG
>Ga0105045_10006399_pt1 | contig 10421 bp, 10 predicted proteins | sample MAT02_FD_78089 | JGI IMG/M metagenome (GOLD analysis project Ga0105045, IMG submission 78089) | Freshwater microbial communities from Lake Fryxell liftoff mats and glacier meltwater in Antarctica - MAT-02 (megahit assembly) | ecosystem: Environmental > Aquatic > Freshwater > Ice > Liftoff... | reverse complement strand
TATCCATTGAAAAAATACACGGATTTAAAGATTCAAACGTAGAAGCCAAACGTTTTAATAAGGTTGTTTTTCCTGAGCCACTGCCACCGCAAATTCCTATAATCATGTCAGACTAAAAATAATCGTTTTGTTTGTATTTATGCAACTGTATCTTCTCGATTACAATTTGCTTGAATCATGCAAATTTACGTTAAATAATTTTTTCTTTGGGCTGAATGATGACATCTTCCTAGAATTGATTGAATTTTTGTAACTTGCAATGAAGATAAAGAGGTTGTTACTAAAAATTTTATAAAAAAAAGATGAAAAAATTAAGTTTAATGGCGGTTTTGTTCTTAGGAATAGTCGTGCTTATGTCCTTTTCTAGAGATAAAGGAACACAGGAATTGAAGTTGGGTGCAAAAGCGCCAATGTCAGATTTGAAAATGAAAAATATTGATGGTTCAGAACTTTCATTAGTGGATGCAAAAAAAGCAAAAGGATTAATTGTTGTTTTTTCATGTAATACTTGTCCTTTCGTTGTTGGAACAGAAGATTTTCCAGGTTGGGAAAAAGATTACAATAGTTTAGCAAAATTGGCTGCTGAGAAAGATCTTGGTTTCATTTTGGTTAATTCAAATGAAGCGAAGAGAACTGGTGTTGATTCTATAGATGAAATGAAAATCAAAGCAAAAGATCGTGGTTATACTATGCCTTACTTGGTGGATGAAAATTCAGTTTTAGCAGATGCTTTTGGAGCGAAAACAACACCTCATGTTTATATGTTTAATGCTGATCTGAAACTTGTTTATATGGGTTCAATTGATAATTCATGGGACTCAAAACGTGAAAGTGATGTGCCTTATTTGCAAAATGCAATGAACGAAATGTTGAATGGAAAAGTATCTGAGAATGAAACGAAACCTGTTGGGTGCAGTATTAAGCGAGCAAGCAAATAGCCACAAGGGTTAAACGCCAAAATATCATAAGGAGCAGTAGATTTTAATCTGCTGTTTTTTTTGTTAAAATATTTTGCATTTTCCCTACTAGAAAAGCGTATCGTGGCGTTGACTATCTAACTTTAAAAGAATAAAAAACAAAATTGAAAATGACATCATTGATGAACCTCCATAACTAAAGAATGGCAATGGAATTCCGATTACTGGAACGAAACCAATATTCATCCCGATATTAATTGCAAAGTGATAAAAAAGTATCATTGCGACTGTGTATGCATACACGCGATTATAGCGAGACCTTTGTCGTTCCGCAATCATCAAAATTCTCAGAAGCAGAAACATGTATAGTCCAATAAGAACCAAGGATCCTAAAAACCCCCATTCTTCGGCGAATGGGCAAAAGATAAAGTCCGTTTCACTTTCGGGCACGTGGTTAGAGGCAACAGTTGAAAGTGTTGCGCCTCGATATCCTTTGCCAGAAAATCCGCCCGATCCAACTGCCGCCATAGCTCGGTTTCGATTGTAATCGGCATCATCACTTTGGTCAACTTCATTTAGCCCAAGAAGCAATTCAATTCTCACTTTTTGATGAGGTAATAATGAACTAAAGCCTTTGTAAACGGTAAAAGAAACGGCGGATAATAAGATAAATCCAATAATTACAATTAAAGAAAGTTGCTTTCTGTTTCGTGGACCAACGATAGAATTCCCAATAAAATAGAAAAGCAATCCAAGAATCAAGAGCGCAATTATTACCGCTACAATTCCAGGGATGGCGTAAAGTCCTAAAAACTGAATACTAAATGTTGTTTTACTTAAAAGCAATGTGATCACTGAAAGAAAAATGATTACAAACAATATTGGAATGAAGTGAGTTCCAACCCAAGTTTGTTTGAAGCGAACACCTGGAATTAAATTTATGACAGACAAAACCAAAGGATCAAAGGTGATTCCCTCACGGTACATCACGAATAGAAATGCTGTAAAAACTAAGAATGTTCCTGCATCTGGCTGCATTAAAATTAGCACCATCGGAACAATAATAATAGCCAATGCAAAAAGTACTGTGTTGATGCTCTGCTGCTTGATATTCACATTGCTTATGAAACTGGACAGCAACAAGGCAACTCCGATTTTAGCGAATTCCGCAGGCTGGATCCCCATGCTTCCAAACCCAAGCCATGCTCGTGCACCATTTTTTGGAGGCAAGAATAAAACTATTATTAGCAGAAAAATAGTAACTAAATATATTGGAACGGCAAATTTTCGGTAAATCTCAGAATCTATCAAAAATACAATCAATCCCAAGAAAAGAGATACCCCAATCCACATCAATTGTTTTCCGTAAAGTGTATTAAAGGTTAAAATTGATGGGTTTTCGGCATCATAAGCTGTTGAATAAACCGTTAGTAAGCCTAGAGCAACTAACAAAAAATACGTCAGCAATAAAGGCCAGTCAACATTACTGGTTAGTGTTTCGCCCTTTCTCATCCTTTAATTACTGCTTCTACTATACGTTTTTCTTTATCCTTATCTTTGATTTCTCGGTTGATGAATTTTTCAATCATCAAACTTGCAATAGGTGCTGCCCATGTTCCACCTGCCCCAGCATTTTCAACAAAAACTGAAACTGCAATTCTTGGATTATTCATTGGAGCAAAGCAAATAAAAACGGAGTGATCTTCACCTCGCGGGTTTTGTGCAGTTCCAGTTTTACCACAAACGGTAATTCCATCGATTCTTGCTCTTCGCGCTGTGCCTCCGCCTTCCCATACAGCCATGCGCATTCCTTCAACTACGGGAGCAAAGTTTTTGCGCTCAACCATTGTTTTATGTTTAACAAGGTATTCTGGAAGTGGTCCGTCTTTCCCAATCGATTTAACGATGTGTGGCGTGATATACCAGCCACGATTTGCCATAATTGCAGCAACATTAGCCATCTGCAATGGTGTTAGCATAACTTCTCCTTGCCCAATTGAGATTGAACGAATACTAGAAAATGCCCAGCCACCTTTGCCGTACCACTTATTGTAAAATTCTGGAGTTGGAATTAAACCTGGCCGCATTCCATAAACATCCACTTCCATTTTGTAACCTAGTCCAAAACTTTGCATGTATTTGTCCCAGTTCGCTAATCCTACTGCGGCATCTTCAAAAATATTCTTTTTCTTTCCTTGCTGTAAAATTCTACGTGTAACGCCGTAGAAGTATGGATTACAAGACATTTGTACTCCTCGTGCCACACTTGTTGCAGTTGGATGATTGTGACAACCAACCAAGGATCTATTACAAGGAAAAGTGGCATTTTTGTCAATAACCCCTTCTTGCAGCCCAATAAGCGCGTTAATTAATTTAAAAATAGAACCTGGCGGATATTCCGCTGCGAGGGGGCGCGGAAATAATGGCTTTTCTGGGTCATTTAAAAGTTTCGAATAATTTTTGGAAATGTTAGATCTTCCCACAAATAAATTTGGATCATAAGAAGGTGAAGATACCATTGCTAGAATTTCACCCGTTTCTGGCTCAATAGCAACAATACATCCTCGCTTGTTTTGCATTAATTTTTCACCATAAACTTGTAAATCAATGTCAATTCCTAGTGTGAGCGCTGGTGCTTGAATTGCTAAAGTGTCATAAATTCCTTCTGCGTAGGATTCAATAGCGTTGTTCATTGCAGATGTTACTATGTAATGCACACCGCGCTGACCACGCAATTGTTTTTCGTAAAATTTTTCAACGCCCGTTCGACCAATGTTGTCCCCAGATCGGTAATAAGGATTGCTTCTTACTTCCTCAGCATTCGTTTCTTGAATGTAACCTAAAATATTTGCTCCACCAGAATATGGATAGTTCCGCATGCTTGTTGCTTGTTCATAAAAACCGGGAAAGCGGTCCAAATGTGGCGCAATTTTTGAAATTTCTTCGCTCGTAAGTTCTTTCAAAAATGGATATGGACGCATGGATTGATAATTTGGAACTTTTGTGCCGTCTTTACGTCTGTATTTTCCTTCTTTAAAGCGAATGTTTTTAAATTGTTGACGCACCTCTAATCGGGTCATGCCTAATAATTTACCAAATTCAACAGTATCTAAATGCGTGATGTTGTCTTCTACGAACATCAAATTATAATATGCTTTATTTGTAACGACTTTTTTCATGTTACGGTCAAACATGGCGGCTCTTGGTGGAGTGATAAACCTTCTTTTTTCGGCAATTTCTTGCGCACGAATTTTCCATGTATCATCAACCACTTGCATCTGAAATAAGCGGAACAGGTATATTACACCTACCAAAATGATAAATGTGTAAATCACATATCTTCTTGAATCAAGATTCATTTTATTTTTTCCTTTTTAATAAAAATCATTTGATATAATACACAAAAAAGATACGAAACTGGAATCGAAACAAACGTTTTTCTTAAAATATAACCAATTTCATTAAATTTGAACATTTCGATGGCGAAGAACCAAAAATGGTGAACCATTATCAAGGAGCCAAAAGCGTATAAAAACCATAAGTGACCCATGTCATACATTGATCCTTCTTTGATTGGGTCGTATCCATCTCTTGGACTTAAGGCTTTATAAATCAAAGGTCTTAAATAAGCAACAAGAAGAAGTGATGAAGTGTGTAAACCATACGTGTTAGACATAATATCTATGCAAATTCCCATCGAAAAAGCCAAAAACATGGTCGGAATCACCTTAAAATCAAAAGGCAAGAGAACGATGAACAATGGATAAATCATGGGGTGAATTCCAAAACCAACTTCTAATTGGTTGAGTACCATCGTTTGAATAACGACGAAAAATATAAACCTAAAGATATATTTTAGCAAATTTCTCATTTAACGACAGGTGCAGGAATTTGTTTTTCTAATTCTTTTTGTTCTTCGAGCATAAGATTTCTTACAACATAAACGGTTTGTAATGCGCGATAGTTCTCGGAAAACAATATTTTCACATCCCAAAACGCCTCGCCTTCAACAGGTTTCAATGTTGTCACGCGTCCAATTAACACTCCCGCTGGATATATCCCTGAGCTTCCACGTGTGTAAACTTTAGACCATTTTTTAATTTTTTGATCGTTCGATATGCCAGTCAGATTTCCATATATGGCATCTTTATGATCCCATTTAAGTAATCCATTCAAATCAATTGGCTTAATTGTTACGTCAATGTTTATGTCATCCGTGAGCACCGTTTTTATTACAGAGAAATGTGCACTGCAATTATGAATTACACCTACAACTCCGTTGTCAGAAACTACACCCATGCCGGGTTTTACGCCTTGGCGAGAGCCAATGTCAATTGTAAAATAATTGTTGGTTTTATCAACAGTAGATGAAATAACTGCGCCAGCCATATACTCGTACTTTTGCTTATACAAAGTATCATTAATCGTATAAAGATGTTTTTGTATTTGAACGAAATTACGTGGTATTTTCTCTAATAAATCTTTGTTGCTTTCCTGCAGTTTCTTGTTCGTTCTGCTCAAAGAAAGATGCTTCGTTAAATCATTTCTCCAGCTTAAAACGGTTCCTGCAGCGCTTGATGCTGTAGTGAAATATTGAGAACGAGGAAAGGTGAAAAAAGTGAAGTAAAGCGACAATGCAATCACTTGCAAACCTGCAAAGACAAGAAATACTTGAAAACGTTTAAGAAATGCAATCAGGTTGCGCATAAATGCAAAGATAAAAAACGAATTTGCTTATACCTACCATGATTTATTTTTTAGTAACAAAAATTTGAAAACCTTGAGAGAGTAGAAGAATTTGTTCACCAGTGTGTGCTTATTATAATCAATTTGTTCGAAACCATTACACAACGGTTAAATCGAGGCACTTTAAAAACTTGCCGTTCGCAGTTGTCAAGTGTAAATGATGACGTTAACTTTTTAAATTAACGATGGTAAGATGTTGTCCAATGGTCTTATTTTTTATCTTCGAAACCGAGAGATGCAGAATTAACACAATAACGAATTCCAGTTTCTGTTGGCCCATCATTAAAAACATGACCTAAATGTCCACCGCAATTAGCGCAAACGATTTCTGTTCTGATCATTCCGTGAGTTTTATCAACGATTTCAATAATAGTACTATCAGAAATTGCAGCATCGAAACTTGGCCAGCCACAATGTGCATCAAATTTTGAATCACTTTTGAAAAGCGGTGCTTTGCATCCAGCACAATTGTAAACTCCTTTTTCGAAATGTAAATTATATTCACCCGTTCCTGGTCGTTCCGTTCCTTTTTGGCGCAAGACGTAATATTGATTTGGCGTCAAATCTTTTTGCCACTCTTCGTTTGTTTTAAATTCTTTTTGTGTCATTGTTGAATCTGTTTTAGTCTCATGTTTGGTCGTTTCTTGCTGTGCGCAGCTTTTAAACGTTGCACTAATAATCAAGATTAAACCAAATAAATTTAAATTTTTCATACCCTTATTTTATATATAAACGTTAGAAAATGAAGTTTGGATTGAATGAGTGTGTTAAAATTACTTAATCGTTGATTTAGAGGCTTTCGAAAAAATCGTTTCCTTTATCGTCCGTAATTATAAATGCAGGGAAATCTTTCACTTGGATTTTACGAATTGCTTCCATTCCCATTTCTTCAAAGTCAATTACTTCTACTGAAAGAATATTTTCTTTTGCGAGTATTGCTGCTGGTCCACCGATTGAACCAAGGTAAAATCCCCCAAATAAATTACAAGAAGTTGTTACTTGCTTAGATCTATTTCCTTTAGCCAACATTATCATACTTCCTTTTTGAGCTTGGAAATTCGCTACGTACGGATCCATTCTTCCTGCTGTTGTTGGTCCAAAACTTCCGGAAGGCATTCCTTCTGGGGTTTTTGCTGGTCCTGCGTAATAGATTGGATGATTTTTGAAATATTCTGGCATTGTTTCACCGTCATCTAGCATTTTTTGAATTCTGGCATGTGCAACGTCTCGAGCAACGATTAGAGTTCCACTCAATTTTAAGCGAGTTTTAATTGGATATTTGGAAAGTACGGCTAGAATTTCCGCCATCGGTTTGTCCAAATCAATTTCAACTGCTGGTTCAAGATGCGGAGCCGTTGCAGGTAAAAATTTGCTTGGATTTTTCTCTAATTGCTCTATAAATAAACCGTCTTTGGTGATTTTAGCTTTGATGTTTCTGTCTGCTGAGCAAGAAACTCCAAGTCCAACGGGACATGAAGCGGCGTGACGAGGTAAGCGGATTACCCGTACGTCATGTGTAAAGTATTTTCCGCCAAACTGTGCACCTATTAAACTTTCTTGACAAATCTTATGAACTCTTTTTTCCCATTCCAAATCACGAAATGCTTGCCCGCCCATATTTCCTTCCGTAGGTAGCTCGTCGTAATAACCTGCAGATGCTTTTTTTACAACGGAAAGATTTGCTTCTGCTGAAGTACCGCCAATTACAAGAGCTAAGTGATACGGCGGACATGCCGACGTTCCGATGTCTAATATCTTTTCACGAACAAATTCTTCCATGGAAGAATCATTCAATAGTGATTTGGTTTTTTGATATAAAAAGGATTTGTTTGCCGAACCGCCACCTTTTGCAAGAAACAGAAACTCGTATGTCATTCCTTTTTTGGAATAAATGTCTATTTGTGCAGGTAAATTGGAACCTGAATTTTTTTCCTCAAACATGGAAAGAGGAACCATTTGAGAATAACGCAAATTTCTTTTTTGAAACGTATTGTAGATTCCTTTGGAGAGTTCTTCCTCATCCACGGAGCCAGTATAAACATTTTCACCTTTTTTTGCCATTACAACTACTGTTCCTGTGTCTTGACAAGATGGTAATTGTCCATTGGATGCAATTACGGCGTTTTGAAGTAAATTATAAGCAACAAAACGATCATTGTCAGACGCTTCAGGATCTTGTAAAATATCGTTTAGTTTTTTTAAATGGGTTGGACGAAGATAAAAAGAGACGTCGGCTAATGCTTCTTGAGCGATAACTTCTAGTGCCTTTGGATCAACAACTAAAATTTCTCGATTGTTAAATTTTTCAATGCGGACATAATCGCTTGAGATCTTGCAATATGCCGTTGTATCTTTTAAAATTGGAAATGGTTCTTGATAAAAAAAGTCAGACATAAATTTTGATTTCATTATTAAACAAAGATACAAAATGAACCTTGGTTATTTGCTGTGAGTTGTTGTTTTATTAAGAAAGTTTAGAGTTTTAAACAAAAAAAAACGGGATTGTTTCCAATCCCGCTCTAACCTACGATATGCAATTAGTCTTGTTCCACCGGCGCAAGCGCTGCACGCGGCGAACCAAGAGCATCTTTAATAAGTTTTTCTAATTCTTCCATTAATTCTAAGTTGTCAAGAATTAAGGTTTTAACCGCATCTCTACCTTGCCCTAGGCGTGTTTCGCCGTAAGAAAACCAAGAACCACTTTTTTTGATAATGTTTAGATCTACACCTAAATCGATAATCTCTCCTACCTTAGAAATTCCTTCGCCATACATGATGTCAAACTCTGCTTTTCTAAATGGTGGAGCAACTTTGTTTTTAACGACTTTTACTTTTACTCTGTTTCCAGTAACTTCATCACCATCTTTAATTTGTGATGATTTACGAATGTCAATTCTAACAGATGAGTAAAATTTCAAAGCATTTCCTCCTGTCGTCGTTTCTGGATTTCCGAACATTACACCAATTTTATCTCTTAGTTGGTTGATGAAGATACAACAGCATTTTGCCTTGCTAATTGAACCAGTTAATTTTCTAAGAGCTTTTGACATTAATCTTGCTTGAAGTCCCATTTGAGAATCTCCCATTTCGCCTTCAATTTCTGCTTTTGGTGTTAAAGCGGCAACTGAATCAATAACTAATAAATCAACTGCGCCAGAGCGAATCAAATTATCTGCAATTTCTAAGGCTTGTTCACCATTATCTGGCTGTGAAATAATTAGGTTTTGAGTATCAACGCCAATTTTTGCAGCGTAGAATTGATCAAAGGCGTGCTCTGCATCGATAAATGCCGCTATTCCACCTTGTTTTTGAACTTCTGCAATAGCGTGTAATGCTAGTGTGGTTTTACCTGAGGACTCTGGTCCGTAGATTTCAACTACTCTTCCTTTCGGGAAACCATTTACTCCTAGCGCTAAGTCTAGGGTTAGAGAACCTGTGGGAATTACCTCCACCTCTACAACTGGCTCATCACCTAGTTTCATTACAGTTCCTTTTCCATACGCTTTATCCAACTTATCCATTGTAAGTTGTAGCGCTTTTAATTTTTCTTGATTTACATCTTTGCTTGCCATATCGTTTTGGTTTTAAAAATTAAGTATGTGCAAATATATACGCCGTAGAACGTAATCTATTTACGTTGTGATTATTTGGTGATTATTTATTAATTATTTCGAGTATTTCTTCTGCATGTGCCTTTGTTTTAGGCTTTTCAATGATTCCAATTATTTTTTGATCTTCATTGATGACAAAAGTTGTTCGGTGGATCCCATCATATTCCTTGCCCATGAACTTCTTCAGTCCCCAAACTCCAAATTGATTGATGATTGTTTTGTCTTCATCTGCAATTAATGGAAAAGGCAAATCAAATTTGTCTGTAAATTTTTGGTGCGAAGTTGCACTATCTGCGCTTATTCCAATTATGGAAATGTTGTTTTTCTCAAGTGCCGAATAATTATCGCGAAGATTGCACGCTTGAACTGTGCAGCCAGGCGTATTGTCTTTCGGGTAAAAATAGATTGCTAATTTTTTTCCTTTGAAATCGCTTAGTTGAATTTTGTTTCCTTGACCATCAAGTCCAGAAAAATTTGGCGCGCTATCTCCAATGTTTACTCCAATTTTAAAATGTTTCATGCTTAATTATTTATCGTAGTTTGTTTAATTTATAATCAAATGTACGATTATTTTTGAACATTCCAAATAAATAGACAAAAAAATGATTAATATTTTATCATTTTATGCTGAATCGTAATGGTTGTAAGTTTAATGACGATTTCTCATTACATTATTTCCAAGGAGATTATCAACCCATCAATTCCACGACTAACTATAATTCATTCATTGCAAATGTTACAACTGGCGGGATGCTCACAAACACTTATAATCTTTACAATGGAAACAACGGCCGTATGATTACAACTATAACCAATCCAGATACAAGAGAAGTCTTGGCTTTGGGTAATGCATACCGCTACGACCAGTTGCACCGACTTAAAAAATCTGAATCTTATACAGGCTTAGATTTGAGCGCAAATAGTTAAAAAAATCATACGACCATTGAATTCTCCAGAAAAGCGTATCTTTCGACTATGAGAATCCCGTGAAAACGGGATGAAGGGGGAGCGCTTTTTCTGGAAAGAAAAAATAGTGCGGAGGAAATGGGTAATAGAATAGCGAAACACGTGTACAGTTCAAACAACATATTGGAAAAAAGCACTTTTTATGTGCTAGATGCACAGGGAAATACGATTTCTGTATATG
>Ga0105045_10006398_pt1 | contig 10423 bp, 6 predicted proteins | sample MAT02_FD_78089 | JGI IMG/M metagenome (GOLD analysis project Ga0105045, IMG submission 78089) | Freshwater microbial communities from Lake Fryxell liftoff mats and glacier meltwater in Antarctica - MAT-02 (megahit assembly) | ecosystem: Environmental > Aquatic > Freshwater > Ice > Liftoff... | reverse complement strand
GTCCGCGCATTCCCGATCACGAGGACGACGTCGTGGCCGACGCAGAAGGCGTCGTTTCACTTCCCGACACCATCACGCCGAAGTTTCGCACCGATGCCGGTCGCACGGTGTTCGGTGGCGGCGGCATCACCCCCGACGTCATGGTCGGCGACACGCTGGCGCCCTTGCCGGTGCAGGCGCTCGCGCGCGCGATGGGCACCAATCTCGGTGCCTATCAAGATGCGCTGGCAAAACAGGCGCAGGCGCAGAAGCAGAGTATGCGCACGCCGGGAGATCCCGTGCCGGCGGCCGCGTTAGATGCGCTCTATACAGACTTGGAGCGGCGAAAGGTCGCGCCACCGCGTGCGGTGTTCGACAGTGCGTCGCGCTGGATTGCTCGGTCGCTGGGCTACGAAATGACGCGCGTGGCCTTCGGCGCTGACGCGGACTTCCTGCGCCGCGCTCAAGATGATGACGTCTTGCAGCGTGCGCTGACGCAACTGCAGGGAGCGCGTACGCCACGTGATGTCTTCACGCGGTCAGCCGGAATAGCGGTCGACGTCCGTCCGACGAGGTAGGCTCAACGTCCGGGAAGTGAGGTGCTCACCTTCACGCCTTTGGGCGTGGTGAACCGGAACGCATTGGCGGGCAGCACCGCATTCGGCTGCCATGAGGTGAGCGTAATGGTACGGTCGACGCCTTGCGCATCAAGCACCTGCAGCCGGATGGGGCGGGGTTCGGTCTGGTCGAGCCAGAGCGTGGCTTTCTGAAAGGGTGCAGCGCCGGCCTGTTTGGGGACCAGTTGTACCCGACGCGTTGAGCGACCGTCGATAGCAACGGACTCACCGCCGGAAATCGTGAACGCGCGACGCGGTGTCTCCAGTAACTGTCCGAGCAGATCGGCCACGATAGCGCCGTCGGCGTCTGCCGGTAGTTTCAGCACGCGACCGGGCGCACTGCTCGGCAAATACACCCAGAGCGACGTCCCGTCACCCACAATGCGGTCACCTACGGGATCGGTGAACGTGATGGACACTTTCCCGGGCCGCTGCTGCAAAAACGTGCCGCGCGACGTCATCGTACGGCCGACCAGCGGATTGGTAATCGACTGGTCGAAGGTGGCTTCCAGGGTGCGTGTGCTTTTCCACGCCGTGGCGACGCGCTCGTAGGCGGCCTCGGCGGACACCGAGGACTGACCAACTGGCGCTTGCGCCACCAGTGGCGCGCTTACCGGCAGCAAAAGCAGGGACGCCGCAGTGAGCAGCACAGGCGCTGAGACACGATACGAAAGAGTCATCGACACTCGTACACGCTGCAGCGAAGCAGGTGCCGCAAAGGATCGGTGCCCGGGGCGGCGGTATCGCACCGGGGGCGCAACAGCGTCAACGCGCGTCGACGGTTGGCTGCGTCGCAATCGAGCGACCGATCGCGCCCGCGATCGCGCGCAGCTGCTGCACCAGGTCCGTGAACTGGTCCGGATAGAGCGACTGGGCGCCATCCGACAGCGCCTTGTCCGGCGTGGGGTGCACCTCCACCAAAATGCCATCGGCACCGGCCGCGACGGCGGCACGGGCCATCGGCGTCACCTTGTCGCGCAGGCCAGTGCCGTGGCTCGGGTCGGCGACAATCGGCAGGTGGGAGAGCTTCTGCACCACCGGGATGGCGGTGAGATCGAACAGATTCCGCGTGGCATTATCGAAGGTGCGCACGCCGCGCTCACACAAAATCACATTGGGATTGCCTTCGGAGAGGATGTACTCGGCGCTCAGCAGCAAATCGTTGATCGTGGCCGCCATCCCGCGCTTGAGCAGCACCGGCTTATTGAGTTTGCCCACGTGCCGCAGCAACGAATAATTCTGCATGTTGCGCGCGCCAATCTGAATACAGTCGGCGTACTCGGCCACCATGTCGGCGCCGCGTTCATCCATGGCTTCGGTGACAATCGCCAGTCCCGTTTCGTTGCGTGCCAGCGCCAGCAACTTGAGTCCTTCGAGACCAAGCCCCTGAAACGCATAGGGCGAGGAGCGGGGCTTGAAGGCGCCGCCGCGCAGGGCCGTGGCGCCGCCGGCCTTCACCGCATGCGCCGACGCCAGAATCTGTGCCTCGCTCTCCACCGAACAGGGGCCCGCCCATACCACGACTTCTTCGCCACCCACGCGCACGCCCGGCGCAATCTCCACAATCGTGCTCTCGTTCTTCCACTCCCGCGACGCCTGGCGGTACGGCTTCTGCACGATCAGCACACTCGCTACCGAGGGCAACCCCTCAATATATGACCAGTCGACTTTGGCATCGTCGCCCAACAGGCCGATGGCCGTACGCGTGGCGCCCGGCATGGGGAGTGGCTTGAAGCCCTGACGAGTGATTTCCTCGCACACGCGCTCGATATCGGCCGCGCTTGCGGTGAGGGACATTACGACCAGCATGGGACGTCCTCAAAATTCGATGGACCAGCCGTCGGTCGCGATGACCGTCGGCCCGGCATAGCACTCCGCCACGAGCGCCGTGATGTCCACGGCTTCGACCGGCGGATAGAAATGGGTCAGCACCAACCGCGCCGCGCGCGCTTGCGCCGCGAGATGTCCGGCCTGTCGCGGTGTGAGATGGTCGCGAATGGCCATAGCGTCGGGCAGTGAGCATTCCGCCAGCAAGACATCGCAGCCGTCCGCCCACACGCCAAGCGCCTCGCTTTCGCCGGTGTCGCCGGTATAGACCAGGCGCCTGTGACCATCACTCACGGAATATGCCACGCTCTCCGTGGTATGTGGTACCGGCAGCGTCTGCAACGTGACGCCTGCGGGCAGCGCGACAACCTCGTCGGCGGCGATTTCCCGAACGGTGAGTGGGAATCCCGGGGCGAGCAGCCACGCGCCGTACACCGCCGCCATCCGCTCCAGCAGCGCACCCGTTCCCGGCGGTCCGTATAGCGTGACCGGTTCGCGGCGCGCGGGGAGTTGCCCCCACCGCCATCCCATTACCAGCAGTGGGAGGTCGGCGATGTGGTCAGCGTGAAAATGTGTGATGGCCACATGCGTGATGCCCTGCCAATTAACGCCGAGTGCCGCCATACGGTGCACCGCGCCACTGCCGCAGTCCAGCAGCAGGGCCACGGGGCCCACTTGCAGCAGGTGCGCGGCGCACACGCGGGTGGGGTGCGGGGCTGCGGTCCCGGTGCCGATGGTGGTCAGTCGCATAGGAACGGTTGCGGCGGTCGCTGAGGGGAAAGCGCGTCAGCGACCACGGAAGAGCATGCGGCGAAAGGTGGGGAGCCCACGATCCGCCTGAAAACGCGCGAGATAGACGCCCGGCGCGACGCTGCGTCCATCGTTGGCGGTCCCGTCCCAGACAAAGCGGTTGTCGCAGTTGTTGCCACCGCCGGGCAAGCCGCGCCCGTAGCGACCAGCGGCAAAGGTGCGGACGCCGTCGGTACCGGGAATGATCGTCTTTACCAGATTCCCACGCACGTCGAGGACATCCAACGTCACGGTGGCCCCGGGCCCACCGATGTCGAACCAGAAGCAGGTGCTGAACGAGGTCTGCGACGGAAACGGATTCGGGAAATTCTGAAAGAGCAGCGTGGTGGTCGGCAGGAGCGGATCGGTGATCAGGAACGTCGCCACACTCGCGACCCGAATCGACGCGCCGCCGGGGAGCGATGCGCGCACGTTCCACGCATAGGACGTATTCGCCTGCAGATTGGTCGAGAAGCGAAACGTGGTATCAAGGAGTCCGGCCACCGCCTGCTCGGAGAGTTTGTTCGTGGTCACTTGCAGTTCGTACGTCCACGGACCGACGGCGGTATCCACGCGCGCACTGCGCCACGTGAATTGCGGACGGCGGTCATCGAGCGGGTCACCGGTAGGAGAATTCGGCGAGATCAGCGTGAGCCACGCCGGCACCGCGCGCGGACCGTACACCGGCGAACTGATCGGCTGACTGGCGCCCTGCACGAGCGCCCGCCACGACACCTGTGCCTCGCTCGGCAACGGCCGTCGAATCGCGATGACCACCACGGAATCAGCCGCCAAGACGGTGGTGTCAACGGCGAGCGGCAACGCGAAGTCGCCGCCCGCCACCACCTGCAGGGTGACGCGCAGTGGCCGGATTGGACCGAAGCCAAAGGCCCGGACCGTCAGTTGCGGCGTGAGCGAGGGCAGGGTAGGCCCCGGCGGGCCTTCCACGACCACCGTCTGTGTCGCCAGCGATCGGGCACTGACGGCGCTCAGCGCCAGTGCGCCGCAAAGGACTGAGCGCAGTCCCCGCCGGACCACACGCGGCGCGTTGCGCATCACGCGGGCGACGGGGCCTCTACCGACTCGTCGTCGGCGGAGAGATCGACGTCTGCCACGACGGCGTTCGGTTCGATATCGATGCTGTCGTCTTCTTCGGATACCGACGAGTCATCTGCTGAGACCCCAGGCGTCGTCCTGCGGGTTCCGTCATCGATGGACGGACCACCGCGCAGTCGCACGCTCACAATCGAGGACACACCGGGCTCCTGCATCGTGACGCCATACACGGCATCCGCCGCTTCTGACGTGGTGCGCGGATTGTGGGTGATCACGATGAATTGCGTCCGCGACTTGAAGTCGTTGAGCATCTTCACGAAACGGCCGATGTTCTGGTCGTCGAGGGGCGCGTCCACCTCGTCCATCAGGCAGAACGGGCTTGGTTTCGTGAGGAAGATGCCGAATAGCAACGACAGCGCGACCAGCGCCCGCTCGCCACTGGAGAGCAAGTGAATGCGCTGCGTCCTCTTGCCGCGCGGCGACGCATGGATTTCGATGTCGCAATCGAGCGGTGTGTCGGGATTCTCGAGTCGCAGGTCGCACTCCCCGCCGTCGAACATGCGCAAGAAGATCTGCCGGAAGTTCTCGCGCACCTGCGAGAACGTGGCCAGAAACAGCTCGCGGGCCGTGCTGTCGATTTCCCGGATGGCCTGATGCAACGATTGCTTGGCCGACACGAGATCGTTGCGCTGCCCCGTGAGGAACTCCAACCGACGCTGCTCCTCTTCGTGCTCCTCAATGGCGAGCGGATTCACCGGCCCGAGCTCATCGAGCGATTCGCGCAACTGCTTCGCTTCGGTACGCAGATCCTCCGTGGGAAGATCCAACTCCTCGAAGCCCGCGAGCAGATCGTCCAGCGACCGCCGCCATTCGGTCTCCAACCGCTGACGAATCGCCTCCCGCCGACCTGCCAGTTCGGTGTGGCGCAACTGGGCGCCATGCAGTTGCTCCCCCATCGCCCCGGCGCGACGGCGCGCTTCGTCGAGCGCGACTTCGGCGGCATCGAGTGCCGTCGTGGCCGACGCGACCGCAAGCTCTGCATCGGCCAGTCGGCTGTCGGCATCGATGAGTGTTTTCTGCTGCGTATCCAGTTCCGTGCGCCATCCTTCCAACTGTTCGGCGAGATGCTGATCCGCCTCCGACAGTGTGGACAGCTCCTTCGCCAACGATTCAAGACGCGCCGCAGCGGTGGAGTCTTCCTCGTTCAGCCGCTTCTCGCGATCGATGGCCACCGACAGACGCGCCTGCGCCTGCGCCTGCGCCACCTGCCACGTGGCCCGCGCTTCGCGCGCCTGCTCCTGCTCACGTTCGGCGATGGACATCGACTCGCGCGCCTCCGCGATGTCGCTGTCCGCTTCGCCCGCCCGAGCGTGCAGCCCCTCGGCCTGCTGTTCCAGCTGACTGATGCGGCCGTCGAGCTCCGCGAGGCGTGAGATCAACCGTTCAGCGAGTGCGGTCGACTGCTGCAGCTCGCGCTCGGCCCGCTCGCGTCGACGTCCCACTTCCTGCTGCACATCAGCGGCCCGCCGTGTTTCCTGCTGCGCACGGTTGCTCACTTCAGTCGCGGTGGCTTGCGCCCGCTCGGCGTCGGCCAACGCCAGGCGCGCGGCATCGGCGGCCAAAGCGGCTTCCTCGCGCGCGCGGTCGGCCGTTGCAAGATCGGCTTCGATCCGCGTGAGTTCCGCGCGACGCTGCAGCGGGCCGGGGCCCGTGGCGGTGCCGGGCAGGAACACCGCCCCACGTTCATCGATGAAGGCCTCGCCATTGTCGAGGGCGCGCACCTTGCCGAGCAGTGCCTGTACCCAGCGCGCGGCGGGGCCAGTGGACTGCACAGCGCTACCCAACGCGTCGGCCTCGCTGCCGAGATCGCTGACCACATCGAGCGGTAACAACAGAATCGGGCCGGGCTGCGTATCGGCGTGCCAGCGCCGGACCGCCGCCGCCACCGTCCCATCGCGCACCACGATCGCGTGCATCGTGGCGCCAAGGTAGCGCTCCACCAACCGTGCGGCCTCACCGTCGGCGGTGAGGAAGTCGGTGAGTGGACCGAGCACGGCACCCTCACCAAACCGCTCCCGCTCTTTGAGCAACTTTGCGGCTGATGGCGCGAGGCCCACGCGTTCGCGTTCCAGCGCGGCGAGCGCGTTCATCCGCCCTTCGAGCGCAGTCCGCGCTGCGACCGCGCTGGCGAGTGTACTCCGTGATTCGGAGTCGGCGGTGCGCGCCGTGGCGGTGGCCAAGCGTGCCCCTTCAAGCGCCAAGAGCGCATCCTGCGCGTTGGCCTGTGAAATGGTCAGCTGTTCGCGCGCAGCGATCAGCTCCCGCTCGGTGGTGTCGAGGGCGTCGGCGAGGGTCTGCCGCTCCACCTCGAGCGCCTCACGACGCTGTTCGGTGTCCGCATACTCGCGCGAAGCGCCATCGCGATCGAGTTCGATGCGACGTGCTTGATCGCGATGTTCACGCACCTGCCGTTCCAACTGCTCCAACACGGCGCGCGCGCGCTGCACTTCTTCGCGCGTCTGCTGTTCGGCGCCCACCCGCTCTTCGAGCGCTTCGCCCGCGTCCTTGAGTTCTTGCTCCAGCGTGGAACGATCGGTTTCCGCACGCTCCCGATCTTCGCGCAACCGGCGACCGAAGGCCTCGTTCTCCCGTCGCTCTTCTTCGGCGCGCTGTTTCCGCATGGTGGTACTGCGCTGCCGTTCTTCGGACACGGCGAGCTCGCGTTCGAGCTTCTGCGTACGCTCGCGCTGCTCGGCCGAGAGCCGTGCCAATTCGAGACGGCTGGCCTCCGATGCGGCGCGGGCGCCATGCGCCATCTCACGCTGCCCTTCGGCGGTCGCAATGAGCGCTTCCGCGCCAGGCATGTCGCTCTGCAACGTGACCAGGCGATCATCGAGTGCGGCCAGTTCATCACGCCACGCGGCCATCTCGCGGGTGGCCAGCGACAGTTCCACGGCAAATCGACGCGACGTGAGTTCCGCGTGTCGCTCAGCACGACGACGCTGCCGCGCGAGCGAGCGCACCTGGCTCTGCACCTCGTTGATGAGGTCGTCGAGACGGGCGAGATCCACCGTGGTCTCTTCGAGACGGCGCTCCGCACTCCGGCGCCGATCGCGATAGAGGCCGACGCCGGCGGCTTCCTCGAACAGCTCGCGCCGGTCATCGGGGCGATCGGAGAGCAGGGCATCGATCATCTTGCTCTCGATGACCACGCCCGAGTCGGCGCCAAGGCCGGTGCCCCGCACCAGATCCTGAATATCGCGCAAACGGCACGGCGCGCGGTTGAGCAAGTATTCGCTTTCGCCCGATCGGAGCAATCGCCGGGTGATCACGACTTCCTTGAACGGAATCGGGAGTACGCCTTCGGTATTGTCGAAGTGCAGCGACACTTCAGCCATGTTCACGGCCTTGCGTGCCGACGATCCGTGGAAGATCACGTCTTCCATCTTGGCGCCACGCATGGCGCGCGCGCGTTGTTCGCCGAGCACCCAGCGCACCGCGTCGGAGACGTTCGATTTGCCACTGCCATTGGGGCCCACGATGGCGGTCACACCCTTTTCGAACACAAATTCCAGGTGGTCCGCAAACGCTTTGAATCCATGGACCTCGAGCTTCGTCAACCGCACTAGAACGCTCTCCCCGTTCGATAGACCAACACCGGTGCGACGCCCAACGCGCGCAGTGAATCTGCCAGAGTCGCCGCATGCTGCGGCGACTCGAACGCTCCGGTATACAACGTGGCACTGCCGTCTGCCTGTCGCAGCGCATACACCATCAGCCCTTGCGCCGTCAGGCCGGTGAGCTTGGCCGGCACGCCGGCCAGCGGCACGCCAGTCTCAAGCCGGAGCGCGTAGGGCACGGCGACAATGCTGCCCGAGCTGACGATCTTCTCGGCGCGCAACTGGCTCAGCAGCGAGTCGGCGGCCGCTCGTGACGCCGAGGCGCCGATGGTGACGCGAAACCACGTATCGCTCCCCTCGGCTACCGGCGAAAGGGCTACGGCGCTCAGTGCCCGTACGCGCGCATCGGGCATGGCCGCCTCCCGCGTGTTCGACATCGCGAAGTACACCGCATACCGCGCCGCCGACGCGGAGTCGGTGGGATTGCTCACGGTGAGCGGCTGGCTCGCCGGCAGGAGTGCCAGCGAGTCGCCCCCGAGCAGCGCGCCGGTGCTGTCCGTGCGCAGCGCACTGCCGGTGTCCGTGACCAGCGCAGGTGCGCTGTCCATCGGTGTCGGTGGCACCACCACTTGGGTGCTATCCGGTTCGGCTCTCGCGAACCACGCGGCCACAGGAGCCGGGAGGCGAGTCACGATCGATGGCCAGTAGGCACCGACCGCCACGCCGATGGCGCCCAGGGCGAGTATTCCCACCATTACCTTGCGCTGCCGACCGGACGAATCTTCCGTCGCTGCGGCCCGCGCCCGCTCGGCGCTCTCGCGCTTCGGTGGCGGCGGTGCCGCAGGCTGCGGTGGGGCAGGCGGTGCGATCAGCGGAATCCCGGCCGGCGTGGGAAACGTGGTGTCCCCCACTGGCATCAGCGCGCCCACATAACCACACAGCTCGGTAAACCCCGGCGTACCAGGGACGGCGACCACCAGCAACAGGGCGCCCACCTGATGAAAGCCTGCCGCCAACCGTCGCCAACGGTCGTTCGCATACACCGCCTCGTGTGCCACCGACTCCGTACCGCTGGGCATCAGAAAGACGTTGTCTGTACCAGGTACCGGGCGCGCAATCTTATTCAACGAGACCCCGTACAGAAAACTGTCGGAAATGCCGTGCGGGTCGTCGCCCTGAACGAGCGCTTCGAGCACTGGCACTTCACCCACGAGGTCCGCAATGGCCACGCGGCGGCGCGCGCCTTGAAGACGGGCGATGCCGATGGCGATTTCCGCTGCCGCTGAGGCATTCGTGCCTGCCACCACCACGGCGCAGAGGCCGTCCAGCAGTGGCGCGAGGCGCTGTCCTTCGATCTCCCACGGCGAGGGCGTGGTCGGGGGATACATCACGGGGCTCCTTCGAAGGTCCAATAGCTTTGCCCGGAGGCTTTCCCGACGCGCTCGGCTTCGGCGCGCGTGGGAAAAGGGCCGAGCACAACACGATAAAGAGTTTTTCCAGCGCGATCCGAGGTGGTGATCCGCGGCGCGTTCCCATCCACCCGAATGCGCCCGGCCACAACCTTGGCTTGCTTCTCATCCAGGACGGCGGCGAACGACACCGTATACTGCGCGATCGGTGGCGGCGCCAGGGAATCACCAACCGACAAGGTCGTATCACGGCGCGCGGCGTCCACGTCGTCGGCTTCCACCGGATCGCGTGGCGCGCTCGCGCGGAACTGCACAGGCTGATCGAGGCCAGCCGCGCGCGGACGGAACCCGTTCCAGCGCATCGCATGCCAGAAGTCGCGCGCACCGCCTGAGATCGCCCGCAACTCCGCGAGGGTGGTTGGATGCAGCAACAGCACATCATCGCCGCGCGTGGTGGCGATCGCACCGTCGGGGAACACCAGGGGCAGGTCCGCCCGCCAAGCGCTGCGCACAACGCCCTGTACGGCATCGCTGCCCAGACTGATCACGAACACGGTGTCGGCGTTGCCCTGCGCCAGCAGCAACCGTCCCAGCGGATCCATGCGGAGCGCGCGCGCAGCGGACGGTAGCTTGATCCGGCCGGTGACTTCCTCGGTGAAACGATCCACGATCCGGAGCGCATTGTCCTCGGTGAGTGCCACAAACAGGCGATCACCGCTTGGGGTAGCGACCACCGCACGCACGGGATCGCCCATTACCACGTTCAGCGCCTGCTGCAGTTCCCGCGACCGCACGGCGATCACCGATTCAAAGGCCCCAAAAAACACGCGATCCCCCACGCTGCCGGCCGTTTTCGCCAGTACGCCGCGCAACGCCTCGGGGGGGCCTCCGATATCGAACGACAAACTGTCCGTGATCACCTGTCCGGGGGGACGAACCCGCCACACGAGCGCGCGATCGTCTTGCGCACCTGCCACAATGAGCGACCCGTCTTCCTGGGCGAAAACCGCGTGCGCGGGCAGCGGAGGGCTGAACGACCAGTCGCCGCCACTCGGCGTGGACCGCGTGATCGATCCGTTGTCCAACAGCGTATAAATCGCCCCCCCATCGAACGAGGAAACCATCT
>Ga0105045_10006397_pt1 | contig 10425 bp, 7 predicted proteins | sample MAT02_FD_78089 | JGI IMG/M metagenome (GOLD analysis project Ga0105045, IMG submission 78089) | Freshwater microbial communities from Lake Fryxell liftoff mats and glacier meltwater in Antarctica - MAT-02 (megahit assembly) | ecosystem: Environmental > Aquatic > Freshwater > Ice > Liftoff... | reverse complement strand
TGAAATGCCCACGTTGATCGCTGGCCGGACCCCGGCATTGAACAAGTTCGACTCCAAAAAGATTTGTCCGTCGGTACTTGAAATCACGTTGGTCGGGATGTAGGCCGATACGTCACCCGCTTGGGTCTCGATAATGGGGAGCGCGGTCAATGACCCACCGCCTTTTACCCGGCCAATCAGCGAAGGGGGCAGATCGTTCATATTTTTGGCAATATCGTCTGAACGGGTAATCTTGGCTGCCCGCTCGAGCAGGCGGGAGTGCAAATAAAACACGTCACCGGGATAAGCTTCGCGGCCAGGGGGGCGGCGGAGGAGCAGCGACACTTCGCGGTAAGCCACGGCCTGCTTTGACAAATCGTCATACACCACCAGCGCGGGCCGGCCAGTATCGCGGAAGTACTCGCCAATGGCGGCCCCGGCAAAGGGGGCATAAAACTGCATGGGCGCAGGCTCAGCCGCTGGGGCAGCTACTATCACGGTGTAAGGCATGGCACCCGCTTTTTCCAGTGCCGCCACTACGTTGGCAATGGTAGAAGCTTTTTGGCCAATGGCCACATAGATACAATAAACGGTTTCGCCCCGCTCAAAAAATTCTCTTTGGTTGATAATCGTGTCAATCGCCACGGCGGTTTTGCCAGTTTGCCGATCGCCGATGATCAATTCCCGTTGACCACGCCCGATAGGGATCATGGAGTCAATGGCTTTGATCCCGGTTTGCAAGGGCTCGTTCACTGGTTGGCGAAAGATAACCCCCGGGGCTTTGCGCTCGAGGGGCATTTCAAATTTCTCCCCGGTCAGCGGGCCTTTGCCATCAATCGGCTGGCCAAGGGTGTCCACCACCCGGCCGCACATGCCATCACCCACGAGGATGGAGGCAATCTTGCGGGTGCGCTTCACGGTGTCGCCTTCTTTGATGCCCTGGGATTCCCCAAAGATTACGGCCCCCACGTTGTCCTCTTCCAAGTTCAGCACCAAGCCCTGGAGGCCGTTGCTAAACTCGAGGAGTTCGCCCGATTGGGCTTTGGACAGGCCATAAATACGGGCAACCCCGTCGCCCACTTGTAGCACGGTGCCTACTTCTTCTAATTCGGCCTCGGTCTTGAAACTAGAGAGCTGCTCCCTAAGTATTGCTGAAACCTCATCGGGTCTGATTTGTACCATGGTAATTGGCAAATTATATTATGTCTTTAAAAATAATGCGATTGAACAGATGGCCACCGCCACGAAAATACAGTTAAAACTCCTTGATGTACGGGTTGTGTGAAAACAACATCCGTAGATCGTTCAGGCGACTGCGGACCGAGTCGTCCACTTGTTTATCGCCCACGCGCAGGACAAAACCGCCGATAAGATCGGGATCAATCTTTTCCTTGAGTTCCACTTGTGCCTTGCCCGTCATTTGCCGTACTGCGGCCACAAATTGATTGCGCATGGATTCGTCAATGGGCACTGCGGTGGTCACTTCGGCATTTTCGATCCCTTGCATCGCATTGTAGAGCAAGTGGAAAGCAACGGCAATGGCCTCAAGGCTGGCTTCCCGGTGCTTCTTGCCAATCAGGGCAAATAATGAAAGCGTCAGATCATTTACCCGGCCGGTGAACAAGCGTTTTATTACCGCCTGCTTTTTGTCATGGGTAATGATCGGGTTACGGAGCATGGCCCGAAGTTCGCGGTTTTCCTTGCAAGTATGGCTGAAAAGCAGCATATCTTGGTGGACTTCCGCCAAGATTCCCCGTTCCTGGGCTAAGCCTGCAATTGATTTGGCATAACGCGAAGCTACTTTTTGGTCAAGCATTGCTAATTTCTTTGATATGGGTTGAGAACAAGTAGGCTACTTGATTTGGCACTTGGCACCTAAAACGGGTTTTCCGTGGCGTAAATCACCTGTTCAATTAATTCATTTTTAAATCGGTCATGTAGTCCTTGATCAGCGATTCGTGCGCCGCAGGGGTGCTCAATTCATTGCGGAGGATCTTCTCGGCCAGCGATAGTGAAAGGGTCGCAATCTGGTTTTTTACTTCGGTCAAAGCCGCATTTTTTTCCGTGTTAATGGTGTCTTGAGCCTGCTTGATCAATTTCTGGCCTTCTTTAATGGCCTTGTCACTGGCTTCGGTGACCAATTTGTCAGCGGCAACCCTCGCTTCGCGGAGCATCTTGTCGCGCTCAACCCTTACTTCTTGCAGCAAGGCTTCGTTCTCCGATTTCAAGAGGGCCATTTCGTTTTTTGCTTTCTCTGCCGAGGCCAATGCTTCATGGATCGACAGGCTGCGCTCGTCCACGGCCTCAATAATGGGCTTCCAAGCATATTTGCGCAATAATAAAAGTACGGTAAAGAAGAACAGGCTGGTCCAAAAGATAAGGCCAATACCGGGTGTAATTAATTCCATGATAAGTTTAAGCTTTTAACAGGTTAACAAAAAACCATATATTGAGTAAATCCGGTGGCCAAGCAATATTTGTGCGAACATAAACCCACTCGGCTGGATCGTTGAGTGTACAAAAAAAGATAGCCCGGAACGCTAACCATTCCGGGCTAGTTGGCTTAGCCAGCGATCAAGAAACACACTGCAATGGCGAACAACGCAGCACCTTCGATCAAACCAGCGGCAATCAACATGGTGGTTTGCAAACGGCCAGCCATTTCGGGTTGGCGGGCCATTGATTCAACGGCACTACCACCGATGCGACCAATGCCTACACCGGCACCCAATACAGCCAAACCTGCCCCAATACCAGCACCTAATGTGCTGATACTACCGGACATTTCCAAAAAAATACTTGATAACATGATGATAAAAATTAAAAATGGAAATAAAACTGGAACTCAAAACCCGATAAAGCAATAAAACTTGATTACTGATGGGCCGCATGGGCTTCTTCATGGTGCTCGTGCTCCTCAAGGGCCAAGCCGATGAAGAGTGAAGACAAGAGCGTAAAAATATAGGCTTGCAAAGCCGCCACGAACAGTTCAAGGAAGGTGATGGCCACCACAAACAAACCGACTGGCACGCCCATCAAAATGTTTTTGAACAAGAAAATAAAGCTCACCAAGCTCAAAATAACGATGTGGCCGGCGGTGATGTTGGCGAAAAGCCGGATCATCAAGGCAAATGGCTTGGTGAAAATACCGATTATTTCCACCGGGATCATGATCAGCAGCATCAATTTGGGCACCCCAGGCATGTTGAAAATGTGACCCCAATAATCCTTGCTGCCCGAAATGGTGGTCAGGATCAAGGTGAAGATAGCCAGGGTGAAGGTAAAGGAGATATTGCCCGAGGCATTGGCCCCGGTGGGCAACAGGCCCAACAGATTGTTGATCCAGATAAAGAAGAACAGGGTGAGCAAGTAAGGGACAAACCGCTTGTAATGCTTTTCCCCAATGTTGGCTATGATCACCCCATCGCGGATGAAGAGGACAAGTGGCTCCAAGAAGGCTTGTAGCCCACTTGGCGCTTGGCCAGCCCGCTTGGTGTAAGACCGACCCACCGAGGTGAACACCAGCACCAAGATAACGCAACCCAAAAACATGGAAGCCACATTCTTGGTGAATGAAAAATCCAATATTTTTTTCTGGTTGGCTTCTAAAATGTGGCCATGATCCAAGCGATAAACCCGATCATCCACCACCACCTGATCTTTTCCGTAGTGGAACGCACTGGACATAAATACGTCCAAATGACCATCGGTGAACAAAATGACCGGAAGTGGGAGTGCAGCGTGGTGTTCTTCGCCGTTGGCATCTTTGTAATCGAAAAAATGCCACGAGTAATCATCTGCAATGTGGTGGAGGATCATCCCCTTGGCATCAAACTTACCGTCGTCCGTTGGATCGGACTTGGCATAGACTGATAGGGTAATGATTGATAAAAAACTGATTATAAAAAAATTACGTAAAATGTGGTGCATCTCTTTCTATGGTTTCCCCGAATTTCGGCGCAATTTAGAGAGCAATGACTGAATTTCAAAACTACTGTATAAGAAATACAAGACAAAAAAAGTAATGGTGAAGTGGATCCGCTGATTTTGGTCTTTCACTTGCCAGTAATAATAGAACAAAATCCCGGCTGAGACGAACAAACGAATGCCCGTGGCCCCCATTGTGCGGTTAGAAAAATCCAGCGCATCGGTGTTCAGCCCACGGTTCACCAGTGCATGGGTGGCTAGGGTGATGACCACAAAATAGGCCAGTAGGTACCAAGTGATGGGCATAATAGTGCCCGGCCAAAAATGGTCAAGGGCCACGATGGCCACAATGACCAACAAAGTGACGAGGGCAAGTTGTTTGAAAAAACTGGGCACTGGCGCGGGGAATAAATTCTCTGGGGGCAAAGATATAAAAAACCCGGCTTCGGGCTCAAAAAGGACAGATTTCCGCCCCGATCGGCCGACTTTCACTTTTAGGCCCAAGTTTTAGTCAATAGTCGCTGGGGCCAAAATAACAATAATTTTTTTACTTATGCGTTAATCTTGACTGATTAGGCTAATAAGTCGGATATGATTATCAGCATGGCAACGGGGCTGGTCTATTTGTTGGGCCGAGGGGTTTTTGTTTGAGCAGCGCAGCTTCAATATACGACCGGGTTGCCGAGCCACGGGAGATCCGCCTGATAAACAAAGCCGTTGATCACGGCCATGACAAATTTGCCATTCTTGCGGAAAATTAGATCTGGGTTGTGCTCGATTTTAATTTGGTTGCTCCGCTGATCCGGGCCAGTCAGTATGTTGAGAGGAAAATTGGGGCTGGGTTCCTTGCTCAATGGCTCATTGCCAATGTAGTGGATGGCTGTATAGCCCTGCTCCAGCATCTGCTTGAAATCCAGTTCTTTGATTTGGGCCAAGAGCTTGATGTACTTGGGATAGATATGGCCGGTTTTGACTTCCAGCCCTTGACAATCTACTTCGGTATAGCCATGGAGGGTGTTTAGGTCACCAAGGTCATCAATTTGGGATTGGTAATAAAAATGCCGCAAATCTTCGGTGGTTTTCTCGCGTCGATCCCAAGCTATGTCAATTAGGGAAGTTTTGTTGGCTTTTTTGAACTCGACGTTGCGCAACACCAATGGCCGGAGGAGTGTCCGGTTTTCGGGGATGGCCCAGTATTGTGCTTCATTGTATTGGCTTTCCTCTGCCCGGGCAATGGCCAAAAAACTGGACAGCATGGCCACAAAATTGATTTTTCGGATGTACTGCTTCTCAGGATCGTTTGGGTAGCCGCCCGACTCGATCAGGATGGTGCTGGTTCCCCATTTCTGGATATTGTCGCCAAAGGCCCGGGGTTCGTGCTCGTCATCATACTTGGCAATGCCGCCCGGGATGAACGGGGCAATGTCGGCGCTCATGGCGGCGATGAGTTTCATGGCCCGGCTGCGAACGGGATTGATCGATTTCTCCCGATCATAGGCCGGGGCGAGGAAAGAAATGGTGGCGGGCTTGGCCGAGTTCCCTGCTGTGTAGTGGATGCGCTGATCGTGCAGGTTGAAGCCCACTTGCGGCTGGAGCGAGTCGCGCACCTGTTTGAGGATCCGTGATTCTGGCGATTGGAGTTTGGCTGCGTCCCGGTTCATATCGATGCCCAGGGCGTTGCGGCGGGTCCACACCTCGGCTCCGTCGGGGTTGAGCATGGGGATGAAATGCAGGGTCAGCTTAGATAGAATCTCCCGTTTTTCCGTCCCCAGGCTGTGATCTTGATTGAGAAAACGGAAGATGTCCAGTATGGCCATGGTGGCGGTAGCTTCATCGCCGTGCATTTGCGACCAGAGCAACACCGGCACTGGGCCAGTGCCCACACTCACCAACTTGATTTCCCGGCCTTGGATCGATTTGCCCAACTGGGTGACGGTAAAGCCGTTTTGGCCGTGCAATCGTTGGATCAGCGGTTGGATGTCGGCATGCTTGAACCGCCGGACTTGGATGCTGGCCTCGCGGTGAGCGTCGTGCTGTTGATACAATTGTTGGGCAAATTCAGCGCGGGGCCGGGGCTGCGACATGGCGTTCAGGGACATAAAAAAGAGCGCAATAATGCTAAATTTCATGGATATTGAGCGTTAGAACTTCAAAACTTTGAACTCAACCCGGCGGTTGAGCCGCTTGCTGGCCTCATCGCGTTTTCGGCTGATGGGATTCTTTGGGCCGAAGGCGGTGGTGGCGACCCGCCCCGAAGCAATGCCCTGCCCGGTCAAGTATTTTTTGATGATGCGCACCCGGTCTTCGGCCAGCTTCATGTTGAGCGAAGGTGGCCCCTCGATATCGGTATGTCCCTCCAGTTCAATCTTCATTTGGGCGTTCTCCTTCATTAGTTCCACTATCCGGTTGAGTTCGGGGAATGACTCGTCCTGCAAATTGGCGGTTCCTTGCTCAAAGAATACATTGTTGAGCCGAATGGACTGTCCCACTTCGATGGGGGCGAGGTAAAGATCCTTTTTTACTTCTTGGTAGGTTCCTTTTTCGTTGAGATCGATGTGTTCATTGACCGATAAAAATCCCGGGGCTTTGGCCAATATGCCGTACGCGGATTGGTAGGGCAACACGATTTTGTACTCCCCCGTGACGGGGTTGGTGGAGGCATTGCCCGCCGACTTGCCTTTGGGCAATGTTTCATAGAAAATCTGGGCGGTGATCGGCTCGCCCGTTTTGGCATTATACACCTTGCCCGTGAGCAAAACGACTGCTTCTGGGCGCAGGGCATTGGGGAGGGCGGCCCGGAAAATATCGGCACTGCGGCCCATGGCATTGTTGTAAGAAACAAAATAGGCGTATTCTCCCTTGGCATCGAGAGTGTAGGAAGCATCCCAATCCCGGGAGTTGAAGGTTGGCCCCAAATTGACGGGCTCGCTCCATTTGGTCCAGGTGTCATCCAAGCGGCGGCTGACAAACATATCAGTTTCGCCGTAGCCGCTGAAGCCGCTGGAGGCAAAGTAGAGGGTCCGGTTGTCGGCGGCCAGAAAAGGGGTCATTTCGGTTGAGGCGGTATTGATGGTGGGGCCAAAGTTTTTGGGTTCGCTCCAAGTGCCATCACCCTGTTTAAAGCTCACGTACAGGTCACGGCTGCCGTAGGTGTCATTGCGCTCGATGGCAAAGAGGAGTACTTGTTGGTTGTTGGCCAAAAAGAACTCACTGTACTTGTTTAAGTTGTGGTAGTTCAGGATCTTTACCTCTTCAGGGAAACTCCACTCATTATCGCCCAATCGTTGGCTGATCGATATGCCCCCCACCGATTTGCCCTCTGGCACATATTTGTTGGCCAATAAGATCGTGTTGCCATCGGGGGTGACAGTACAGACAAAGTTGTGGCTCTTGTTGTTGAGTGGTTCTTTCAAGCGCTTGGCCTGGCCCCACTTGCCATCGGGGCCAAGTTGAGAAACCCAAATATCGTCATTGTGCGTTTCTTCGTCACTCTTGATGTTTTCCGGGTGATTTTTTCGGTCAAAATAGAGGGTTTGGCCATCGGGCGAAATCACGGGCACGATTTCTTCGTACTGGGAATTGACCCCCGGACCCAAGTTCTCGATCTCGGCCTTGGCCAATTGGCCGATGTCGCTGTTGGCCTCGGGCAGGTTGATGGTGGCTCGCACCGGGGTGGCAGAGGCCGAAATGCCAATGGCATCGATGTGGTTCCAGCCTGGTACATCAAAAGTGGACAAAATCAATTTTACCGACACCACCTTGTAGGCCGTCAGTTCGGTAAGCACGTGCAACATCCGGCCCATTTCGGTGACGGGGCCCGTGTTCAAATTGTGGTAAATTTGATATTCATTGCCTGCCTCGTCGTACACGTACACGCGGGAAATGCTGCCGGGGTTAAAACTTTCACCAATGGCCACTTGGCGGATGGCCAATGGCTGGGTGTAGCCCACCGTGATGTATTCTTCATAACGGCTGTCTTCTTTCAAGGGGGACCATGCGCAGGCACTGCTGCCCGTGGCCGGGAGCTTGTTGGGTTTGCCCAATACCTGGAAGGCACTATACTGGCCCAGCACGCCAAAACCGGGATATTGGCTGGACACACCGATCACTTTGCTGGCCCACTGCACTTCCGGGGCCTGATCGCTGGTTGGTTGGTCAGCTCCGGCCTCTTTGGCTCTTGGGAGCGTTTGGGCCATAGCAATCCCCGATAGCAGCAAATTGATAAAAAATAACCGCAACATGTTCATGGACAATTGAATGGGGCAGTAGGGGCCATTGACTGTAAACATACGCCAAGCCTACCTGATTTGCAAGCAAAGTGTAAACGAATGGGCCAATGCAGGGGGGCTATCCGATCATCAGGTAGGCGCGGGGGTATTTGAGGGCGTTGGTCTTGACTGTAGTGCTGAGCGCGACTGCCAAGGTGAGCGGGCCCACCCGCCCCACAAACATGGTGATGATCATGATGATCTTGCCATAGTCGGACAGAGTGGCTGTCAGGTTCATGCTCAGGCCCACGGTGGCAAAGGCCGAGATCTGCTCAAAAACCAAGGGCAACAGATCCAGTCTCACCCCCGGCTTGGCTTCGGTGATGGAGAGCAAAAAAATGGCCAAGCTGTTATAGGTAAAAGCAAACAAGAGCAGGGTAAAGGCTTTGTTCACCAAATCGTTGGAAATGTAGCGTTGTTGGAGGACGATGTACTTGGCTCCCTTGATGTTGCGCAGGGCCGCCAGCAGGATCAGGACGAAGGTGTTGACCTTGATCCCTCCCCCGGTGGAGCCGGGTGCTGCCCCAATGAACATCAAAAAAATACACAGGATGACGGTGGGCACCTGCAACGCCCCAAAATCCATCGTGTTGAAGCCGGCGGTGCGGGTGACTACCGACTGGAAAAACGCGGTCACGAAGGCCTCGATAATGGTGCGGTCGGTCAGTTTTTCGAATTCCAAGATCATGAAAGCGATGGTTCCCACGGCCACCAGCACCAAAGAGGAGTAAAGTGGGATCTTGGTGCCCAACTGCCAACCTTTCCACGGTTTGCGGATCCTTTCGCGGATGTTCACCGGGGCAAAGATGTCCTCGATCACCGTAAAGCCGATCCCCCCAAAAATGATGGAGAAGGCCGTAACCACGTGCAGCCAGTACATCTGTTGGATGGCTGGGTGGTAATATCCCCCCGGAAACAGGCTAAAGCCCGCGTTGCAAAAACCGGAGATGGAGTGGAAAACTGCCGAAAAAATTTTCTCGCCCTCGCTTTTAAAAGTCCACAGACCATCGTCAAAGGAAAAATAGATGAGTACCGCCCCAGCCGCCTCGATGATGATGGTGATGAACACCACCTTGCGCAACAGTTCTTTGGCCGAGGCCAGTGATTCGCTGCTGAGGTGATCTTGCATGAGCGACTGGTGTTTGAGCCCCACTCCGGCCGAAAGAAAGCTGGCAAAAAATGTGGCAAACAATACAATGCCCAAGCCGCCCAACTGGATCAGCAGTAAGATGACCAAGTGCCCCTTGATGGTAAAAAAAAGCCCCGTGTCCTCGACGGCCAGCCCAGTGACACAGGAGGCACTGGCCGAAGTGAACAACGCATTGAGAAAGGGCATCCCCTGTCCATTGGCCGTCATAGCGGGCAGCGTGAGCAGTCCGGCCCCACCGAAAATCAAGATGACAAAGCTCAGCAAAAACGTTGACCCGGGCTTGATCTTGAGGTCGGGCAGGCGGGTGGAGGCCCGCGCTATCTCGAGCAATACGAGCAGCAAGAGGAACAAGGTCCAAAAATGCTCGTAGGCCAGCTGGGGGTGCTCAAAGGAAAACAATTGAAAATAATACAGGGAGATCTTAGTCCCGAAAACCAAATTGTTCAGGGCGCGGATGGCCAACAGGCCAATGAGCAGGGCCTCCACTCTTTCGTTGCGCAGAAAAGCCAAACGGTCATAGGCGAACAGCAAGCGAGTGCCGAACAGGAGTGTGTAGCAAACAAACAAGCCCCCAATCCAAGCCATGAGCTGCTCCCGTTCCAAATCGGACAAGACGAATCCGTAGCGGTAGATCAACAGGCTCAGCGCAATCAATAAAACCACGTAAGAAATGGACTGCGTGATTTTCTCTGCCCGTTGGTTGTTCCGAAAAATAAAATAATCAAACTGGCTCCAGGGCATGCCGGGTGGATGGGCTTAAACAAGGTTCAACAACCCTTAAAGGTAGCGATAAACCGACAATAAATAAAAAAAGCCCCCGGGACTGGTTTCCCGGGGGCTCGTGGCATTGCGGATGGTGGGTGTATTACGGAAGCTGTCAACTCTAATTGCTCAAACCGCCCGCTGGCTGGCCCACCACCACCTGGCGCACTTCCACGTGCCCGGCAAAGGTGGCGTGCAGCAGGTACACGCCCGGGGGCAGGCCCCGTACGCTGAGCGTGGCCCGCAACTGACCGCTGGGCCAAGCGGGCTCCCGCACCAACTGCCCCAGGGCCGAGAACAGGCGCAGGAACTGGGGCAGATCCCCAGCAGACCGGGCCG
>Ga0105045_10006394_pt1 | contig 10425 bp, 11 predicted proteins | sample MAT02_FD_78089 | JGI IMG/M metagenome (GOLD analysis project Ga0105045, IMG submission 78089) | Freshwater microbial communities from Lake Fryxell liftoff mats and glacier meltwater in Antarctica - MAT-02 (megahit assembly) | ecosystem: Environmental > Aquatic > Freshwater > Ice > Liftoff... | reverse complement strand
TGGGATTTTCAACAATGGAACCCGAAATCCCAGAAAGGAGTCCGTTAGCACCAGAAGTATTGGTTCCTTTGGTGAAAAGGCTTAGAGCCGTAGCAATGCCGCCGGAAGCAATTACACTTTCCACTTTACCCTGAGCCGTTTGCCCCACCACTTGCAGGACGCTATCGATCTTGTCGGGCGATACACCCGCTTTCGATGTTAAGTCTACGCCGATTTGATCTTTTAAACCAGAAATAATATTGTCAAACATGAGGATAGGTCCTAAATCGGACGGCAAAGTAACCAATACTTTAAGAGTTGAAAAGTACGGTTCTTGCAAAATTGGAAAATTTGCTGAACTATTCGAAGTATTTAAGCAATCGTATGAATATCGTTTCACTGGCAATGATTGTTTCGGCCAAAGTAAAAAAGCTGCATCTATTGCTGCGTATGATACTTTGACTGTCGTCTCAGATCTATTATTCGGCCTTTGGGCTTATTCGAATCCGGAAAGAACTTCATTAAGGTATTACCACCTTCTTGACAACTTTGAACTTAAAGATGTCTGCTTTAACACACCTGACTAAATCGCGCCATTAATAAAGCAGAGTCGCTGAGACAAGGCAGGTGACAACCGTCAACCAACTTTCTAATCGGTTAGCCGAAAGAATATTCTTACAGTAAGTTTGAAAAGATTACTTGTTAAAATGCCCTCTCACAAAAGCGTCTTTTTCGTTCTTCGTCATCTTATCTACTGATTCAACGTCAATTTTTATATCCTTAAAGTGCGAATCGGTATTCAAATAATTATGCAGCTCCGATTTTGCATTTGTTGGGCCGAACAAGAGCACATTATTATAGTTCAAAATAGCATGGGCGATTTTCTTATAAAAAGCTTTATGCATTTGTTGTTCTTTATTATGCATGAGAATCTCGGTTTTATTCAGAGCTTTTTCTTTTGTGTCGAAGGTAAATTCCGAGAGAATAGAATGATTATTCTTCTCCGCATTTAAATCAATAAATTCGGCGATGGAATGATCCATCCAGATGCCTAAGTTCTTTTGTGTTTTCATTTTTCTGTCTATTTGGTAAAGGTGTAAGTGTATCTGCCTCTGCGCTCGCTGTAAAGTCCGAAATGGAAATTTCGCATTATCTGTTAGTGATTTTGGATGCGCCCCTGAATGGTTTCTAAAGAGTTTTTGAGTTTATCTAGGGCGCCTGACAAAGCCATCTCAACGGTATCTGCCTGATGTGAAACAGCTGTGGGTTGCCTGCCTTCGATTCTAGCTTCCAGCAAACACCGCATGTCATTAAAACCTTCCTTTCTACCATTTTCATCCGATAGATGAACTTCAATTCTCGTAATGCGTGATTCAAAGTTTTTGAGTTCTTCTGTTATTAAGGATGTATAATATTGCTGCTCCCTTTCATTCCCACTCAGGGTTTTGTCGGTGTTGAACTGAATTTTCATAGTTACTCGTTTTTAGTTTCTGTTACGCTTTATCCTTTTCCAAAGCGTTTTATTTATCACCACCTAAGCTGTAATAATTATTTTCTTCATCTTCGCTACCCACACTTTCTTGTTGGTCATCCAATTCTGATCCCGGCACATCCAAATCGGCACCAGACATATCGTCTTCAAAGTCCTTTTCGTTCATCGACCCTACTTTTTCATTGGGAGCCTTTCTTTTTGAAATATCCTCAGGGTTCAGATCTTTTTCTTCTTTCCATCGATTATAGACGTCATCGGACGGCGGATAGAGCGGGTACCCCGCGTTCACAGCTTGTTTGGAATTCGTTTTTGTTATCGAACCTTCGTGCGAGTCAGCATAACGGCTTACAAGCTCCTCCAAAGAATGATAATATTCTTCAAGGCTTTTAAGATTTACCAGATCTTCCCCTGAATTATTCACAGGCATTTCCTTTATGTACTTGGATAGCTCAGGGAACTTCTGGTAAATCATCTGGGTGATTTTTATGATGTCCTGTTCCAATTCTATTTCGGTTTTCATTTTCTCGTATATTTTTAGGAGAACGTTTCTTGCCTTTTCGACTGCTCACCCAATTTGTAATTTCCTAAAAGCTAATTGCAGCTTCAATATTGATGCCATTGAATTCCGCACCTGCAAACCTCCCAGTCCAGGCATCTCCTACATATTGCTGATTGACATATTCCAGTTTGGTCACAATATTTTTTGAGAGAAACCAGCCACCACCAACGTTTATGCGTGTAATCTCCAAGTCTTCGGGCGCGTTTTCCACACTTGCACCCTTAACGCTATTGTACCTTCCAGCGACGTAGAATTTTTCGTCCTTCCCAAAGCGAAAAATCAATTCTGCTGCAAGCTGTGTAAATGAACCTTCTTTGGCAACAACCGGACTGGTGATTTCATTGTTTCCTGAAGCAAGCTCATAAATTCCAAAAAATTCGAGTCCCTTATACTTAATGAACGGATTTATTTGGATCGCAGTTAATTTTAAGAATCGGGCATTAAACCGACCTTCAAAATCGCTGCCCTGGCTGTTTCCTAGCGAATCTGGTTGAGTCTGTAGTACATTGTAATACCTTGCCCCTGCCCGATCGCCGCCGTAAAGCCATGTACCGGTGGATGTGCCTTGGTTGCTATAAATAGATCCGGTTATGCGAATTCTTAAGTCTTCGTTTAATTGTTTGTCATAACCCAATTTGCCATAAACGGAAAGTTTATTGTCGGTTTGGTCGTTCACCACAACAGATTGATTGAGCTTGCCATTGGTAACACCAAGGACGGCCAAGAATCCGCTTTTCTGAAAAGTCACATCCCCGAACGCTTCTGTTGAAAACGAATCCATAATATAATTCCCGATGAAGGGGTTGTAAATCGCTCGGGCATTATCTGATCTGCGAAAATGAGCATCGCCATAGTTGAATTCGTCGAGACCAACATTAATGGTGGTGTATTGCATTACCTTTTCTAAGAAACCGGAACGAATGAAATCCAACTTATCTATCTGAATATGGCCCCCTTTTACCCAAGCCTCTTCATGGTGGCGAGAAGAAAGGTAGGTTCTCAAATGAATACGAACACCATCGATTAATTGCACATCGATATTAAGATTAGCAGTTGGCAAGTTTAAATTGGAACCAAGCTCCACTAGATTGTTGATATCATTACTCTGATCTAAAGATTGAAATTGCATGGCAAAGTCGCCACCTACTCTTACTTTAACACCTGTAAATGGGATGGTGTCCACTTTAGAAGTTTCATAAACGTTTAATCCGCGCTGATCATTTGCTCTAAAAAATTGCAGCTTCGGTTGCTGTGCATTCGATACAATGGAAAGTGCACAAAATAGGATAGATAGAATTGTTCTCATTTGGCTAGGTTTAGGTTTTGGCTTTTAAATGCTGACTGCAATGAGCGCTACGCTCCTTTGGATTTTTTATAGACTACTGCAAAGTCGAGCGTAATGGCATCTCCCGTTTTCATTGCGCCAAACATGAAAGACGGTGGCTTTACGCTGTAATCCGTCATATTCAGCTTATAGGAACCTTTACAGGTGATAGTGCCATCTGTATTAACGACGATATGAACATCCATTACGATATCTTTTGTGACACCAGCGATAGTAAGCTTGCCTTTGGACTTAAGTAGAAATCCACCTTTTTCGGGCGACAGTGTGGAAGCAGATAGTTTGTAGTTAATGTCCTTATAATCTTCCGACTTCAGTGCTTCGTAAGCATTTTTATCGAGTGTCTCGCTATCGCTTTTCAAATCGGTCACTTCGATAGAAAACGTAAGAGAATTAAGTGACGTGAGCTCTTTTTCACTGCCTGATTCAAAGACAAACTCCCCTACCCCTGTCATCTTCCTAGACTCCATTTCCCAATCGTGCAAAGTTGATGTTCCCATCAGCTTCATGCCGATATCATTGGTATTTTCGACTTTGTAAGTCGATTGAGAATACCCTATGCTGCATAAACCTATAAGGCTCAGAAGGATGAACGCAAAACTTCTCATGTGCTTTTTCATTTTTAGGATCGTTGATTTGAATAATTGCAATTGCTATTAATTGGTTAGAATTATTTTGAGTGCTTTTTCATTAGCTGCATCGCCAAATAATTCGTACGCCTTCATTATTTCATTCAGTTTGAAGTGATGCGTGAATAATTTTTCTGGCTTAAATTTTTCAGATGCTACTGTTCTTAAGAGCATTGGGGCGGTATTGGTATTTACCCTGCCCATGGTGCTGTTTATATTTCGAATCCATAAATCCTGAATTTTTAGATCCACGCTTTTTCCTTGAACGCCCATATTAGCAACGTGGTCACCCGGAAGCGCGATTTGTTGACAAGCGTTGAACGTGTCAGGAGCTCCAACTGCTTCAACCGCGACATCTACGCCGTCTTTTGTTTCGACCATTATCATATTGACAGCATCATCGATACCTGAATGGATGGTTTCTGAAGCGCCCCATTCTTCAGCAATTTTCAGACTATTCTCGTCCAAATCAATCACACCGATTTTCGCTGGTGAATAGAATTGCGCTGTGAGTAGGGCAGACATAATAATAGGTTCGGCGCCAATAATAGCCATTGTGTTACCTGGTTTTGCACACCCATTAATTACCCCAATTTCATGGCCCGTGAGGAGTGTATCACTGCACATCACCAAAGTTTCTTCATCTTTTCCCGCAGGAGCGGCATATAGACTATTATCGGCATGTGGAATCCGAACATAATCTGCTTGGGTTCCGTTGATAAGATGATCCAGTATCCAGCGACCGTCTTCACATTGACCGGACATCTGCTTCTTGCAATACTCACGACTCCCACAAGCGGTGATACACGAAATAATAACGCGATCGACCTTTTTAAAATTTCTTAGAGCGCCGCCAGCCTCTTCAACAATTCCAACTCCTTCGTGCCCCAAGGTAGTTTGTGGCTTTGCAGAAGGGGTTTTGCCGTGCAGAATGCCCAAATCAGTACCACAAATAGTAATCTTCCCTATTTTTAGCAGCGCTTCTCTTGGCTTTTCAATTTTGGGTTTCTTTACATCCTCAAACTCCATTTTTCCTAAGACTTTAAAAACGAGTCCTTTAATGGTCATTTTACTTCCGGGCGATGTGCCAATGGAATAGGCTTTTTTGGATATTGCAGCTGTAATCGACACGTTTCTTCGGTTTTTAGATCGTATTAGATTATACTCAAGCAAAGATGAAGTGGCAAATCCATTCAAACCTTACACGTGGATGATTATTAGTTACATCTATCACACATTTAGAACGAGCAAGAATCGAAATGGACATGTCATTCACGGATTATCAAAACAAACCCTAAGCCTTATCAGATCAACCTGAATCGGCATTCTATTGTGTGTATGCTTACGTCGGGAAGTATGAGCAAAAAAAGCATTTGTTGGGATAATGCCGGAGTCGAGAGCTTCTTTCGGCAGCTGAAGGTTGAACATCAATCCAGTCCCGGATTTGCAACGAAAGTGTAAGACGTCCCATGATTATTCGAATAAACAGAGACGCCAAACAGCTTCAACCGAAAGCATTCTAAAATCAAAAATCTAAAGAATAAAGTACACGGTAAAAGACGATGATCAAAATCTCGGCTTAACTTCTTGTCCTAAAAGTCATTGCAAGCCACTTTGAAAATCTTTGTAGGGATATTTTAATTAATTCAACAGCACGTAAACAAATATTCCTGATAAGTAACCCATTAACGCTAGCCAGGCGATCTTTTTAAGATACCACAAGAAATCAATTTTTAAAATACCCATGGCTGCAATACCTGCGGCAGAGCCAATTATAAGAATACTTCCACCGGTACCGGCGCAGTAAGCCAAAAAAGTCCAGAAGGCATGATCCTTTGGGTAAAGTTCCAAGCTATACATGCCCATTGCACCAGCTACTAACGGTACATTGTCAATGATCGATGATAATACACCCAACAGCCCATTAATGATATAAAAGTCCTTAAAAGTGTCCCCCAACAGGTTGCCTATTAAATCAAGGGATCCGTTCGTTTGCAAGGCTGCCACGGCCAAAAGGATACCTAAAAAGAACAGGATACTTGGAGTATCTATTTTTTGTACGGTAGCAGCCACCGAAAAATAGTGTTTTTCGCTCGTCGTTTTTTTTCTGTGAATAATCTCCGTTATCAACCAAAAAATGGACAGACTGAAAAGTATTCCCATAAAGGGTGGTAAATGGGTAACTGCTTTAAAAACGGGTACTAATAGCAAAAGCGCAATGCCAAGTACCAGAATGAAATTGCTTTCCCTGGCCCCAATTTTTTTGTCCAAAATCACTTCTGTGCGGATATCATTAATTGTGGCTCCTCGAAAACGAAGAGATGCAACAGTTAAAGGAACCATTAAACATGCAAAACTTGGAAGAAAAGCATCTGCTATTATAGCGTCCGACGATATCTGCCCGCCATTCCAAAGCATAATAGTCGTGATATCTCCAATCGGAGACCAAGCACCGCCAGCATTCGCCGCAATAATTACAAACCCGGCGAAAGTCCACAGATCCTCTTTTGTATCCAAAATTTTTTTGATGATTGCGACCATTACAATCGTTGTGGTGAGATTGTCCAATACCGCCGAAAGGAAAAAAGTAAGCAAGGACAATATCCATAGCAGGTTCATCTTTTTCTTTGTCTTGATTTTACGGTTTATGATTGCAAAGCCATCATGTGTATCGATCAGTTCGACAATGGTCATAGCACCCAAAAGAAAAAATAGGATTTCAGCTATTTCCTCAAAATGTTCCTTAAGCTGATCAATTGTTCCAGAGATACCGATTTCAGAAAATGCCAAGAATAGCCATAATAGGATGCCGAGGAAGAGAGCTGTAGCGGCTTTATCTATTTTTACTTTGTGCTCCAGTGCGATGAAAGTATAGCCCACGATAAAAAAAAGTGCTGTCAATAACATGCTATCATTTTAGATTCTATGAATGGTGTTTAAACCCGATAAATGTAGTGCAAAGTACTTCGCCGCATAAGGTTTTCTCATGTGGATAATGGCGATTTACGGAAAGGATATCGCCTACCTTTTCTAGATTCTATTAGGTTCAATATCTTCATTTTACCATTTTCTTTTGAGGCTCAAAATGTAGGAAAGCAGAAGCATCCAAATTTTATCCTTTCGTTTCCGCGCGTATTCCAAGCTGCTTGCAGACGTTCGTAGCCATCTAAATTTCGTTGCGCGATTGTTCGGAAGTACATTAGGATGATCAGTTCTCCCAAATATCTGACGCCTCTTGAGATTATACCTAATCACGACAGAGCGGTCGCTTTCGCGGAACAATATGTGAATACCTTTCCAAGAAACTTGACAGATCGAATCACCTTTTTGATTTCGTTCTACCCCGTGTTGACGAATAAGGGCGGCTTCAACAATTTGTACAAGGTTAATGGAAAATAAGGCTTGAGAAAAGTTGTCCGAAGGCGGCAAAACGCCAATAGTAACTTGATTGGAATTGCCAGGCATATTTTTATCAGACATTGGAGAGTAACCCAGCTATAAAAAAAGGTTAACTCCTCATGCGCAAAGCAACTGACAAAACGCTCATAAACTCCATCGGAATCCTAGAAATTAGGTTATTCTGTCATAAGCTCATTTTGAAATGATTAGGCTACTTGGCAAAATAGAATTCAAATCGTTTCTATTGTTTTCCCATAAAGTGGATCTGAGCCGTGAGCTACCTATTCGCCTAAAACGCTGCGATTACCGGGCCTTGCGTTTTCATACAATAAACACTGCGCTGTGAATGGTTGTGATTGGGATCACTTCTTTGTCGCTGCATTTTTGGCACCTTCAATCTTCATCCCAGGTTTCAATATCACTTTGGTCCAACCCTTATCGCGATTATCAAAATGCTTGTAAGCGTCGGGCGCGGCATCTAATGAAAGCTGGTGAGAAATAATCTTCGACGGTTTCGCCTTACCGGCAGAAATTAACGTGCATAGCTGGCGGTTGTAGGATTTTACATTTGCCTGTCCGGTAGCTATGCTTTGCCCTTTCATCCAAAAATTTCCAAAATCAAATGCCATGTGACCTTCTTTTTGAAGTGGCTCTTTCGATTTTGGATCTTCGGCAACAAACACCCCTACCACGCCGATTTTTCCTGTTGCTTTTACAGCTTTTACCAGTTCATTCATCGTAATGTTTGAGTGCTCGACTCCATGTTTATCGCAACATTGATAGCCAACACATTCGCAACCCTTGTCAGCTCCTTTTCCATTGGTAAGCTCAAGAACTTGCTCCACAGCGGAGCCTTTCGAAAAATCAATCGGTATAGCACCAAAATCTTCTGCCAGTTTCAGTCTGTCTTTATGATTGTCGACCACCATTATTTTGCCTGCGCCTTTAATCGCAGCGGAATGCGCCGCCATCAGGCCAACCGGGCCCGCGCCGTAAATTACAACAGAATCGCCTGGCTGCACGCAAGCCAGCTCGGTGGCGTGGTAACCTGTTGGAAGAATGTCAGAGAGCATTACGTAATCATTTTCCTTTTCCTCCGCATCCTCAGGTAATACCAGGCAATTAAAGTCTCCGAAAGGCACGCGTAAGTATTCAGCCTGTCCTCCTTCGTAGGGACCCATTCCTGCAAAACCATAGGCGGCACCGGCCATCCCCGGATTCATTGTAAGACAAAAACCAGTTAAACCCGATTCACAGTTTTCACAACGTCCGCAGCCGATATTAAATGGCATGCACACCATATCTCCCACTTTGACATGAACAACCGCTTTGCCCACTTCGACTACTTTCCCCAGGTTTTCATGGCCGAATATTTTTCCTTTTTCAAAATCCGTTCTCCCTTCGTACATGTGCAAATCGGAGCCACAAATGCAAGTGGTCGTAATTTTAACCAGCACATCTGTTGCTTCTTCTATTTTGGCATCTGGGATCTCCTTTACGCCCACATCGAAAGGGCCGTTGTATACTATGGCTTTCATTTATTCTGATTTTAATGGATTGAATTTTAGATTCACACTGTCTTTTATAAAGAGTAGGGTAAGCTGATATTAGGTGACATGAACTGGCAACGCCAAGGTGCATAAATGACTTTCAAATCGCTGCATTAAAGGTCGGGGTGTGAGCGGTCAATCTTTTACAAAAGAATTGGAAATAGTTACATAATTCCCACCATTGCAATACCAGGAATTTACGGGGGAAAACTAATGTGTCGGACGTGGACCCTTTGAAAGCTCATAGGCGTGCCGACTCTAAAAGTCCATTTTATGTTGCGGAAACAGCAACAATCGCACATTTTTTAAACATGAATGTATCCAGTTATTTCGAATACAGAACAGGGTGCGTAACTTGAGCTATGCCAAAATCTTCAACTCAGCAACACACTAGAGACTCAGATGAAGTAAGCGAGCCATTTTTCATTATGCGCCCTTCTGCCAATATATCGCCGCCAAAAAATAACAGCGTAAGCGATGCGATAATGATCATTATTCCATTGCGTTCGCCGCTCGTGAGACCAGAAAGAAAAAAGATGATAATAACAGCGGAAATAATCGGAACAGCGTATCCACCACGCATTTTAAAAACACCTTTATCGGACACATGCATCTTTCTGATGCGCAGCACGGAGAGTGCCAAACTCAGATAAATGAGAAGTATGCCCTCGCTTGAGAAAACAGCCAATTGTTTATAGCCGCCGAGAAAGGCAAATAAATAAACAATAGCAGCATAAATAATTATTGCCGTATAGCGCGTATCAAATCTCTTGGGAAATCTGGCAAAAAAAGCGATGGGGATAACCCGATCGATTGAGGCCCCAAAATGACCCTTGGATTGCTTAACATTCCACCACTTAGGCTGCCAAATATCGAAATGGCCGCGCCAACGGTGATGCGTATATATCCAATAGGGCCGAAAGCTGCCTTCCCCACTTCGGCTAAAGGAACTGTCGCGAAGGGTTGGAAGCATTGAACCCGGCACCCCTTGAGCAACTATTTGGATTAGCATGTAAAGCACTAAAATGCCGCCGGTGCTTTAGCCAATGGCTCGTGGAATTGTTCTTTGTGGATTTTTCATTTCGCCACCAACGGTTAAGCCGGTTTTGCCGCCTGGATAAGCAAAGAAAAGGATTAAAGACATTTCTCCAATACTTTTGAAAGTTGGAAATTCTTCCCAGTACAGGTTGGTTCCCACCACGTCTCTCCACCCAATTAATATTAACAGAAACAGCGGTGTCAATTTGGCGATGGTATTCAATTTAACAAATCCTATTCCTTCACGCGCACCGCGGACATTGGTAAAAGCCAAACCAGCAAGCATTACAAAAAAGAACATGACCCTAAACCAATGCAAATAGAATATCGGTAAAAAGGCGCTCAGTATATCGGCCACCGCGTTGGCAAGCGCCGCATCTGAAGCCAGGGTTGCAAATATGAATAACATGGCGGTTAGAAATCCGGCATATTTGCCG
>Ga0105045_10006392_pt1 | contig 10426 bp, 10 predicted proteins | sample MAT02_FD_78089 | JGI IMG/M metagenome (GOLD analysis project Ga0105045, IMG submission 78089) | Freshwater microbial communities from Lake Fryxell liftoff mats and glacier meltwater in Antarctica - MAT-02 (megahit assembly) | ecosystem: Environmental > Aquatic > Freshwater > Ice > Liftoff... | reverse complement strand
GGTGGGTTTTTCAGGCCTTACTACTCGACTTAGCCCCGCCGCAAGGCCAAATTCTGCTAAAGCGACGAGGTTTAGGGCTTGGCATTACTCGACTTCGTTGCCGGCAAAGCCGGCTGGAATAGTACGACACGACGCGGAGCGTCGCGCCAGCGTCTTCGGGCTTGTCATTACTCGACTTCGTTGCCGGCAAAGCCGGCTGGAATAGTATGACACGACGCGGAGCGTCGCGCCAGCGTCTTCGGGCTTGGCATTACTCGACTTCGTTGTCGACACGGCCGGCTGGAATAGTATGGCACGACTCGGAGCGTCGCGCCAGCGTCTTCGGGCTTGGCATTGCTCGACTTCGTTGCCGGCACGGCCGGCTGGAATAGGATGAAATGACGCGCAGCATCGCGCCAGCAGGTGACTTTCAAATCCTCTCAACGCCGCTCACTATTCAAAGTAACCGCCCCCATCAATCTATCGTATCGCGCACCAAAAGGCCGGAAATACACCAAAATCGTGTATTGATTGCCCGTCGCGTACCAGTTTCCCTCAAACCCCTCTTCGTCTGGCAAGCCTGTTTGGCGGTCTACCACCATATATTGATAGTTGTACAAACCCTGTTTGAGCCACACATCAGACCAATATACCCCGGTGGCGGGGTCGTGCTGCATTTTAAATTCGGGCTTGTATTGCCAGTCCGATAATTCCCCGAAAACATACACATCGGCATCGTCTAGCGGCAGGGTTTGTTTGATAGAAAACAACACCATCGAATAATCACATTGCAACAAGGTCTGATTGATATTTTGATTGTCAATCACAAAACGACCATTGGCATCGGGCCGGAAAATAACGGGCCGTTCAAACCGCGATTCATCTCGGCGGAGCGTAACCTCAAAATAGGTAGGCCGATCTGAAATGCCCGCCACGCCTTCGCCCTGATAATCAAAACTTCGAATGTCAAAAAGCCGGAACTCCTTGCCTGCCGGAAACACTATTTTATCCTGATAATCAAATACCAAATCGTTGCCCCGTGTAATGAAGGGAATAATCGGCCCGATGGAATTATTGAAACGACCATTTTGGAGCACAAATGCCTTCACATCGTTCTGCGGCATGGCGATGCGCTCGTTTTTTGGAAATACTGTGAAATCTATTTCATGGTGGGTGTCCGACTTGCTTACTTGAGCCGTGCGCACAAATTCCGCATCAATACGCCAAAGCGGTTCTACCACCATAAAACGCCGCACCAACACCAGTTTATCCTGATAATCAGCGTCCATCACTTTGAGCAGATAATTGCCCGAGCGCACCCAACGTATGTTCCGATTGGGCAATGCCAGCATGTAGCGGGTGTAGGTAGAAAGGGTGTTTAAAGAATTTTGAATGGAAATAATCCGGTCCTCCGTAAATCCGTCAAGATATTCATTATCACCGAGTTCGGAGGGCTTCCAATCGCTGTTGCAATGCACGAGCGTATATTTATAATCCTTGAGTTCGTCGCCCAAATGGTCAAATTCGAGCACCAAAGACCCCATCGAAGCCTTCAAATCTATGATGGGCAAGGACAGCGGCGAACCCGCCAAATTTAATTGAACGGTACAAATATCTGGATCCAGAATCTGGTTTTGGTTTTGGGAAAACAGGACACTCGGAAACAAGAAAAAGAGCCAATAGCGCATAGCATAAAACTAGTCTGCTGGGACGGCGGCTTGCCATTCCCAAGGTGCTTCGATTTGCATGGGTGCGTCGGTACGCGGATGCTTGAATGCCAAACGCTGTGCGTGAAGTTTGATTTCGTGCTCTCGCCAAAAAGTGCCGCCATACAGCACATCGCCCACGATGGGGCAGCCAATATGGGCCAATTGTGCCCGTATTTGGTGAAAACGACCCGTGCGGGGTTTGATTTCCAACAAAGTTTGCCCGCCAATGGTTTCTAAAACCAAATACTCCGATTCGCAGGGCTGTGTGTCGGCTTTATTTTTGTCAAAAAGTAGGGCTTTTTTGCCTGTTTCGTCGCGTTTTAGCCAGTGTTTTAGCACTGCTGTTGGGTTGGGCGGCGTATTTTCCACCACCGCCTGATAGGTTTTCGATACTTCCCGATTTTCAAATTGGGTCATCATGGCCGTTAGGGCAGTCTTAGATTTGGCCATCACCAACACGCCACTAGAAGCGCGGTCGAGGCGGTGAACAGCGCGGAGGTAAGGGCTGATTTTCATCTGCAAGCCGGAATGTTCGGCTTTAAATTTATTTTTATACCATTCTACGGCTTCTTTTTCGGCAGATGGATGTCGCGCGGTGCCACTCTCCGACGAAAGTCCTGAGGGTTTATGGATAATAAGGAGGTCTTGATCTTCGAAAAGGATGTGCACAATATTGAATTTAGGTTGAAATTTTGGTACAAACGTACGAGGAAAGCCGCACTTGTGTCCCATTTGGCAGGGTTGTGTACCCTTTGACGATGAATTGGTCGTAAGTTGCGCCTTATATTTAGTTTACAGAGTGCTTAAATATTCCATTTGTTATGAATTTTATTCGTCTGTTGTGCTTTTGCTTTTGCACATTTCTGTTTATGGCTTGCTGGTCGGTACGGCCCAAAACCCCTTTTGACGCCGCGCAGGTGCCGCTCCAGCCCAACTATTCGCTGCTCGACAGCTGGGCCGCGCACCCCGATAAAGACGACCCCGCCGACCGTACGCCCAATGCTAAAGAAGCCCCCAACCTGCAAAAGGATGCCTCGGTGGATGTTATTTTTTTGCATCCCACCACTTATACAGGCAGTCTCCGTCACCAACGAGATTGGAACGCCGATGTGGCCGACGAGAAAACCAATCGCAAGACCGATAAAGGCAGCATTCAATACCAAGCCAGTATTTTTAATGGGGTTGGTAGGGTGTTTGCTCCGCGCTACCGACAAGCGCATTTGCACGTTTTTTATACCAAAAAAGACACACTAGATGCGCAAAAAGCCGTAGAACTGGCTTATCAAGACACAAAAGCCGCTTTCCTATACTACCTTGAACATTGGAACAATGGCCGACCTTTCATCCTCGCCGGACACAGTCAAGGCGGACTGCTCGCCATGCGGCTCATACGGGAACTGCTGGAAGGCAGCCCTTGGGAGCCTCAAATGGTGACCGCGTACATCGTGGGTTGGCCCGTGCAAGAGGGCTATTTTCAGGCAACAAAACCCTGCGAGACGCCGGAACAAACCCAATGCTTTTGTACTTGGCGCACTTGGGAACGGAAATATGGACGAAAACACGCCCATGAGCCGAACGTTGTTTGCACGAATCCCTTAATTTGGCGTACCACCGAAAACGAATACGCGCCCAAAAGTCTTAACGAGGGTGGGGTAGTGGTGCCTTTTGAGAAAATTTATCCCGAAATAACTGATGCAGAGGTGTGTAATGGCATTCTGCTGGCGCGAAAGCCGAAGTTTAGAGGCAGTTTGTTCTTTCGGCAGAAAAACTACCACGCTGGCGACCTCAATTTGTATTACATGAATGTGCGCCAAAACGCGCAGGTACGCAGCAAGGCTTTTTTGCAACGCTAAAGGCAATCTTTTCACCGCGGCTTTTTTACGAATTATAGCCCCCTCGGCTTACCTTCGTGCCGCTATTTAACCAAACAGTTCTACCATCTTTTTATCAGCCACTTTTTATGGACGCGAACAGCCGAATATACGTAGATTCTGAAATCGGGAAACTCAAGAAAGTCATCGTGCACCGGCCCGATGAGGGCATTGCGCGAATCACGCCCAAACGGGCCGAAGAACTGCTTTTTGACGACATTGTTCACCTCCCGAATATGCGAGATGAGCACGATATTTTTACCGGTGTGCTGCGGGCTTTTGTCGGAAAAGAAAACGTGCTAGAAGTGGGCGATTTGCTCACCGAAAGTTGCCGCGCGGAGGAAAGTCGCTACGAAATCATCAATAAAATCGTTGATTTTGAGGAACTTCCGTATTCGCTGATACCACGTTTGGCCAGTTTATCTCCCGAGCAATTGGCCGACACACTCATCACGGGCTACCTCGAGCCGGAAGATCGGATTCTATTCGACCCGATTCCCAACCTCATATTTACACGCGATTTGGCGGTCACGGTGAAAGACCACGTGATCATTACCAAAGCGGCTAAGTCGGCCCGCTTTCGGGAGAATTTCATCACGCGACTTATTTTTTCCAGTCACCCAGTGTTTCGTCGCCTAAAATCGGATGGAAAAACGGTGAACCTCAATCGAGTAGATAAGTTTCCGCCCAACAAACGCGGCGAAACCATCAGCATTGAGGGCGGTGACGTGATGATGTTCCACCAAGATTATTTGTTAATTGGCAACTCTGAGCGCACCAATAATTATGCGTTTGACATGTTGAAAGCCTATTTATTTGAAAAAGGCATCATCAAAAACATCGTGCAGGTAAACATTCCGGCGGAGCGCACGTACATGCACATTGACACCATTTTTACCCAAATAAACCAAAACCACGTAGTGGGTTTCAAGCCCATTGTACAAGATGGCCTCGGCTCTTATGTTGACGTACACCGCCACACGGGCGAAGAATTGGAGTACCCGAGCATTGCAGATTTCCTAAAAGCAGAGGTAAACCCGAAAATGGAGTTTATCTGGTCGGGACGCGGCGAAAGCCCCTACCAAGAGCGGGAGCAATGGACAGACGGTTGCAATTTGGTGGCCCTCAAGCCAGGCGTAGCCATCACTTACGACCGCAATCCGGTGACCGAAAGAGCCTTTAAAGAATTTGGGTACAAAGTAGTAGGGGCTGAAAAAATGCTCCGCGACATTGAAAATGGCAAGGTGGATCCCGAAACAGTGGAAAATACCATCATTACCATCCCTTCCAACGAACTTTCTCGTGCGCGGGGGGGAAGCCATTGCATGACTTGCCCGATTGAGCGCGAGGCAGTGTTGTAGAGACGTTGCATGCAACGTCTCTACGGCGACCACCATATTAATCCACCATGGAAAAATTTCAAAACAAATACCGCATTCCTTCCGCACGTTGGCAATCATGGGATTACGCTAACCCAGGCATGTATTTCCTGACCATTTGCACCCAAAACCGATTGCATTTTTTCGGAGAGATCAAAAATGGGGAGATGTATTTAAACGAAATGGGACAAATTGCCTACACCTGTTGGGCGGAAATCCCGACGCATTTTCCAAATATGGAATTAGGGGCATTTGTCATTATGCCCAACCATGTGCATGGCATTTTGATTGTGAATGAACGGGTGGTCGTTGCCGTGGTAGGGACGTTGCATGCAACGTCTCTACCAAATGACGCAACCCCAAAAAACGAATTCATGGCATCTATATCGCCCCAAGCGGGTACTGTTTCTGCCGCCATGCGTTCGTATAAATCAGCGGTCAGCCGTTCAATACGCCCGCTTTATGCTGATTTTTCGTGGCAAACGCGATTCCATGACCATGTCATCCGAAATACTGCCGAATACGAGCGCATTGAATGTTATATTTTGCTCAATATCGAAAATTGGGAACAGGATAAATTTTTCAATTAAATGTTTGATGCAACGATGAATATCACTCCCGAACATTAGCGAGTGTTTAAATTTTACTGAACTGAAAATAAAAATTTAAACAAGATCTTAGCGGGCAATCCACAGAACCCGATGCCCGGTGGGCTTACCGCCTGTCGAGCCTGCCCAGCGCGCGGGACGGGCGCATTTTCGACGGTGTAATGGTTGCTACCGCGCCCAAATATTATATTTAAAAATACAATAAATAGCCCGAAAGCCATCCTTCGCTCCAATTTTTTTGCCTTCCGCGTACGTCCGACCGTAATAGGAAATACCCACTTCGTAAATCCGAACGTCGGGTACTCGACTGATTTTGGCCGTCACCTCTGGCTCAAAGCCGAAGCGTTTTTCCTGCAAAGGCAGTTTTTTCAGCATGTCGGCCCGGAACATTTTGTAACAAGTTTCCATATCTGTTAAGTTCAGATTGGTAAATATGTTGGATAAAAACGTGAGGAATTTATTCCCAATGCTGTGCCAAAAAAACAAAATCCGGTGTGGCCTTCCGCCCATAAAACGCGAGCCAAACACCACATCAGCAAAGCCATCCAAGATGGGGCGCAGCAGGATGTTGTATTCGGCTGGGTTGTACTCCAAATCAGCATCTTGTATGATGATATAGTCGCCGGAGGCGTGTTGGATACCCGTGTGCAAGGCGGCCCCTTTCCCCTGATTGACCTCGTGCTTGAGGTAGCGAATGTTTAAATCAGGATTCGCACTCATGTACCGTTGAATGGCACCTTCGGTATCATCGCGGGAGCAATCGTTGGTAATGATGAGTTCTTTTTGGAAGCCTCCAATCAGTTCCACCGCTTTTACTTTATCTAAAATTCGGTGGATGGTGCGTTCTTCGTTGTAAGCAGGGATGACAATGGAGAGAATTTGGCTCATAATTTGCATTAGTTCTAGCGGCGAAGGTACGCAGCCAATATTTAGCAGTTTTAAGAAGTGAGCAAAAAGGTTTTTTTAACCGTTTTTAGTTCACAGTAGGCAAATAAAGGGCATTATTGGTTTGAAAAGAGGATATTTAAATAGGGTGGCACTCCTGATTGATCAGGTTGAGAATCAAGGTGGTAACAGGGTTAAGCCACACATTTCAAACATTCTCTTGGAAAAAAAGGTCGTTTGCAAAACATTTACATTGTTTTTCAAAAAATACAGTACCAGCGTTAAACTTAATTTGGTAAAGCCCCGTTAGGCTTTAGAAAACACTATAACTCATTCCGATTCAACACAAAAATTTTTTTATCATGAGCATACCCCGTATTAGCAAATTCAAACGCATTTGGAATAAATCCCCACGATTGGCCGCTTTTTTTGTGCGTAAAAAAGTAGCCCTCAAAGCCAAAGAAATATTACACCCAAAAGATGAGTGGAACATTAACTGGCTCGGCGAGGAGATGCGCCCGTTCAATAGTTTGCACGGGTAATAAAAAAGCAGGGACGATAACCCCTGCTTTTTTTATGTCTATTGGTCAGGCGCTTGCTCACAACGCCTGCATTCCGCGCTCCAAGTCTTCCCAAAGCCAGGCGGGATCTTCCAACCCGATGTAAAAACGCACAAATTGCCAAGGCGCAGCGGGGGCTGTCCGACCGGGAATATCATAAAATCCAATGGTCGGTATCATCAAACTTTCGTGGCCACCCCAACTGACGGCCATCAGAAAGCGCTCCAAGCGATGGATAAAGGCCTCCATTTTTTCCTTCGAATCGGTCTTGAATTGCACCGAAAACAATCCGCCGCAGCCTTTCATTTGACGTTTGGCCAGGTCTAGTTGTGGAAATGTATGGTGAAATGGATACCAGATTTTGGCCACTTTTTCGTGATTTTCGAGGCGTTCTAGGATGAATTTGGCCCCTTCATCGCTTTGTTTCAGGCGCAGCGGCAGGGTGCGTAAGCCCCGAATCATTAGGGCCGCATCTTGTGGCCCCAGAATGCTGCCCAGCGTCATCAACTCTGATTCAAAAATCTTTTTCACCATTTCCTGACTCCCGCACAACACACCCGCTACCACATCGGAATGTCCGTTGAGGTATTTGGTGCCAGAATGCAATACAATGTCTATGCCAAACGCCGCCGGATTTTGGTACAGCGGCGAACAATACGAATTGTCAATCATGGTCACAATGCCTCTCGGCCGACACAAGGCTGCGCAGGCGGCCAAGTCCTGACACTCATACGTCATGGTATTCGGACTTTCCAGATATAACACCGTCGTATTGGCTTGCAGGGCATTCTCAATCTCTTGCATATCGGTGCCGTCCACAAACGTATGACTCACCCCAAACCGTGGCAAAAACTTCCGCAACAAGGCCGTAGTCCAAGAATAAGGGTTTTTTGGGCAAACAATATGGTCGCCGGCCTTCACATTGCCCAGCACCGCCGCGGCTATGGCCGCCGAACCACTGGAAAAAACCAACGCATCCTCCGTGCCTTCCAAGGCGGCGAGTTTTTTCCGCAAAATGGCCACCGTCGGGTTGTTGCCACGGGAATAAACGTGGTGGGCCAATTCATCGGAAAATGCTGCTCGAAAAGAAGCCAAATCCGGAAAAGCAAAATTGCTCGATTGAATCACTGGCGGCGAAATGGCCTGAAAATACTGTTCGCGATCTTCGCCCAAATGGGTCAAGATTTCAGACAGATTTATCGGGTTTTTATCTGAATTGGGCATGGAAAAGTGAATTTGACAAGGGTTTTACTCGTTCCTTAATTGGGTTTCAATGTTTTAAAGGCCAGTGGCGGCCAAGTGGTTCATTAACGGATTGGCGTACATTTTGAGCAAATACACACGGCCCAGCCCTTCTTCATCGTGTGTGAGCAGACGGAAACGCTGCTCGAAATAGGCCGATATTTTTTGGAAATCCGCTTCCGAGTAATAATGGCTAAAGGTTTGTTTTTGGTCGAGCAGATCCTGTGCGATGTAGTTAATCGGGCGCAAGCGATAATACGTATGTATGCGCTGGTCTATGATTTCAGCCAACATTTCCAGTTGTTTTTTGGGATTGGGGACTTCGTCTAGTTCGTCTAATGCTGTATCCAAAGGAGCCGAAAAATGAAAATGTACGCTGCCTTTATTCCCTTTTAAGCCCAATAACATGTGTTGTACGTCTTCCTCAAAAGTCTTTTTGTAGTCTGGGTCGGCTTTTTTGTGCAAATACTCCTGCGCTTTCAGCAAATCACAGGGATCAAACTCATAAGAAATAGCAACGGGTACTATTTTCAAGGTTTTAAAATAGGTTTTTAGGTCCGTTTTTGCACTCAAACTGAGCATTTTAACCAACCCTACCTGCGTGCGGTCGTCTCCGTCTTTGGCACGGCCCTCGCGCTGGGCAATCCAAACAGAATCTACTTTTTCGGTGATTTGCCGCGCGATGTAAGCCGAAAGTTGCAGTGAATAACGGTACAATTCCATGGGCGAACCGGTGCGTTTGACCACAAAACTTTTGTTGATTCTGAAAATAAGTTCCGAAATGCGGTGGCGCATCAGGTTGTCGCCAATGGCTATTTGGCTGGTCTGAAAACTGCGGTCGAATAAGACGGTATTTAAAAATGCCGAGTCGAGAATAATGTCTCGGTGATTGGAAATAAACAGGTACTGATCCTGCTGATTGAGGTGCTCCAAGCCACTGGCAGTTAATTTGCTAATACTTTCATGTTCAATCACTTTTAGCAGAGGGCGCGCTATTTTTTCCTGAAAATTCTGCACCGAATTGACCTGATCTTTTTCCCGAATAATCAGGTCAAAAAGAGGCTTAGGCAAAAATGCTTTCATACCTTGCAACAGGTTTTGAAACCCGAAAAGTTCTTGAATGGCGGCTTTGGCGTCTGCATCGCTCAACAGGTATGGTCCGTTTTGTTCTTCCATAAATTGCACTCTTTTGGAGTGCGAAGGTACGGAACTAGGCGTGGCGGAGTGCCTCGCTTTTTCCTGAACTCCTTGCGGGCTATTTTGTTTAATGTTTTTTGGGCGGTTTTTTGGTATAAATATCCCCACTTTCACCCCACACACACTTATTATGGTACGCATTATTCCAAAAGAACAGCAAGGGCAAGGCGCCTTCAATGGCGGCGAAATTGTCGAGAACAAACCCATCGGTTTTCCACAAGACAAGTCGAGTATTCGTCCGTATTCCAATCTTTTTTATTGGGCACACGCAAAGGCGATGCGAGACAGTACCATTGGCCTACACCCGCACCAAGGCTTTGAAATTTGCTCTTTTGTGCTCAAGGGTCAAATCAAGCACTACGACACGCAAGCCAAAACTTGGATGCCCCTTTCCGCCGGCGATGTACAAATTATTCGGGCGGGAAATGGCATCAGTCACTCCGAATGGATGGGTGAAAACTCGGAAATGTTTCAAATCTGGTTTGACCCAAATTTAGAGGCAACCCTTTCAAAGCCACCCAGTTATAGTGATTATAAGTCGGACAACTTTCCTGTAGAAACGGCGGGCGTTGCGCAAGTCAAGGTACTTGCAGGCTCGAGTAGCCCGTTCCAAATGGATACCCCAGGCGTAGAGATTTGGGACCTTACCCTCACACATGGCACACACGCTATGGCGATTGATCCGGCTAAAATTTATTCTGCGTACGTGTTGGCAGGACAGGCTGAGTTCAATGGCGAAGCGGCCCAATTATCCGATTTCGTTCAGGTTTCGGACACGGATGAAATGACTTTGTCCACCGCATCAAACGCCCGTATTTTCATTATCGCCTCGCCCGTAGTACCGGGATACCGGACTTATGGGCAATTGATGGCGGCTCGGGGATGAGGCATTTTGTTGAGAAATGTTGAGGGGCTTCGCCGTTGAGGGGGTTGAGAAGTGTTGAGGGGCTTCGCCGTTGAGAGGGTTGAGAAGGGTTGAGGGGCTTCGCCGTTGAG
>Ga0105045_10006391_pt1 | contig 10426 bp, 13 predicted proteins | sample MAT02_FD_78089 | JGI IMG/M metagenome (GOLD analysis project Ga0105045, IMG submission 78089) | Freshwater microbial communities from Lake Fryxell liftoff mats and glacier meltwater in Antarctica - MAT-02 (megahit assembly) | ecosystem: Environmental > Aquatic > Freshwater > Ice > Liftoff... | reverse complement strand
TCAAGTAACCTTTCAGATTACTTAAGTTCAACCTCGGCACCTGCTTCAGTAAGCTTGGCTTTAAGGTCTTCTGCAGTAGCTTTGTCTACTCCTTCTTTGATAGCTTTAGGAGCACTATCCACTAGTTCTTTGGCTTCTTTTAAGCCTAAACCTGTTAGATCTTTTACTACTTTTACTACGTTTAATTTAGCTTGACCAGCGCTTTTCAAAATCACGTCAAAAGTTGATTTTTCGGCTGGTGCATCACCTGCTGCAGCAGCTGGAGCAGCAACTGCAACTGCAGCGGCAGCTGGTTCAATACCGTATTCGTCTTTAAGGATGATTGCTAATTCGTTAACTTCTTTTACTGACAAGTTTACCAACTGTTCAGCAAATGCTTTTAAATCTGCCATTGTTTTAAAATTAAATTGTTATTGTTATTGTTAATTAAATTATTTGAAAATTATTCAGCACGCTCAGAAAGAGTCTTTACAATCCCTGCGATTTTACTTCCACCAGATTGTAAGGCAGAAATAACTCTTTGTGCTGGTGATTGTAATAAACCAATTACCTCTCCAATTAGTTCATTTTTAGATTTAAGCTTGATAAGCGCCTCTAATTGATCATCACCGATGAATACATCAGAATCGATATATGCCCCTTTTAAAGATGGAATTGTATTTTTCTTTCTAAATTCTTTGATGATTTTTGCTGGAGATTTACTATCGGTTGCAAACATTAATGCTGTATTGCCTTTTAAGGTATCTATTAGCTTACTGTAATCCTTATCCGACTTCTCAAGAGCCTTTTCAATCAAAGTATTTTTAGCTACTTCCATCTCAATCCCATTTTTGAAAAGTTCACGCCTTAATGCAATCGTTCGCTCTGCATTTAATCCAGCAACATCAGTTACATAGATGAAATTATACTCATTAAACTTTTGAGTAAGCATTTCTATTATTTCGCCTTTTTGTTCTTTTTTCATAACTGTTTCTGATTAAATTCCCGGAATTGATTTGGTTTCAACAGAAACTCCTGGGCTCATCGTTGTTGAAAGGCTTATACCTTTAAAATAGGTTCCTTTTGCTGATGAAGGCTTCAATTTTGAAACTGTTTGAATGAGTTCAACTGCATTTTCAGCAAGTTTTTCTGGTGTAAAAGATGATTTACCAATAGAGGTGTGAATTGCCCCTTCTTTATCAACTTTAAAATCAATTTTACCCGCTTTAACTTCTCTGATGGTTTTTCCAATGTCAGTTGTAACCGTACCTGATTTTGGGTTTGGCATTAAATTTCGAGGGCCTAGAACTTTACCCAATTTACCTAGTTTAGCCATAACATTGGGTTGTGTAACAATAATGTCAATATCAACCCAACCTTTTTCTATTTTTTGAATATACTCTTCCAAACCAACAAAGTCTGCACCTGCTGCTTTTGCTTCTTCTTCCTTATCAGGAGTTACTAAAGCCAACACACGCACATCTTTGCCAGTTCCATGGGGAAGTGAAACCACACCTCTTACCATTTGGTTGGCTTTTTTTGGATCAACTCCCAAACGAATATCAATATCTACAGACGAATCAAACTTTGTGTATGAAATTTCTTTCATAAGTTTGGTAGCATCGTTTAAAGTATATTGTTTGCTTAAATCAATCTTAGCCAACGCTATTTTTCTTTTTTTACTAATCTTAGCCATTGCTCAATTCTTATTATTATTTTACTTCAAAAGGTGCATCACCCGTAACTGTGATACCCATACTTCTTGCTGACCCAGCAACCATTTTCATGGCTGATTCTACTTTCCAACAGTTCATGTCTTGCATTTTATCAGTAGCAATAGCTTTTACTTGATCCCAAGTTACCGAACCTACCTTTTTGCGGTTAGATTCAGCAGAACCTTTTGCTGCTTTTGATGCTTCTAACAATTGCGATGCAACTGGTGGCGTTTTGATAACAAAGTCAAACGACTTATCACTATAAACTGAAATAACAACAGGTAAAATTTTTCCAGCTTTATCCTGAGTTCTTGCATTAAATTGTTTGCAAAACTCCATTATGTTCACACCTTTAGAACCTAATGCTGGACCAATTGGAGGTGCCGGGTTTGCAGCTCCACCTTTAACTTGTAATTTGATAAACCCTGATAACTCTTTAGCCATATAATTGGATATTTGAATGGGTTACCCCACACTTTGTTTAATTATTTATTAACTTTCTTTTTCAACTTGAACAAAATTTAACTCTAATGGAGTAACACGTCCAAATATTTTAACCATTACTTTCAATTTCTTTCTATCGTCCATTATTTCTTCAATAGTTCCAGAAAAACCACTAAAAGGACCGTCATTTACCCTAACTGTTTCGCCTATTAAAAAAGGCTCAGACATCGTTTCACCAGCATCAGCGATATCATCAAAGGTTCCTAGTATTCGATTAACTTCTGATATGCGCAATGGTGTCGGGTTTTTTCCACCTAGAAAACCAACAACACCATTTATAGTTTCAATTGTGTGTGGCACCTCGCCAACTAGTTCCGCTTGAATCATCATATATCCTGGAAAGTAACTCTTTTCTTTGGATGTTTTCTTTCCATTTTTTATTTGAAAAACTTTCTCGGTTGGAATCAAAATTTGAGGAACATGGACAAGCAAACCAAGCCGTTCAAGCTCTGTTTCCATTTGAGCTTTCACCTTCTTTTCTTGTCCGGTTATTGCTCTTACTACGTACCACTTAAATTGTTCCTGAGTCATTGTGTCCATTTTTATGTGAGAATATTATCCTTGAAATATTTGATAAAAAAATCCAAGTGCACCACTACTAACGATATCAATGACATATATTACCAGTGCAATTAGCATCGAAGCCACCATAACAATTACAGTACTTTCTTGAAGGTCTTCCCAAGTAGGCCAAGACACTTTATTTACCAATTCGTCTGTAGATAGTCTTAAGTATTCTCTTAGTTTATTCATCTTTATTTTAACATTTGCACGGGCACCTGGATTCGAACCAAGATCAGCTGTTTTGGAGACAGATATGCTACCATTGCACCATGCCCGTTTATTAGGCACCAAATGTTGACTTGTTTCCAAGCCAGCATTCAATATCTAGGGTTTTTGCTTAATTATTCTAAAATTTCAGTTACCTGTCCTGCACCGATTGTACGGCCTCCTTCACGAATAGCAAAACGTAAGTTTTTTTCCATTGCAATTGGTGCAATAAGTTGAACAGTTACTGTTACGTTATCTCCTGGCATAATCATTTCCACACCTTCAGCTAAATGCATTTCGCCTGTTACGTCTGTTGTACGGAAATAAAACTGAGGACGGTATTTGTTAAAAAATGGAGTGTGACGTCCACCTTCATCCTTAGATAAAACATATACCTCAGCTTTAAACTTCGTATGTGGTGTTACGGAACCTGGTTTGCAAATAACCATTCCTCTGCGAATAGCTTCTTTATCAACACCACGAAGCAATAAACCAACGTTATCTCCAGCTTCACCTCTGTCAAGTATTTTACGAAACATCTCAACACCTGTAATTACAGAAGTTAAGCGTTCTGCACCAAGACCAATAATTTCTACTGGATCATTAGAATTGATAATACCACGCTCAATACGACCTGTAGCTACTGTGCCACGACCAGTAATAGAAAATACATCTTCTACTGGCATCAAGAAAGGCAATTCTGTTGCGCGAGGAGGAACTGGAATGTAAGAATCAACAGCATCCATCAATTCCATAATTTTTCCTACCCACTTAGGATCTCCATTCAAACCACCTAAGGCAGAACCTTGGATAATTGGAATTTCGTCTCCAGGGAATTCGTATTTATTTAATAAATCACGGATTTCCATTTCTACGATTTCTAATAGTTCTTCATCATCAACCATATCTACTTTGTTCATGAAAACAACTACCCTAGGCACACCAACTTGACGAGCCAATAAAATATGCTCGCGGGTTTGTGGCATTGGTCCATCAGTAGAAGCAACAACAAGAATAGCACCATCCATCTGAGCAGCTCCAGTAACCATGTTTTTTACATAATCCGCATGGCCTGGACAGTCAACGTGGGCATAATGACGCTTTGCTGTAGAGTATTCTACGTGAGCAGTGTTAATTGTGATACCACGTTCTTTTTCTTCTGGAGCAGAATCGATTGAATCAAAAGAACGAGCTTCTGACAAACCAGCATCTGCCAATACTTTAGTGATAGCTGCAGTCAAGGTAGTTTTACCGTGATCTACGTGACCTATAGTACCAACGTTTACGTGTGGTTTACTGCGGTCAAATTTTTCTTTAGCCATAGTTTTAAATGTTAGATTATTATTATTATTTATTTAGTTTTATTCTTTTCTAATTGCATAAATTATTGCAACTCTAATCTTTAATCCACTTGAAATTTGCGAATATTAGCAAACCTTAATCATATATTTTTACCTCATTAAAGATAACTCCTGCCGACCTCCCATTTATCAACCTCCGACCTAGAGCTGTTTAGCAGTCCCGATAACTATCGGTAGAACTGCCGTCTTTCTATTTATCTACCTCACCACTAGAGCTGTTGAGCAGGATTGAACTGCCGACCTCTTCCTTACCAAGGAAGTGCTCTACCGCTGAGCTACAACAGCAATAGATTGCTAAAACGAAGTAAGTTTTTAGCAATCTGCTCTTTTCTTTGAGCGAGAGACGAGGCTCGAACCCGCGACCTACAGCTTGGAAGGCTGTCGCTCTACCAACTGAGCTACTCTCGCAATTATTTAAGATGTGAATGATTGAAATTGTATCAAACCAAGTGGGGAGAGAAGGATTCGAACCTTCGAAGCTCTCGCAACGGATTTACAGTCCGTCCCATTTGGCCGCTCTGGAATCTCCCCAGTTTTTTGATAAGTATATTTTTAGAATACCTCCAATCACAAACACCAAAACTTGAGCCACTTGCCGGAATCGAACCAGCGACCTACTGATTACAAATCAGTTGCTCTACCAGCTGAGCTAAAGTGGCATTAAATCTTAAGTTAACAGACTTTAGTTTTTGAACTAGTTGATCTACCTCACGATAACATGAAATAGGAGTTAAATGGCTTTATTATTAAGCTATTAACATCGACTTGTTTGGTAATTTGTTTATAAAAAAAGAACTTAAAACGCAATTAATCAAATCCATCCTTTGTCAAAAAGGACTGCAAATGTAGTTGTTTAAATGAGTATTTCAAGTTGGAAGCAAAAAAAGTTTTAAAAACTTTCTGTATCATTTTGGAAGCGTAACAGAGGGGCAATATGCGGGCAACTATTTATTCTACAAAATTTATTTTGAGAAAGGATGATTTTCAGTGAGAAAAAAATAAAAAGAGTGTTCAAGTAATTATAATTTTTGCCTTTTTACATCTCAATAATGTGATTTTAGGCAAACTTTGATTGCAACCTCTCTTTGTGTTTTTTTACTTGGGCTACAACTTTATCCAGTACCAAGTCAGTAGCTGCTTCAAATGTTGATGAATGCTCTTTTGCAAAAACATCAATTCCATTCATGTTTAACTTTACTTCTACAGCCTTGTTGTCTTTTTCAGCATCTTTCTCAATACGCAAATATACATCTGCACTTTTTATACCATTGTGGAAGGTATTTACTTTCTCTAGTTTTTCTGAAATAAAAGATAGCAGCTTTTTGTCTGCATCAAAATGAATGGATTGAATATCGACTTTCATGGTACAATTTGGTTAATTGAAAAACATAATAACCTGTCTGTATTATTGCTTTTCGGATAAATTATATTAAAACAGGATTTTCAAGACCGTGGATGTTTGTTTTTATAAATATCTTTTAATCGTTCAATGCTATTATGAGTGTAAATTTGCGTAGCTGCAAGATTTGCATGCCCAAGCAACTCTTTTATAGCGTTTAAATCTGCACCATTGTTTAATAAATGTGTTGCATAAGTATGCCTCAACACATGTGGACTTCTTTTTTCAATTGAAGTAACTTTACTTAAGTATGTTTTTACTGTATCATAAACCAAGCGGGGATACATTTTTTGACCTTTTTGGGTAAGCAGTAAATATTCATCTTTCATTCCTTGGATTGACTTGGTTTTAATAAAATTTGCTATTTCGGCTGATAGCTCCTCTGTGATTGGAATTATTCGTTCCTTATTTCGTTTTCCAAGTACTTTGATTGTTTGATTGTATAAATCAATTTCATGTTGCTTTAAGCCTATTAACTCGGATAACCGAATACCTGTAGAATAAAATAATAATATTAACAATTTATTCCGCTGTCCGTTGTAATCGCTGCCAAAAGTAATTGGCTCGCCATTTAGCCCTTGTTTTCCATCCAATAATTGTTGCATTGGCTGCTCTTCAACAAAAACAGGTAATCGTTTTTCAATTTTGGGTGGTTGTACTTTTGACAAAGGATTATTTTCGACAATACCTTCTTTTATCAAATATTTATAAAAAGTTTTGAGGGTCGAAAGTTTACGCGCTACTGATCGAGCTGTAGTTTTCTCTTCCATTAACTCAACAAGCCAATTGCGAATCATTTGATGATTAATTAGCCTTACCTCATCCACTTCAAACTCTTGTTTCACGAATACCGAAAGCTGCAATAAATCTTTGTGGTAAGCAGTAACTGTATGAGGCGAGAAATGTTTCTCATAAGAAAGGTAGTCCTTAAAATTTGTAATATGACGATCCAACATGCTATCCTCGAATTAGTCAAATCAAATTTACCATTTGTTTTGACAATAAAAAGCACTTTTTGTGGAATTTAAGTTGGACGGGAATTAATGTAAACTTTTAAAGGTTTTAAATTCTTAAAAAAAACTCAAAATGAAAGTTTATGCCAAGTAATTGTTACTAAACGAACTTTGGAAATAGTTGCAATACTAGTGGAAAACATTTAGAAAAAGTTCAAAAAAAATCCCGATTAGTGCTAAACGGGATTTTAATTTTATTATTTACAGGAAATTACATTCCTAATTCTTCTCTTTGCATTTTTAATTTATAGGCAGCACGAATGTTTTGCTCACGATTTTTAATACAAGGTTTGATGAATTCTTTGCGAGCTCTAAGTTCTTTTACTACTCCAGTTTTTTCAAACTTCTTTTTGAATTTCTTTAATGCTCTATCTAATGATTCGTTTTCTTTAACGTTTACATATATCATATTAATTCACCTCCTTTCCTTAAGTCTCCTTTTTCAAGGGGCTACAAAAGTAGTTTATTTTTGGCTTATATCAAACTATTTCTTATTTGGTAGATTATTTGTGTTAAATATGTATTGTTTATTGTTGCTGAAATGATTTAAACCGTGTACCATTTAGTCTTTAAGTACAGCTCGTGCAATCACCAATTTTTGTATTTCACTGGTACCTTCTCCAATGGTGCATAATTTCGAATCACGGTAAAATTTCTCGACAGGAAAATCTTTGGTGTAACCATAACCACCGAATATTTGAACTGCTTCGGTTGCAGCATATACGCAAACTTCAGAAGCATAATATTTGGCCATGGCAGATTCTTTGGTCATTGGTTTATCTTTCATTTTCAAATCTGCTGCTTGTAGGGTGAGCAATTCTGCTGCTTCGATGCGGGTTGCCATATCAGCCAACTTAAATGCAATACCTTGAAAATGGGCAATGGGCTGACCAAATTGTTGACGTTCTTTAGCATATTTAGTAGCTGCCTCCAAACTGCCTTTGGCAATACCTAATGAAAGTGCAGCAATTGAAATACGACCTCCATCTAATATTTTCATGGCTTGCTTAAATCCTTCGCCAACTTTACCCAATACATTGGCTTTGGGCACTCGGCAATCTTCAAAAATAAGTTCGGCAGTTTCGCTAGCGCGCATGCCTAGTTTATTTTCCTTTTTACCTCCTTTAAATCCAGGAGTTCCACGCTCTACTACAATGGCTGTGATTCCATTTGAATCTAACAACTCACCCGTGCGCACTAATACAACAGCAATATCACCTGTAATACCATGCGTAATCCAGTTTTTTGTTCCATTGATTAAATAGGAGTCTCCATCTTCTTTGGCTACACATTGCATACGCATTGCATCACTTCCTGTATTTGCTTCGGTCAATCCCCATGCACCAATCCACTCTCCTGTAGCTAATTTAGGCAACCAATTTTTCTTTTGTTCTTCGCTTCCAAATTTCAAGATATGACCCGTGCACAATGAGTTATGGGCAGCCATTGAAAGCCCAACAGAACTGCACACTTTAGTGATTTCGATAATAGCCGTTATATATTCAAAATAACCCAGGCCAGCTCCACCATATTCTTCGGGAACTAAAACGCCTAGTAATCCCAATTTACCCATTTCTTGCATAGTAGCTTTAGGGAAAGTTTGGGCTTCATCCCACTCCATTACATGAGGTCTAATGTGTTTTTCGGCAAAATCTTTGGCCATTTGAGCCACCATTTTTTGGTTGTCTGTTTGTTCAAAACTTATTGTCGTTGGGTTCATATATCTTAAAATATTATAAAATGAAAGTTTGGCAAGTATAGGTTAAAACGTGATACTTAACCAACAGGTTTTGGTTATTTTACAATTAAATATTGTGATATATTATTGAAAATAGAATCGTTTATTATCACAATTTTCTTTAAATCATTCAATGATTGATAGGAACCGTGCTGGGCTCTATAGTTGACAATAGCACTGCTTAATTTGTACTTAAAATAAGGATGAGTTTTCAATTCATCGAGCGAAACGGTATTTAGGTTGTAAATTTTAGCCTTGCTAGCATCTACATAAATTTTCCCTTTTAAATCATACAAAATATCCTCGTCAAAGCCATAAATCTCGGTAAGTTGCACTAGCTGCAAATATCCTCCTAATTTATTTCTATATTCAACAATTCTCCTTGCTAAACCTGGCCCTATACGATACAAAGCAATCAATGCGTTGGTGTCTGCCGTGTTAATTTCTAGTGGTATTTTCTGACCATACTTTTTATTGTTGGTTGAATCCTTCAAATTAGATCCATTATTTTGCTGCTTAAAACCATTTTGTATAACTACAAATGGAATCAACTTTTGAACCAGCTCTGGCTTTAAGCTGTATATTTTAGATAGGTCTTCAGGCTTTTTAAAGCTGCCTCCCTTGGCGATAAATCGTTGGATAGTTAAACTGTTTTTATCAGAAAAACCAAGCTTTTTTAAATCGGAAACTGAGGCAGTGTTTGGATCGAAATTAAATAAACTACCTTGATTGATTTCCACCTCAGCATAACTGCTATTTTGAATATTTTTTGCTTGAATAACATATGGCTCGGCAGGAAAAAAAATTTTATACAACAGAGGAATAATTAGCGCGAAAGCTAAAATCGTTAACAATTTTAAAATACCCAATCGCTCTGTTTGAGAGAAATAAAAATATTCCTTTATAAATTTTTCAATTTTTTTTACTTTCATTGTCTTTTTGCTTACGTGGTATGTAAACAAAGAAATAATACAACAGTACGGCTACAAATGCCGCAAAAAAAGCTTCTGTAGCCATCCATACCCAAAAATTTGCCCCCCAGTCCATATTAAATTTGTCTATTGTTTAATGGTTATTTTAAGTTTTACAATCTTAATCTGAAAGCAAATATGCTTTAATTTAAGAATATTATTTTCATTATTCGAATAATTCATACTCAAATTGATAAATTGACTCATTATTCTTTCGTTAATTGCTTATCCAACAAAGCCAAACCTTCTTCAAACGAATGAGGCTTGTAACCCAATTCTTTCTTTGCTTTATCGATTATAAAACCTGTAATAGGAGGACGTTTAGCCGGTTGCTTTATTCCTTCACTGGTTGAAATATTTAATAACGTTGTATCTAATTTCCAAAATTTGGCTACGCGATAAACCAAATCAAACACACTCATAAAATCGCTCCCACTAATATTGTAAACGCCTTTTGCTTTTTGTATGGCAACCAATGCACAACCATGGGCTAAATCTTCAGCCAGTGTTGGTGTCCGAAATTGATCGCCCACCACATTTAATGATTTTCCTTGTTCTAAGTTTCCTTTTGCCCAAAGCACAATATTACTTCTGCTCATATCACTCACCACACCATATACCAAAACCGTTCTCAGTATAGCCCAACTCTTACTTTCTTGCATCACAATTTGCTCACCCTTTAATTTAGAATGACCGTAATAACTTAAAGGATTGGCCTGTTCCGTTTCCAATACCGGACCATGTGTTCCATCAAAAATAAAATCAGTAGATACTTGTACCAAATGAGCATTCACCCCATTTGCGGCTTCAACCAAATACTGAACTGCATTAACGTTTAATGCATCACAACCCTCACGCTCACTTTCGCATGCATCAACATTCGTCATTGCTGCGGTATTGATAATCACATCGGGTCTGCATTTAGTTACAACCGCATCCACTTCAGCCTTAATGGTAATATCCAATGCTTCATAT
>Ga0105045_10006390_pt1 | contig 10427 bp, 11 predicted proteins | sample MAT02_FD_78089 | JGI IMG/M metagenome (GOLD analysis project Ga0105045, IMG submission 78089) | Freshwater microbial communities from Lake Fryxell liftoff mats and glacier meltwater in Antarctica - MAT-02 (megahit assembly) | ecosystem: Environmental > Aquatic > Freshwater > Ice > Liftoff... | reverse complement strand
GAAGACCCAGTAGTTCAGTCAATTGGCTCGCTTGGGATTGCAGTAGCATAGCTCTCACCGATAACGTTGTTCGGCTCTTATCCTCTAATTCTAGCTAATCCCTTGTATATCAAACATTTCGCGCCTTCCTAGCGGTTGTTTCTACCCTCATTTACCTGCGCTCAGGCGCTCATTTCCATCCCTAGGCCGGTAGAGCCGAGATTGCCAGCCGCCTTAACGAAAAGCTAGGGATCATCTACGAAGAGGTGGAGCGCATTTTCACTCAGTTTTACGACTACGTGGAGCGTGAAGAGGCGGCGGTGCAGCCGGTGATCGACCAGTACACCGCCATCCAGCAGGAAGCCGCCGGGCTGTTTGGCTCAAACGTGCTGGGCGAGCCGGGCGCGGCGCGACGCTAGGCCCAACGGGTCGAGTTAAAGGCGATCAGTCTACAGTTCTCTCACAACTTGACAAAGAAATTAGGCCTCGCCGTAATTTGGTAAACCTGAGGATACGTCCCTGGCACAAAAGCCCCAACACACATTAGTAGATAAAATTCCCAGTGGCGCTTCCATTCGTCGACGGTCTTAAAAGTGGTTGAGTCAAGAATGCGTTGAATATGGGGCTTGATGTCATCCCAATTTTCTTGGAAGTAGTGATTCCAAGAGCATAATGTTGCTGGGTAATTTTCGAAAATATTATTCTCCTTAATCTTTACAAACTGACGATTGCTCTCGATCGCCTTGCCCAGTTGCGATGGGGAGCTAAGCGAAGCATGCTGAAATATATATCGATTGATATAAGGGTCGCAGATCAAAGTGGGGTGATCAGCTCCAATGGTTTGAATTCCCAGTAGACCATCAGGACTGATTACCTCGCGCACATTTCTGAGAATGTGAGGCAGGTTTCGGCTGCCGCCGTGTTCTAGAGTTTCGAGGAAAATGCACTTTGTGATTTGCTCAACCCCAGCTTGAGCCAGAATATTTTGATGGCGATTGTGATAGCTATGATGAAAGAAGTGGTAGTTCTTCAGCCCCTCAAACTTGGAGCGACAGTAGTCGACCTGTACGTCTGAAATTGTGATTCCAATGTAGGTTATGTTGAACTGATGCTTCAAGTAGTCTGGTAGCGTCCCCCATCCGCAACCACAATCTAGAATTACATCCCCATCGCTAATGTTCAGTTCGTTAACCCAATAGGCTAGGTTCTGATTCTGGGCAGCGGTAAGGTTTTCCGGTACTTGAGTCAGCCCAGTCCAATCTCCCGTTGTGTATTTCATAGACTCTCCCAGAAAACCTTCATATAATTCAATAGGGAGGTCGTAGTGGGTCTTAGCAACATCCATTTGCCGAAGCAATGAAATATTAAAGACCTTGTAGAGAAGCTGCTCTAGAAGCAAGTAGGGCGAATTGGGCAACTCAAAAATAACAGAATTTCTTTTCCCTTCTACGTCGAGCGCGAATAGGCGCTCAAACAAAAGATCAATTCGCTCACAGTGCCATAGTCCCTGGATGTAAGTATTGCCGAGTCCTAGAGTTTTGAATGTCCTGAACTGATTGATTACGTTCTTTCGCTGATTGTCTCTACAGACAATATCCCAAGGATTTACTCCTGCTAAAGCATCCTGCTCCGCCAGAATTCTAATGTCTTGGCTAATTAAAAGTTGATCAACTAAATCTTTTGATTTAAGGCTAGTGGCTGGAGTCCTTTGATAGACTTGTGATATCAAAGACATAATCACTCTCCCTATTTTAGTAGAAAAATAATTTAGAGATTAAGGTTCTCGTGCCTACTTTAGTCCCTATATTAGGTTCCCTAGCCTAGGAGATAAGTCTCGGGTAGCAGTTAAATGTATATTATTCATACCTCTTTACTCAACTTCGCGAAATCCGTCTTGCTGGCAGAAAAGTAAGCTATTCCCTTGCCTTAAGCTGTTGAGCATCTAAATTGCATGATGAATTCTGTAAAGCCCTTGCTGCAAGGCCTTTGTGGCGATTTTACCAGTGCAGTTTGAATGACTAACAGCTTAACGTCAGCTTTTGAACGTCACAACGTCCGGTAGGTCAGTGAGCTGTTGAGCATCTAAATTGCATGATGGATTCTGTAAAGCCCTTGTTGCAAGGCCTTTGTGACGATTGTACTAGTGCAGTTTGAATGACTACAGCTTACCCAACCCTTGCCTACGTACGGGCCAGGGGAATGGCAAAGGTATTGTTAGATGGAATACGCTTAAACAGCGACAACTGGCGGTAGATCTGAGACCGCTTCAATCTGCTCTAGGCTGCTGCTCTTAAACTCGGTTTTGGTCAAAAACCGAAACGTCTCCTGGTACATGGGTTTCCAGTAGTCGTTGCTCATGTTTTGACTCACCTCTGACGGGTCAACCATCGGGTGGGGCACCAGGGCCTCACTAGGGAAGGTATGCAGGTAGTGGTTGTCGTAGCGCTTAAAGAGCGAGGCTCGGCTGAGGGAGCGGTTGAAACTCTCGGTAGTCTGCGGATCGGCGGCGTCTTCGTTTTCAGTCAGCACGATCAGAGTGGGGGTGGGGCGCAGGGCTGCAACATTCTCACTGGTGCGCACAAAGGCCCCAAACCGATTGGCTCCGGTAAAGCAGCCCAGGGGAAATTTCAGCTCATCCCAGCCAAACTCTTTGACATCAAGGGGGCCAGCCAGATTGACGTAGCGGCGGCGGGTTTCGCCATAGACCGCCAGCAGGGGGGCAAAGGCCACCGTCTTGGTCACCCGCTGGGGGTTTTGGGCGGCCAGGGCCAGGGCCACAGCCCCGCCCACCGACAGCCCAACGGTGTAGACGGGGCCAGGCAGGGCCTCTAGCTCGGCCAGGCGGGCCTGGGCATCGCTCAGGTAGGCCAGGTGAGACGACACATAGTAGCGGTCAAAGTCGGGGTCATTGTCGCGCTCAATGGCGGCAACGATGTCGAGCAGGCGCGGCTCTAGCTGGCGCAGGCGGGCCACCAGCCCGACCATTTGCACCGGGGAGGGGGTGACAGCGCCAACATCGCCAGCGGTGGCAAGGTTGGCCAGGTAGTGTTGCAGCACCGGGTCAGCGGCAATTTTTTCGCGCAGCGGCACCAAAATCTCGGGCTTGAGATCGACCTGGGGCCAGTACTTATCAGGGATGCAGTAGGCGTGGCCCGCCAGGGTGGCCTGGTAGACATTGAAACCATTGCGAAACAGGTAGTCGGCCAGGCGCGCCATCTGGTGGGGCCTGGCGCTAAACCCATGAAACATGAGAACGATGCCCTTTACCGGGGTGCCGGCTCCGTGAAACAGGTAGTAGGGAAATGCGCCTGCCCGCTGATCAGGGCTGCTGGCGATGGTTTGCACGTAGGCGTCGATGCGCTGCTGGGTCTGCTGGAGCTGGTCTGGGGTGGGGGCGGTGGGGCTAGTTTGCAGAGTGACCATAGACCTAAGGGGGTGGAGACTGCTGTAGTCATTATGCCTGCCGATTTTCTGGGGGGATGTCGGCACGATCGGTTGGCAGCGCTAGGCCAAACTCTACTAGAGCGGGGTAAAAGTTGCGGTTTTCGTGGCCGGGGCGGCTGAGTTTGATCAGGGCAAAGCGCTCTAGGGGGGCGAGCGATCGCCACTGGTCTAGCCCAATCGTTACCCCCAAAGTAGCCGCCTCAGCCTGCACCTGGTCGGGCACTGCGACCAGGTTGTGCCAGGGCGGATTGGGGTCTATGGCTAGGGTAGAGGCTGGGGTGCCTTGGATGCGCGTGACGAGATCCTGCACGTAGGCTCCGTAGGTGCTGCTGGTTTGGTCGCAGGGGAGTTGGGTCAGGCTGGCTCGCTCTGTGCTGCTCAGCCGATGCCAGTGCTCTAGCTTGAGCTTGACGCCGCAGGTGTCGAGCTTGAGGCGCACCTGCATGGGTATGCAGCGCAGCGACTCCACAAAGCTGGCCTCAAACTGAAAAAAGCGGTTGTCTGGGATATTGCCTGGGGCGTTGTTTGGGGCATTGTTTGGGGCATTGTTTGGAGCGCGATCGCCATCCTGAGTCATAGCATCTCCAGAGTCATAAAATTCCCCGAGTCATCGGGGCCATGCTTGGCCTAGCGGGGCTGATGAGACTGCACGTTGATCTGGTAGGTCTGCCCCTGATGGGTGACCACTACCGAACCTGGTACTGCGCCCTGGGCTTCGGGCACGGCGGTAAAGGTGACTCGCTCCAGCTGTTCTCCGGCGGGCGGCGTCAACACCTCGGCCACCTGGCTGGCCTGCTCTAGCTGGTTCGTTAGCGAAACCAGGCCGCTGAGGCCGTTGATCAAATCGCGCAGGCTGCGGCGCAGGGCCGGGTCGCCGGTGAGTTCATCCAGGTCGGCGAGCACCTTCGTGGCGCTCTGAAACACGTTGCGGGCCGAGTCGAGGGTCTGCTGAAGCATCACCAGGTTCTCAGGGCTGTTGAAGGTGCCGGTAATGGCCCGCAGGTCAGCGGCGGCCAGGGCGGCTTCGCCAGACAGGCGGTCTAGATTAGCCAACAACTCACTGTCTTGAATCGCCGGGCTTAGGGTGGCGGTAATGGTCTCAAGGTTGGCGGCGCTGCGGCTGATATCGTCGAGGGTCGTGGCAATGGTGCTGCGGTTGCCGACCACCAGGCGGTTGACCTCGCTGCCCGTCACCTCAAACTCGGCGGCGGCACTGCCAATGTTGTCGGCGGCCCGGTTGGCCGAGGCCATCAGCGGCCCGATCTCGCCCTGCACCTGTCGCGACAAAATCGTCAGCTCCGTCGTCAGCACTGTAGCGGTTTCGGTCAGGGTGGTGGCGTTTTTGACGGTGGTTTTGAGGTCGGCCACAAGTTCAGGGTCGGCAAAGGTGCTGGCCAGCTCCGCCGCCGAGCGAATCAGCGACTCGTAGCTGGCCCCCACCGTGCCCACTAGGCGATCGCCGTCGCAAATAATTGTCTGGCCGGAGCAGTTAGGGCCGATCGGGTCAAGGGTTGCTTCTTGATCGCTCAGGGGGCGCTCGGGCGTAATGTCGATGGTGGTGTCGCCAATTAATCCCGACTGGTTCACTACAATCGCCGCATCGCTAGGAATCCGCAGCTCACTGCTGCCAATTTCTACCGCCACATCCACCGCGTTACTGTTGGGCACAATCCGCAGCACTCGCCCCACGGGCACGCCCCGGTAGCGGACGTTAGTGCCCTCCTGCATGCCCAGGGTATTTTCAAACACAAAGGTAGCCCGATAGCTGCGGCTGCCCGGGTTTAGCCCCCTAAGCCACAGCACCAGCCCGCCAAATAGCCCCACCGCTAATAGAATTAGCAGCCCCACCGACCCCTCACGAATTGCCCTTGCCCGCATGGTGTCCTCTGCCCTAACCGCTCAACCGTATCCTGTCACAGCCTTGTGTCACAACCCAATTCTGTACCGCATCAGCCCTGCATGGGCGATCAAACCCTGTACTCCGCCAGTTTAGTCGATGAAACCCTGTACTCCGCCAGTTTAGGGGATGACCACACCTGTCGCCAGCCCCTAGCTATGATCTCCGATCGCCACTCTTCAACCGCCATTCCCCAATCGCCATAGCACCATTGGTCTCTGGCACCATTGGCCTACTGCACCATTTGAATCGGGCCTTCGACCCGGCCGCTGAAGAACTGCCGCACAAATGGATTGTCGGTGTCATCGACCGCGGTGACTGGGCCTTGCCACTGAATGCGGCCCCGATGCAGAAAGATTACCCGGTCAGCAGTGCGGCGAATGGTGCTGTCTTGGTGGGTCACAATCAGGTAAGAACTGCACCCATTGTTGCGTTGAATAGCGCGAATCAAGTCTTCGATCACCGTCGAGGCGATCGGGTCAAGCCCCGCCGTAGGCTCATCGTATAGCAGCAGCGCCGGGCGGTCTTGGGGGTTTTCGGGGTTGGAGACAATCGCTCGGGCAAAGCTCACCCGCTTGCGCATGCCCCCCGACAGCTCCGCCGGGTAGCGGCTGCCCGTGCCCGGCAGGCCCACCATGTCGAGCACGTCATCGACTATCTGACGAATCTGGCGGGCCGGTAGGTCAGAGTGCTGGTACAGCAAAAAACCCACATTTTCTTCCACCGTCAGCGAGTCAAACAGAGCCGCCTGCTGAAACACCATGCCAATGCCTATCGGGTCGGAAGCATCTTCAATCAGCCCTTCTCGCCTGTGCCCCTGCACATAGATCTCGCCCTCGTCGGGGGAAAGTAGCCCGGCAATAATTCTTAAAATTGTCGATTTACCCGTGCCCGACGGGCCAATGATGGCCACCGCCTCGCCTCGGTAAAGGGTTAGATCAACGCTGTCGAGCACCAGGTTATCCCCAAAGCGCTTAGAAATGCCCCGCAGGTCTAGCAGCACCTGGTCGTCGCCGCCCTCAGCCGCCGCCCCAGGCTGCAAAAAAGCCGCCGTCTGCTGACCAGAGGCCCTGCTGTGGTTGTGAGAATCGGTCATAAACCCTACCGACGTAAGTATGCCTGGGTGTTCCGTGGGTGAGGTGCCCGCCCGCTTAACCCCAACCTGGGGCTTTACCAAGCATTAACCGGGGTCAGGGCACATCCATGCCTTGACTCTATCAAATAGCCGCTAAAATCGAAGGCGCTGGTGCTAAATCCGATCAGAGGCTGTTTGAAACACCTGAGAGGGCTTCCCTATTCATGTCCTTAAAACCTTTTCACACAGCCCTGGCCAGACTATTTCGCTGGGTTAGACAAGAGACCTTAACCCTGGCCCCGCCACGGCGGGTTAACCGCATGGTGAGCTGGATGGCCCCAGGCCTGCTGGTCAAGCGGTGGCTGTTTTTAAGCATGGCCGGCGTGCTGCTGGTGGGCACTGGGCTGATGATTTGGCTCAGGCTCACGCCGGTGTTTTTCACCGGGCAGCTGCTGGGGGCGGCCCTGCGGACGTTTACCACCCACGTGCCCAACTACGTCAGCGGCCCCCTTGGCATTTTACTGGGGCTGGGGCTAATTTTTTGGGGCCAGAGCCGCACCGTGGGGGCGATTACCGATGTCCTGATTCCCGGCAATGAAGAAGACCTGCTCGACGCCCTGATGACCCAGCGGCGGCTGTCGCGGGGGCCAAAAATTGTGGTGGTGGGCGGCGGCACCGGGCTGTCTAACCTGCTGCGGGGCATGAAACAGTACAGCTCTAACATCACCGCCATTGTCACCGTGGCCGACGATGGCGGGTCGTCGGGGCGGCTGCGGCGCGAGATGGGGGTGCTGCCCCCCGGCGATATTCGCAACTGTCTGGCGGCCCTGGCCGACGAAGAAAAGCTGATGACGGAGCTGTTTCAGTATCGGTTTGAGTCGGGCAGCGGGCTGGTGGGCCACAGCTTTGGCAACCTGTTTTTGACCGCCATGAATGAGATCACGGGCGATCTAGAGCAGGCGATCGCCGCTAGTTCTAAGGTGCTGGCGGTGCGGGGCCAGGTGCTGCCCTCGACCTTGGTGGATGTGCAACTGTGGGCCGAGCTGAGCGATGGCCGCCGGATCGTGGGCGAGTCGAAGATTACCGAGGCGCGGGGCCACATTGTGCACATTGGCTGTCTGCCCCCCGACCCGCCCGCTTTGCCCAAGGCGGTGAAGGCGATTGAAGAGGCCGACTACATTGTGATTGGCCCCGGCAGCCTCTACACCAGCATTATTCCCAACCTGCTGGTGCCGGAGTTGGTAAAAGCTATTTCGGCCCGCAAAGTGCCCCGAATTTACGTGTGCAACATCATGACCGAGCCGGGGGAGACCGACGGGTTTTCGGTGTCTGACCACATTCGGGCGATCGACTCGGCCTGCGGGGCCTATGTATTTGACGCGGTGCTGGTGCAGAAGGTCATGCCCTCTGACCCGGTGATTACCCACTACGCCAGAGCCGGGGTTGGCCCGGTGCTGCTCGATCGCGCCGCTATTCTCGACTCGGGTCGCCGCATCATTGCCGCCAACGTCATGGAAGAGAGTGAAAACCTCACGGTGCGCCACCACAGCGAGCGGCTGGCGCGGGTGCTGCTGCGGTGGTATACCCGCACCCAACGGCTGTGATGATCGGGGTTTTAGGTGTCGGATGTCGGGTGTCGGCCAAAGGCTGTCCCTAAAACCCAGAACCCCGCACTAGGACGCATCTGCATTGAAGCGGCGACCCACCCAGCCGACGATGCCGCTGGCGATCGCCCCGGCCATCAAGACGCTGAGGGCGGGCAAGATCAGCGGGTTCCACAGAGAGTGCCAGAGGTCTAAGCCCAGGTCGAGGTTCATGCTGCGCCCCAGCACGGCTACCAAAAACCAGCCAAAGCTGAGCAGCACCAAGCCCAGATCGACCACCAAAACCCAGCTGATGATACTAGACAGGCGCTGCGTAATCGGCATTGGTTTCACGGGTATATTCATTGGGTGTATTCATTATAAGGAGCTGTGGACAGTGAGCAGCGATCGCCACTGCGCCCAGGAAACCAGCCACCACCACGGCTGAGAACCGGGACAGCAGCCCGATCCTAAAATAAAAATAGGCTGCTCTAGGATGAGAGCAGCCTACCAAAATGATTCGAGTATTAACTGATTGATATAAAATTTGCCTTGCTAGGGCCGGTGGCTGGTCCGAAGTTATACCAAGTCCAGCTCGGGATTTGTAGTTTGCCCCCTGGCAGAACTCCATCTCTGGACTTGGACAGGGTTTCCCTTAGGCGTCTAGATTTTGAATTAACAAATTGTCGGGGTCAACGTAGTGGCAAACGGCGTCGTCAACGCAGATCAGCGCCCAGCCTGAGGCTTCAATGCTGACCAACTCGTAGTCGGCATTTTGGACAAAAGATCCCTTGTGATTACGGGTTTCGGGCTTGATTCTGACGGGGCTTGTAGACATGATTGGGTTCTCCAGAAAACAGCGACCAGCAACTGATGAAAAATCCTATGACTGACTTGAGGGAATCCTATCACTGCCTTCATGAGAATTTTATTAAGTAATCTAAGGCTTTGTTGCGGAGTGGGCGTGTAACAGGATGTTGCGGCGCGATCGCAGCAACTTTAAGTCTCATCAATCCCCTGATTTACCGTTTGCTGGCGGCAGTAGCACATTTTTTTGCCGCCAGAGGAAGGTTAACCTAAGTTTTGTAAATTCTCTATGAGTCCTAGCCAGGGGAGGGAGAATCCGTAGGAATGCTGGTGACGTGCCTGCATTTTTCCTGGGTTTGACCTGATTTCTTCTTGCTCCCCATCGACTTTCTTGCCGGTAGGGCAAGGAAGCATCATTTTTTTTAATCTGAATTTAGCCTGCGAATATACAGCGATGGCCATTGCCCTTAGGACACCTGCCACGGCTGAGAACGTGGGACAGCGCCATGGCGTATAGCCATCGCACCAGGGGTATATAGAGTGTCCTGACGGTTCTGGCGATGGCTATAGGCGACGAACCAGCCTGCATACTCGAGATCGCCCCATCTCTGGCCATCGCCCCATCTCTGGCCGTAAACCCATCTTGGCCGTAAACTTTGGGGCATTAATCTGTGACATTGATACTAGTGGCACCGATCTAACCGATCTAAAGGGCTAAAGGCCAACTGACTCACTATGACCTCACCATGGCTCAGCTGGATTCAGCAGCTTCTGGGCATTGCCCAAACCGGGCTGCACTACAAAAATCATCCCTTTGATGTTGAGCGCTACGAGCAGGTGCAAGACATTGCCGTCGCCATGCTTGCCGCCCAGGCCCAGGCCGACCCACCCACCATTCTCAACCTCTTGCAGCAGGATATTGGCCACGCCACCCCTAAGCTAGAAGTGCGTGGCGTCGTGTTTCGCGACCAAAAACTTTTGCTGGTGAAAGAAAGCGCCGACGGCCTCTGGGCGCTGCCCGGCGGCTGGGCCGATATTGGCGACTCCCCAAGTCGGGCCGTAGAGCGAGAAATCTTTGAAGAGTCGGGGTTTGTCACCAAGGCGGCCCAGCTGTTAGCCGTCTACGATCGCGCCCACCCCCGCCACGGCCATCCCCCGGCCCCATACCACAGCTATAAGCTGTTCTTTCGGTGCGACATTAGCGGTGGTCAGGCCACCCCCAGCTACGAAACCAGCGCCGTTGACTTCTTCGGCCCCGACGAGATTCCGCCCCTTTCCCCAGGGCGCACCAGCCCAGGACACATTCGGCGCTGCTTTGAGCATCTCCGCGCCCCCGACCTGCCCCCCGATTTTGATTAAGGGATCAGCAATTAAAAAACATCCCAGCGTCATTCCCGCGCAGAGCCTGCCCCCGCGAAGGCGTGGGGCAGGAATCCATCATGGGTCTTCGGCTAACGTCGGGATCTTATTGCAACACCAGCCCCTAAAGAGGTAGAAACCTGGCCGATCGCGCTGTTACCCTTTCTCGCCGCCCTTGCGCAGCGATCCTTGAAAGACTCGTTTAGCGATCGGGTCTGCCCCAGAGGGCACCAGGCGCAGCGGGCCGGGAGTGCTGGCCGCCAGAGGCTCGTAGGCAATGGTG
>Ga0105045_10006389_pt1 | contig 10427 bp, 8 predicted proteins | sample MAT02_FD_78089 | JGI IMG/M metagenome (GOLD analysis project Ga0105045, IMG submission 78089) | Freshwater microbial communities from Lake Fryxell liftoff mats and glacier meltwater in Antarctica - MAT-02 (megahit assembly) | ecosystem: Environmental > Aquatic > Freshwater > Ice > Liftoff... | reverse complement strand
TTTTCCCCTCGCAGCATGAGTGGACCCCGGCCGCCGCAGTGGGACAGGTTTGCTTGGAATCCCCAGCGGAGCACGGTGACATTTGGGAAAGCTGGATCACCAGTCCCAAGAATAAGCCAACGATGGATTTGAGCAGTATCACCGAAGTAACAGTAGAGTGGTTTCCCGATTTTTCTGAAATCTTTTTGTAACAAGGACGCCCCAGCCCTGCTGGAGCACGGTTAGTGACTATTTTCCCTCAAGTTTCTTCAGATACTTCGCAGGTTCCTTGTCGAATTTTGGTTTGCACATTTTGCAGCACATTTTGATTTCCTGGCCTTCGTGGATAAAGACAAACGGCTCGCCCATTTCCCCGAGTTTCTCGTCGGAAACGAGGCATGTATCGAGTTTGTAGGGTTTCGGAGTTTCCTTCTGCTCCTCCTTGACGGGGGTTTTGACTTCCTCGGCGCGGACGACCGGGTACGAGATGCCCACGAAAGTGGTGATCAGTGCGACGATCAGGGATTTGTTGGTTTTCATTGGTATAAGTGTTTGACTTGTGTTTTCTAGTTTTTCTCTCTCCCGTATAGGTCTGGCGAATTGATAAACCCTTGAAGTTATTTTTGCCTTGGTGAAGGCCTACCAACTCTCGCTCGACGATCCCGGGTTTTCCGCTATCGTTATAATGCATGGAGGGGGAAAAGCGGGCTGGGCGGTACTTCTCTTCCGTCCAACAGGCGTTAGAGTCCACGATTCCGGTTTGATATCGCTGGTTTTATTCGGCTAAAGCGGCCAGAAATAGAGCAACGTCGGCAGGCTGACTAAAACAACGACAATCTCCAGTGGCAGGCCGAGCCTCCAATAATCTCCGAAGCGAAATCCACCCGGACCCAGGATCAATGTGTTGTTTTGATGTCCGATCGGAGTGAGAAATGCGCATGACGCACCGACCGCGACTGCCATGAGAAATGAATCTGCCCTCGCGTCGAGCTGGAGTGCGGTGCTGATCGCAATGGGGCACATCACCGCCGCCGTCGCAGCATTGTTCATGAAATCGGAAAGAGTCATGGTGATGATCAGGATCAACCCGAGGCCGACCACTGCATTTCCTTGAGCGACACCTTCGAGCAACACCCGGGCAATCACCGCAGCCGTTCCCGTTGTTTCCATCGCACCGGCCACCGGTATCAGCGCGCCTAACAGGACGATGATCGGCCAATCAATCGCTTCATAAATCGACCGCAGCGGGATCACCCGGAACGCCATGCAGGCAAGAACTCCGGCAGCGAAAGAGATTGCAGCCGGCAGCAATCCGAATGCTGCGCCCGCAACGGCCGCCACCATGAAAGTAATGGCGAGCAAAGTCTGGCGCTTGTCAGGTATCCGAATGGCGCGCTCGGCCAGGGGCACGCATCCGAACTCGGACGCGAAACCTAGCACCGCCTCGTGAGGCCCTTGCATCAACAACACATCTCCAGCACGGATTTGCACCACGCGTAGCCTGCGCATTGAGCGGCTGCCGTGTCTGGAAAGCGCTAGGAAATTGATTCCGAAACGCGTCCGCAATTGGAGATCCGTGGCAGACCGGCCGATGATTTCGGCATCGGGGCGGACGGCCAGTTCGATCAGTGCCATCTCCGCGGAATCTATGGAGACTTTCTCCACCCCAACTTCTTGATCTGGTGAATCCGCAGGATCCTCAAAGGTGCCTGAATCGGGCTTTTTCCGTACGTCCTCCTCCAATTTGAGCCCCATTGAAGAGAGCGCGACTGCCAAGGCTTCTGGTTCCGCTTCGATTAAAAGGATGTCTCCGGGTTCCAGAATGCGCCCGGCATCCGGGGCCATCACCCGGATCTGAGCTCTCACCATCCCAAGCACTTGCGCGTCCGCCTCTGCCAGCTCAGGGCCGATTTCACGCAGGGTCTTTCCAGCCGCCTTGCTTCCCTCCACCACCCGCGCTTCCGTGATGTAAGCTCCCGTCACGAATCCCTCAACACCGGCACGCTCACGGGTTGGCACAAATTTCCAGCACAACGTGACAAACACGACCCCTGTGAAAGCCACCGCCAACCCTACCGGTGTAAAATCGAACATCGAAAAAGTTCCCAGACCTGCCGACTTTCTGAATCCGGAAACAATCAGATTCGGTGGCGTGCCAATCAGCGTCGTCATGCCTCCGAGAATCGAACCGAACGCCAGAGGCATCAGAACTTTTCCTGGAGGAATATTATGCCGCTTTGCCATTTGAATTCCCACCGGCATCAGCAATGCCAGCGCACCGACGTTGTTCATAAAAGCGGACAACAGTGCGGCAAGCCCCGTCAAAGCGCCAATCGCGAGCAAGGGACCGCCCGACGACGGTAGCAGCCTTCTTGTCAACTCATCCACCGCCCCCGTCATCTGCAACGCCCGGCTCATCACCAGCACGCAAGCTACCGTGATCACCGCTGGATGGCCGAATCCCGAAAACGCTTCTTCCGAAGGGACCACCCCGGCGAGCACGCAAGCAAGCAAAGCGCTCACCGCGACCATATCATGCCGCCATTTTCCCCAGATGAACATCCCAACCGTAGCTGAGAGAATGGCGAGGATATGGATTTGTTCAGCGCTCATGCGGAGCCACACTTCATATCGCAGGCTTCCTTCGGCTGCCATGAAAATTAATTCGCACGCTGCACGATGCACGATGGTTGTTGAATTGAATCACCCATCATCATGCATTTCAAACTCCCAAATGCCTGATTGGTAGATTCCCATTTGCAGGGTTACGGAGTCGGTTGTAGAGTGATTTGATGCCTTTAAATACGAGAAAGAGCCTTCCACTACCAAAGATCGCCGCCCTTGAAGCGTATGTGACTCGGATGTGGCCGGAATTAACGCGTAGTACCCGAGACGCATTCGAGGCCGTGAAAGACGTCAAGTTGGAAGCATTTGGTGGTCAGCGCTGGCCTCTCTACGTCTCCGCCAGCGAGGATCCAAGTCGCGTGCGGGAGCGCCTCCGTAGAACTTTGGAACCTGCGGCCTTCAAGTCGATCAATATTAAGATTCTCAGCGGCGCGCCTGAGCAAATCACCGAGCATGGCCTTGTTTATCTTCCCGGACGCTATGTGGTTCCCGGTGGACGTTTTAACGAAATGTATGGATGGGATAGCTATTTCATTGCGCTGGGACTCATCGCCCAAGGCCGCGCTGGATTAGCACAGTCAATCGCGGACCAGCATCTTTATCAGGTCAAACATTACGGCGTGGTGCTCAATTGCAACCGAACCTATTGCCTGACTCGCTCACATCCTCCTTTTCTCGGGCAATTGATTCTCGCCGTGTTCCACGAAACGGGCGATCTCGAATGGCTTCGCAACGCGCTTCCGAACGTCGAGCGCTACCACGCCTACTGGGCCAGCATGCCGCAATTCATTCCCGGCCTCGGCCTTTCGCGCTATTTCGCGCTGGGCGATGGACCCGCCCCGGAAGCGTTGTACGGGGAAGTCGATTCCCTCGGGCGCAATCACTACGAGCGGCTCAAGTCATGGCTCCGCAGTCACGAGAATCTTGCTACAGCACAGGTATGCTATGACAGCAGCACCGATAGCCTGACACTCGCGGCTTACAAAGATGATCGAACGGTGCGCGAATCCGGCTTCGACCTGACAGACAGATTTGGTCCGTGTGGCATGGGGATTCGGGACTCCGCTCCGGTGTGCTTGAACACACTGCTTTGGAAAATGGAAAAGGACATTGCGGAAATCAGGCGATTGTTAGACGCGTCGCCGCAATCGATTGATTACTGGGAAAAAAATGCGGAATCCCGCGTCGCCATTATGCATCGGAATTTTTGGGATGAGAAAGCCGGGCTGTTTTTCGACTGGCAACTTAGCCAAGGGAAGCGACGGCTTTATCCCTACGCAACCACATTTTGGCCACTCTGGGCGGGCTGGGCGACTCCTGCACAAGCTGCCAGAGTGGTCGGGAATCTGCACCAATTTGAAACCGAACATGGGCTGCTCACCAGCACGCAGCAAACCGGATGTCAATGGGACGCGCCTTTCATGTGGGCTCCACTGGTCCTGATGGCGGTTGAAGGTCTGAATCGATACGGTTTCAAAGAAGACGCCGCGCGGGTCGCCAACAAGTTCCTCACCACACTTTCCACTGATTTCGAGCGCACCGGCATCCTGTTTGAAAAATACAATGCTCTTACCGGATCTTCGGACATGGGTGATGATATCACCTTCGGCTATTCAACCAATGAACCCGGATTCGGCTGGACGAATGCGGTGTGCAGCATTCTCGCGAAAGGTCGTTCGCGGAAACGCGCCTCGTGAATCACTCCCTTCCATAATGTCTAACAAAAAAACTTTCTCATTCAGGTCATTGCGTCTCTCGCTGCGTTTCGTGCTGCCTCTGGCCATCGCGCTGGGAATTCTGGCATACGCGGTGGTCCCGTTGGCCGACAGGCTCACCCAGCGTTGGTTCGTCAAGGATCTTGAGATCCGATCAAATCTCATTGCCAGCACCTTGCATGATCGGTTGACAGAGCTCTTGCAACAAGGAGACACCACCCGGATCAACGCGCTGCTGCTCAGAACCATCCAGGATGAACGCCTGCTGGCGCTTGGCTACTGCGACGACGGCGGCAACCTGCTCTACCAGACCCCGACATTCCCGGATTCTCTATCGACCTCGTCCCTGGCGGTCGCAAATTCAGGATCATCATCCATCGTGAATCTGCCCCAAGGGGCGGTGCATGTTTCAATCCATGCCATGGGCAAGCAGGGTCAAAAGGCAGGCTCTCTAATTCTCGTTCATGACATGAGTTTCGTGGCACTGCGGAGTGCCGACACCCGCAAATACATCATCATTTTCTTTGCCGTGCTCGGTGTTGTGATTTCGCTGATCACGGTGCTTGTCGCGCACCTAAGCTGGCGTGGCTGGATGGAAGGAGTCCGGGCGATCCTGCGTGGCGAGGGGATCGTGAAACCCTTTTCCCAGCCTCAGGCACCCAGCCCGGAACTCGAGCCCCTGGTGGGTGACCTGCGGGAGCTGTTGCGCAATCTGGATGCCGAGCGCCGCTTTGCCGACGACTCCACCATGACCTGGAGTCCGGAATCCCTGCGAACGTTGCTCCACGAACAACTGGTGGGTGAGCGGGTCATTGTGGTTTCTAACAGAGAGCCGTATATTCATTTGCACGATGAGGATCAAATCGCGGTGCACCGTCCCGCCAGCGGTCTGGTGACCGCCGTGGAGCCGGTCATGCGCGCCTGCTCGGGCACCTGGATCGCCCACGGCAGCGGATCAGCCGACCGCGAGACCGTGGACACTCATGATCGCGTGCGGGTGCCGCCCGCCAACCCGGAATACAACCTGCGCCGGGTCTGGCTCACCGCAGAGCAAGAGAAAGGTTACTATTATGGTTTTTCCAACGAAGGCCTGTGGCCGCTATGTCACATCGCCCATGTCCGGCCCGTGTTTCGCACCAGCGACTGGGAGCATTATGTTGAGGTCAACCAACTCTTCGCCGATGCGGTGGTAAAGGAAGCGGACAGCGACAACCCGGTGGTGCTGGTGCAGGATTACCATCTTGCGCTTCTACCCAGGATGATCCGCAAGCAACTGCCCAAGGCGACCATTATCACCTTTTGGCATATCCCATGGCCCAATCCGGAATCCTTCGGCATCTGTCCCTGGCGTGAAGAACTGCTCAAGGGAATGTTGGGAAGCACCATCCTCGGCTTCCACACACCCTATCATTGTAAGAATTTCCTCGAAACCGTGGACCGCTATCTCGAGACCCGCATCGAACATGAATCATCCACCATCTCACGACACGGCCAACTCACCATGGTGGAGAATTATCCCATTTCCATTCAATGGCCGCCGCCATGGCAGGGAACCCTGCCGCCACCCGAACAAAATCGGGCCGAAATCCTGAAAATGTTAGGGCTGCCTGATGATTACCTGTTAGGAATCGGAGTGGATCGGATGGACTACACCAAGGGCATCTTGGAGCGATTCATGGCGGTCGAACGGATGCTCGAACTCCATCCCGAAATGATCGGGCGCTTCTGCTTCGTTCAGATCGCAGCCCGGAGTCGCTCGATTCTGGAGGAATATCATGCCTTCGAGCTGCGGGTGCATGCCTTGACCGAACGGATCAACCAGCGCTTCACCCGTGACGGCCTGCCGGCCATCATTCTCAAGACCACACACCATGAACCGGATCAGGTCAACCGCTACTATCGTGCGGCCGATGTATGCGTCGTGACCAGCCTGCACGATGGCATGAATCTGGTGGCGAAGGAGTTTGTAGCGGCACGGGAAGATGAAATGGGAGTGCTGGTCCTGAGCCAGTTCACCGGGGCAGCCCACGAACTGCACGCATCCCTGATTGTGAACCCCTACCACGTTGAACAAACCGCCGAAGCCATTCACCGGGCCCTGACCATGCCGGAATACGAGCAACGGGAGCGGATGCGCAGCATGCGGGCATTGGTGAGAGACTTCAATGTTTACCGCTGGGCCGGACGTATGCTGCTGGATGCCGCCCGGGTCCGCCAACGGGAAAAACTCGCTTCCCGCCTCGAAGGTGATTATTAAAACCAAACAAATCCATGATCTATCTCTTCAGCGCCGCCGGACTTGAAGAACTTGGCCGTTTTGTCAGCCAAGACACGCTCTTCGCCTTTGATTTGGATGGCACCCTGGCACCAATCATTGCCGATCCCGGCAGCATTGCCATCGCTCCTGACGTGCGCCGCCACTTGATTGACCTGCACCGCTCGGCCCCGCTGGCAATCATCACCGGCCGCGCCCGTGCCGATGCGTCCAAGCACCTTGGTTTCACTCCCGGTTTTCTGGCCGGCAACCACGGCGCGGAAGGCTTGCCCGGTTGCCAAGCAAGCGAGGAGGAATACGTTCGCCTCTGCCGGGATTGGAAACTTCAATTGTTGGATTTCCTACCGGATCCGAACGGTATCGTCATTGAAGAAAAGGGCGCCACGCTTGCCCTCCACTACCGCAACTCACCCAACCCCGAGCAGGCGCATAAGGAGATCCTTCTGGCCATCGACCGTTTAACCCCAACGCCCCGCGCGGTCGCAGGAATCCTCGTGGAAAACATCACTCCAAAAGACGCCCCCAACAAGGGTGATGCGCTTTTATCGATCATGCGGTTCCTGGCGTGCACCCGGGCGGTTTTCTTCGGCGACGACGTGACGGACGAGGATGTGTTCCGTCTCCGTGATGATCGCGTTCTTGGCATCCGCATCGGCATGGATCCGCGCAGCGCAGCCACTTGTTATCTCCATGACCAGAATGAAACGGACACCGCGATTTCCCATATCATAAAATTGTTAGGCCAGGCAGGGGAGATAAATCATAACAACGGGACGGGCGTTTAATTATGAAATGGGCATTCAAGGAGGGGCGGAACGCGTCCGCCCACGCGGATGATGAACCAATGGGGTGTCCCAAGGGTCTTCTCATTGGCATTTCATTCTCACGGCGAACGCGTTTCGCCGCTCCTTCATTTTTTATCATGCACAGATAGCAGAAGCCAGAAATAAGAGATCGGGGAGGAGAAGAGAAGATTTCAACCACGGATTTCAAGGATCGCGCTTTGCAAGCTCGCGCTCAAACTGTATGGGGAATTATGGGATCTGATCAAGGCCGGGATCGGCAGCCAATTACATCGGCGAAGCGATCAGACTCGCGAGCCGGGTTTCGAGAGCCTCAGTGAGTGCGCCTGCACCACCCTTGGCGGGCAGGGTGCCGGATCGTAACATTTCACTCACCGCGAATGGTTCACCCGCCACCACATGCACCGTGCGCTCGCTCGGGTATGTGGGAAAGCCAAGGAGATCTTCCTCCAGTTTTAAATGCGTCTCCGCCCTGTGATCAAAAGTAGGCGCTGCGAGCAGATAAGAACCAATGTAGCTATGCGCCTGAAGCGCGGTGAAAACACGATCCAGGTCATCCAACAAAACTTCACGCTCCGCCGGACTCGGTGGCTTCTCCGCATCGAGCAAGCGCCTGCGGATACGGAAGCGCAGGGCTCTTACCCGCTCAGGCGGCGTGACTGCCTTGGAATCCAGCGGGTAATTCGCTTCGACCCTTGAGAGCAGCGTATCGCAAAGATGGTTCAGCCGCTCATGGACGGTACCCGCACCCGCATAACCGAGGTATTCGGTCTCCTTCAACGCCAAAATTCCAGTGCCCAGACGAAGGATGCGCTCGTCCACCGGCATCTTCGGCTTCGGGGTCCAGCCGATGCGATCTTCGAGCTTCGAGAGGCGGCTCACGAATGTTTCCTCCGCTGCGGCATCATGAAAAAATCGTAATCCGATCGGCACCAAATAGGCACTTCTCCCCTCCGGCAAGCGTGCCGCCGCCTTGAGCAAAATTGAAGCCACGCCCTCGTTGAGCGGATCGAGCCTGCGGTGGTGGTGATAAATCTCACCTTCGGGGAAAATCACCAAGGGATCCCCACCCTTTGCCAACAATCCAATCGCCGTCTTGATCGCAGAGAGATCCGGCCCATCCCGGTCCACCGAGAAAACCCCCATTCCCTGCAAGGCCCACGCGGCCGCCGGGCTGAGCTCGAAGATCTCCCTCGCCCCCATGAAAAAAGGCCGCAGGCCATGGCGGGATGCCAGTTCCATGATCACATGCGGGTCCGAATGGTCCGAGTGATTTGGCGCAAGCATGACCGAGTGGCCATCTTCACAAAGTTTCGAAACCCTCTCAAACCCCTCCTCCCGGATCTTGGCAATCCGATACTTCCGCCCCAGATGGATCCGCCGATTCACCACCAAACCCAAAGGCCGCAGCCACTCACAAACCTTCGGCGGGCGGAACGTGTAGGGCAGGTCACTGCGGAGGCGGCGCATGAGAGATTTTTTAGATCATGCAGCCCGTGCCGAGAAGTTTAAATTTGAATCAGTCGGCGCTGAGGAACTTCAGATCGCTGAAGCAAAGAGATTGGATCCTACCTTCTGAATCATCATAGATCACGATCACGTAATTGCCTTCTCCATCAATGGGGATGGATTCAAGGCGTTCATTATTCACCTTCACAGGGGCGTAGCCTCCAGTCAGGCTCAAGGGGAGTTGAGAGAGAGTAAGACGTTTTACGAAAGCTGACTCCCATTTACTTCCTTCTCCGGCAATTTCAACTTTTAGTTCAGGATTTGCAGAAACAGAAACGAATGTAGCTGTCCGTCCTGAGTCTGGTGTCGTTTGTTTGAGGCGTAAAATTTTGATGACGTAGTGAGCAGGTTTTGTATCACTCGCCGGAACTTTTTCAGCAAATGGAATAAGGGTCACCGTTTGGTCTTTCAAGAGATTTACAGTCGTCACTCCCTCTTCTACTCCATTTCGTTTGATCGAGACCTTGCGACTGCCTGAAGACAGCCCGATCCCGCCTGTCGCATCACCCAAGTCATATCCTTTCGGTCTCATATCCTCCCCATCGATCTCCAAACGCACAGGACCAGTACCTGCCGCCACTGCATTCACCAAACGGATAAAGCCAGCAGAATCTTTGGCAGATTTTTTCTCCGCTTGCGAATTGGAGAGTAATAGGGAAAAAATACAAATTACCTTAAAAATCGTTTTCATTCAGTATGGTTAGTTTAGTTTTAGTCAGATCGATTGTCCCGTCCGCTTTCCTTTGTCCCGGATCGGCAAAAACAGTGTAGGCACGGCGAACTTCGGAAAGGACCTCTGGATTTGTAGCGCTCACCTGCGTTGCGGCGACGGCTTGCCCGACAATCCAAATCCTGAAATTCCGCGAGCGGACTGTTGAAGAGTTATAGACTCGAGCAAACAACTCTTCAGCAGCGGCATCAGACCATTGAATATTCTTGCCTTGGTTGAGAAGCAGACGATTTCCCATCACCACGCGTGCCTGATCATCTAGAGCAGTGGCGATCTCGGAGGGCGAGGAATAGGGTCTCCCCCGGATGATTGCTTCGGCGACTATATCAGCTTCCTTTTGTCGAGTTGGAGCAGAGACTTTCAGCTGTGACACAAGAGGTGCCATCACATCCTTACTGTGGCTATCCGAACTACGCGTTGAAAGCCTGGGATCCATTTCATTCAAGCCGCCTGCAAGCGCTCTGAGGGAATCAACAGTTGCGGTATTGATATTTACATGTCCTTCAATTCTGACTGTCGGGCCTTCGCGATCCGCAGCTGCATCAGAACGCGATTTGCCCGCATGAAACAGATCGAGTAATCGTGCGGCGTTCTGATCGGGCATTGCATTGGGTGCATGCAATTTAGGCAAGCTAAAGAGAGGATGTTCCGGCCGACCAATCCGCAATGTAGTGCCACCACCATAGAAGTTGCTTGCATTTGAAACAGCTTTATTCAACGGTTCATCAATTGACGGCCATAAGAACTGGCCGGGAGGCATAAATCCAAGAACAATCCTGTCGGTATCCGAT
>Ga0105045_10006388_pt1 | contig 10428 bp, 11 predicted proteins | sample MAT02_FD_78089 | JGI IMG/M metagenome (GOLD analysis project Ga0105045, IMG submission 78089) | Freshwater microbial communities from Lake Fryxell liftoff mats and glacier meltwater in Antarctica - MAT-02 (megahit assembly) | ecosystem: Environmental > Aquatic > Freshwater > Ice > Liftoff... | reverse complement strand
TCCGCTCGTCACGATGCCGGGTTCTGCATCGGGGACTACGACGACCTGGTCGGCGCGCGGCGGGCGTCGTCCCTCGACCCGAAGGGCTCGCAGACGGCGCTTGACGCCGGCGTCACGCTCGGCTTCGAGGGCATCGCGACCGACGAAGGGCCCCTTGTCCCACGCCACCACCCAACCGAGGCCCGCCTGGAGCGGCGTGATCCCCTTACCAAGCTCGTGGCCGTGGAGCGGGAGGGCAGCCTCAAGGCGAAGGGTGTCGCGAGCTCCAAGTCCGGCAGGGGCGAAGCCCGCAGCCATGACGGCATCCCAGAACGACGGCGCGTGGCTGGCGGGCACCGCAACCTCGAGGCCGTCTTCGCCGGTGTAGCCGGTGCCAGCGACGACGCAGAGGGTCCCGTTCCAGCTCACGGTGCGAACGTGAAACCGGCCCGTGGTGGCCGCATCGGGCCAGATGGTGGCAAGGCGGCGCCGGGCATCGGGCCCCTGGAGCGCAATGATGGCCCGAGATGAGGTGACGTCGGCTGCTCCCTCACCGAGCGCCTGTACGACACCGGTGGTGTTGGAGGCATTTGGCATCACGTCGAAGGTGTCGTGGTTCACCCACCACACGATGATGTCGTCGACGACCGAGGCATCGGCAGGGTCGAGCAGGTGGGTGTATTGCGCTCGGCCCGGGCCAACCTTGTTGAGATCGTTGGTGAAGGCCCTTTGCAGCCGATCGAGCGCATCGGGTCCGCTGATGCGCACGGTGCCGAGGTGGCTCACATCGAAAGCCACGGCCCCGCTGCGACACGATCGGTGCTCTTCGAGCGTGCCCGAGGGATACGACAAAGGCATGTCCCACCCGCCGAACTCGACCATCTTGGCACCGAGGGCGCGGTGGGCGGCGTCGAGAGGCGAGGTGCGGAGCGTCACGCGGCGATCGTAGTGGGCTGGTCCGCGGGCCTCATCCGGCGGCGGGACGAGGCCTTGGCTCGGCAGCGTCGATCGGCGCTTCGAACGTGCCGAGGCCCAACAGGCCGAGCGGCTCCGATGCCAGATGAAGCGTTCCCTCCGCCGCCTTGAGCTGCTCGGGATGCTCGAGGCCGTACTTCACGAGGAGGGCGAGGTAGTCGCGCTGGTACAAAAGCGTGACATCGATCAGCGGGTGCAGCTCTCGAAGCCGGCGAAGCTTGCGGTGCTTCTTGGTGACCAGCCGCTGGTTGAGCGTGGTTACCTCGATGTAGCGAGCGTGATCGGGCAGGAAAAAGTCCGGAGCGAAGGCCCAGGTGGGTGACCCGTCGTTTCCCTGCTCCAACACGAACGTGTGCGGCTCGTACTCCCACCGGACCCGGTAGAAGTCGAGCAGCCGGGCGAGCTGGCGCTCCGAATTGTGGGCGAACGAGACCCGCTCATAAGGCAGCCCGACCGAGATGGGCGCTGGCGGGTATTCCGGCTCGTTCAGGGTCAACCGCCCGAGGCAGCGTGCGACGTGGTCGATGTGGTCGTCTCGTCGCTCGGGAACAGTTGCACGATGGCCGAGTCGATCTCTCGCTGGACTCCTTCGAGCGACAAGATGCTGGTCATGACGAACTGACCCTGCCTCAACACGTCGACGAGCTCGTCGTTGCCGCGCACCAGTACGGCGCTCCCACCCGAGATCACGAGCTGGGCGGATGCGATGTCTTGGCCCAGTTGCTCACGCAGGTACTCGAACGCGCTGCGCACAGATTCGAGCTTGATCCCAGCGTCGAGCATGGACTTGACCACCTTGAGCTCGAGCAGGTCTCGGTAGCCGTACTGACGACGGCTGCCACTGCCCGCCGCGTCGGCGACCGACGGGCGGATGAGGTCGGTCCGAGCCCAGTAATCGAGCTGGCGGTAGCTGATGCCGACGATCTCAGCTGCCGTCTTGCCGCTGTAGTGCTGGGTCATGCCAACTGCCGTTCGCTCGAGTGGGTGGACGCTCGGACCACACCGGTGAAGTTACGCACGTGTCACCCTACGGAACCGGTCGCGCGGCGTCAATGGCAGCGTGAAGGTGGCCTGGACGCTGCCGCATCGAATCAGGGAGCGAAGTCCTCGGGGTTGACCGAATCGATGAAGTCGCGGAATTGCTCGACGACCTCTTCGCTCGGCACCTCGTCGTCCGCCTCCTCCTCGATGTAGCCGGCTTCGGCGAGCACCGACTCGTGGGCGTGGATCGGCGCACCGGTCCGGGCAGCAAGGGCGATGGCGTCGGACGGGCGGCTGGAAATGGTGTGCACGCCATCGTGGGCGTGCAGTTCGAGCTCAGCGTGGAAGACGCCGTCGCGCAGCTCGGTGATGGTGACGCGTTCGAGGCTGGCGCCGAGATCGTCGAGCAGGTTCCGGACCAGGTCGTGGGTCATGGGCCTGGGGGTCACGACATCTTCGAGGGCGAAGGCGATCGCGGTTGCTTCGGGTGACCCGATGAAGATGGGCAACACCCGGCGGGTGCCGCCCACTTCGCGCAGCAGCGCGATGGGTGAGCTGCTGGGCATCTCGACCCGTACCCCGACCAGTTCCATCTCGACCACGGGGAAAGCCTACTGCCGTCGATTGATCATCGGCTGGGGGCGGTGCGGTCGCGATGGGGGTACAACTGGGCCAGGTACCGGTCTGGGTCGTCGGCGAGCGCCGACCCATCTGCCACCCACAAGTCGGGCAGGTTCCGGTAGCGCCCGCCGTAGTCGAGGCCGTAGCCGAGGAGGAACCCATCGGGCGCCGCCAGGGCGGCGTAGTCGATGGGAATGGGGACGATGCGGCGCGCCTGCTTATCGGCGAGGACGCAGACCCGCACGCTCGACGGACCAGCGGCCCCGAGGTGGCGCAGCAAGAAGTCTGCGGTAAGCCCGGTGTCGATGATCCCGTTGACCAAGACGACGGCCTCTCCGTCGATGGATTCCTCGAGGTCCTTCACGACGCGGGTGCGCCCAGCGGTTCCGTCGTAGGGGGCGACGGCCAACAGCTCCAACCGGGTAGGAACCGTGACCTTGCGGGCAAGGTCGGTCAAGAACACCAACGACCCCTTGAGGACCCCGACGAGGGTGACCCCAGCGGGGTGATCACGGCTGATGGTCTCGGCGAGAACCTGGGTGTGATCGGCCAGCTGGGCGGCACTGGCGAGCAGATCGACGCTGGGGGGGTCGCCGGCGGCCACCGTCAGGCCTGGTCGAGATGCCGGCGCAGGTTGGCTCGCAAGAGGGCGGTACGGAGATCGTGACCAAGCGCAGAGAGCTCCTCGACGAGGTCGACTGCGTCGCGGCGGGCCTGCGGGTTGCGCTGCTTGAGCATCGGCATGGCCAGCTGCTCGAGGAAACCCGCCTCGCGCTCGGCGGCGATCTTGTACATGCGCAGGTGGCGCGCCTCGACTCCCTTGCTCAAGAACACCGCTGCCTTGGTTGCCACCAGGAGGGCGTCGCCGTCGTAGAAGACCGCGTCGCCCAACGGCTTGCCGCTCACCAAGCCGTACTGCTCGAGGCTGCGGAGCGCGTCTTGGCTCAGCCCGGCGGCCAGGGAGAGCTCCTCGGCGGTGAGGCTGACGTCGGTGGCGCCGGCGTCGGAGTGCAGCGGGAGCTGGGCCGCTTCGGCCGCAGCATTGGCCTTGGTGGTGGCAGACGCCTTGGCGATGTCGGCCATCCAGACCGGCTGGGCGCCTCCATCGTGGCGACCGGCGACGGCGGATGTCACCAAGGCTGGGGTCGCGGCGGGCGTCAGAGCAGGCGCCTCGGAGAGCACGGGCGCAACGTTTCCGTTGTCGGCACCTACTTCCGCCTCAGGCGTGGTGCGCTCGGTGGGAACCGGCGGCTGGGTTCCATCGCTGAGTAGTAGCTCGCCGTGGCCGGCGTCTGGATCGGTGAGGCGGTCCTTGATCACCTTGAGCGGCAAGAAGTGCTCCCGCTGCTGCACGAGGATCCACCGAAGCCGGTCGATGTCGGCTTCGTAGAACTTTCGGTAGCCCGATGGCGTGCGCTCGGGGTCGATGAGGCCCTGGCTCTCGAGGAAGCGGATCTTCGAGATCGTGACATCGGGGAACTCGTCTTGGAGCAGCGAGAGCACCTCGCCGATCGACAGGTGATCGGTCATGGGCTCTCCTGGCCGGCGATGTAGACAAGCTTGAACTTGCCGACTTGCACCTCGTCGCCGTTGGCAATGGGCGCGTCTCCCTCGATGCGTTCCTGGTTCAGGTAAGTGCCGTTCAAGGATCCGACGTCGCGCACGACCACTGGTCCTGCTGGCGTGCGCTCGATCTCGACATGGCGACGCGACACGGTGACGTCGTCGAGGAAGATGTCGCTGTCGGGGTGACGCCCGGCGGTGGTGATCACGTGCTCGAGCACGAACTCTGACCCGGTGTTGGGCCCTCGGGTCACCACGAGCATCCCTCCGCGTCCCACCGCGCTGACGTCGACGTGGATCTCTTCCCCGGTCTCGGCTCCAAGCGTGAAGGTGATGGTGGCGGGTTCATCGGCGGCACGCTCGAGCGGCTGCCCGCACGATGAGCAGAAGTTGGATCCCGTCTGGTTTCGATGCCCGCAGTTGCTGCAGAACACGTCGCTCATCGCTACCTCCTCACCCGCTCGAGACCGGGGCTGGACCGTGTGGTCAGCCTTCGATCAGTTTCCGGTACGCCGCAGCATCGAGGAGTCCGTCGATGGCAGACGGGTCTTCGACCTCGATGACGCATATCCAACCCTCGCCGTAGGGGTCAGCGTTCAGGCGCTCGGGACTGGTGTCGAGGTCTTGGTTGACCTCGACGATGGTTCCCGCCACGGGTGCGTAGATGTCGGACACCGACTTGGTGGATTCGACCTCGCTGATGCCAGCGCCAGCAGCGACGGCCGAGCCTTGGTCTGGCACCTGGACGAACACAACATCGCCGAGCGCATCCTGGGCGTAATCGGTGATCCCGACCTTCACACGGTTGCCTTCGACCTGGATCCATTCGTGGTCGCTGGAGTACTGCAGCTCATCGGGCACGTTCATGGAGGGCGAGGCTATCCCACGATGGGAGGTTGGGGTTTTGGCGCAACCCTTAGCTTCAGCCTCACGGTTGCGGTGAGGCGCGGGCGCACTCGATCAGCGCAGGGTCTGACGGATCCGACGTACGTACTCCTGGGCCAGCGCCTTGGCGCTCGCAGCGTTGGAGCCCTCTGCCCAGATGTGGGTCACGGGTTCCTCTGGGTCCGGTAGCGCCAAGACCCACCCATCGTCGTGCAGCACCTTCACGCCGTCGATGAGCTCGAGGCGCCGATCCTTGCTGAGCTCGACGAGCGTCCGCATGACGAGCCCCTTCTGCTCCCATGGAGTGACGACCGTCTCATGGAACAGGTAGGTCCGTGGCAAGGACTCGCGCACCGCAGACAGGCTGGTCTGCTCCAGGGCCAGCAGCTCGAGGAGCTTGATGAGGGCCGCTCCGGCATCGAAGGCAGGGAGGAACCCCGGCAAGATGAACCCGCCATCGCCGCTTGCTGCGAAGCCCACCCCGCTCTCGCTTGCCGCGGCCATCAGGGCGGTGGTCGACGTCTTGGTGTGCTGGATGCGCACGCCGTGGGGGGCGACCAGCTGCTCGGCTGCGGAGCTGACGTTCACGGGCAGAGCAATGCGATCGCCCACCAAGTGCCCGGCAACGAGAGACACGAAGGCAAGCCGTGCTTCATCGTGGGTGAGCTGCGTGCCGGTGTCATCGATGAGCGTGAGATGCTCGCCGTCGGGGTCGAGTACGGCCCCGAGATGCGCCCCCGAAGCCAGCACGAGCGCCGCCACCTGCTGGACCGCCGCGGACCGGTCGGCGTTGATGGCCTGGCGCGTGGACGCGTAGGGGTTGACGCCCAGCACGTCGGCACCGAGCTTGGCGAGCACGTTGGGCATCACGAAGGCGGTGGCGCCATAGCCGTAGTCGATGACGATCTTGAAGCCAGCTCGTCGGACCGCAGCGAGATCCACCGTCTCGCCCAGGGCAGCGGTGTATTGCTCGAGCGCTCGGGGTGGGAAACCGATGTCGCCGATCTCCCCAGCGAGGACCCGTCGGAAGTCCTCACGTCCGAAGAGGCGCTCGATCTTTCGCTGAGCATCCTCGGTGAGGTCGAGGCCGTCTCGATCGAAGAAGCGGATGACGACCGATTGTGAGTCGCCCTCGACCAATCGGATCGTGACCCCAGCAGCAGCGACGGGCTGCCGCGTCAGGAAGCGGGTCACGGGGACCGGCGAGACCTCGAGGTCGAGGACGTTCACCCCGCTGGCATTGAGGCCGGCCATGAACGCCCGCTTGAGCATGCGGGCCGCTCGTGACGAATCTCGGGACGTAATGACGGTGGAGTCTTTGCGCAGTGTGGTGGCGAAGGCCATGGCGACGCGTGCTGCGAGCTCGGGGCTGATGTCAACGTTCGCGAGCCCCGACACGCCGTCGCGCCCGAACAAGCTTCGAGCGCCCTTGGATTCCCAGATGATCGAGGAGTTGATGGTGGCGCCGGCCTCGACCGTCTTGAACGGGTAGATCTTGACCCCGGGGCCCACGTGGGCCTCGTCGCCGATGAAGCACTCGTCGCCGATCACGGACCCGTCGTCGCAGCGCGCGCCACGGCGCAGGTCGCTGGCTCGCCCGATCACTGACCCTCGGATGCGGACGCCTTCGGCGAGGTAGGCGTTGTCGTGGATCACGCAGCGCTCGAGGTCCGCATCGCCGCGAACGCGCACGTTGCCGCCCAAGACCGTGTAGTCGCCGAGTCGGGCACCGGCCTCGACCCGGCTGTTCTCGCCGACGATGGCGAACCCCTCGATGCGCGCATCGGGGTGGACCTCGGCCCCTTCGCCGATCCAGACCCCGTGTCCGAACTCGAAGCCCGGGACGTCGACGGTGACCAGCCCGTCCATGACGTCCTTGTGAGCCGAGACGTAGGACTCGAGGGTGCCGACGTCTTCCCAGTACCCGGTGGCCACGGCGCCGTACAGCGCCTTTCCATCGGCGAGCAGTGCCGGGAAGACCTCACCGGAGAAGTCGACGGGGCGTCCATCGGGGATGTAGTCGAAGATCTCGGGCTCGAGCACGAAGATGCCGGTGTTGATGGTGTCGCTGAATACTTGACCCCACGTCGGCTTCTCGAGGAAGCGCTCGATCGAGCCGTCCTCCTCGGTGATCACGATGCCGAACTCGAGGGGGTTGTCGACGTGGACCAGCCCGATGGTGGCCAGGGCGCCCTTCTCTTCGTGGAACGCCAGAATCTTCCCGAGGTCGATGTCGGTGAGCACATCGCCGGAGATGACGAGGAACCGCTCGTCGAGCACATCCATAGCGTTGCGGACCGACCCCGCGGTGCCAAGCGGTTGGTCCTCGGTGGCGTAGACCATCTTCACGCCGAACTCGGACCCGTCGCCGAAGTACGTGCGGATCTGGTTGGCCAAGAAGGCCACCGTGACCACGATCTCGTCGATGCCGTGCTGCTTGAGGAGGCCGACGACGTGCTCCATCATCGGGCGGTTCGCCAAGGGGAGCATCGGTTTGGGACAGTTCGAGGTGAGGGGGCGCAGGCGGGTCCCCTCGCCGCCTGCCATGATCACGGCCTTCATGCCCTGAACCTACCCACTGGGGATGCCTGGGCAGACACCTCAGCCGGGCGACTGAGCGCTGGCGGCGTCGCGGTCGGCGCGTCCGTCGGCCAGGGCCCTGAGCCCGAGGGGCAGGTACATCGCCCATGAGACGTAGCTCAAGAACAAGCCCGGGATGCCGCCCATCCACGCCAACCATCGTGCGACGTCAGCCCCAGCGATGGTGGATTCGGAGGCCAAGAACATGGGGAACGCGAACATCAGACCGAACGTCCCGGCCTTGCCCCACCAGGTGACGTCGATGCGTCGGGCACCAAGGACCGCCAACACCACCGTGGTGACGCCCACGACCGCCTCGCGCACCAAGACCATCCAGGCGAACCAAACGGGAATGCTGCCGTCGACGAGGATGCCGCCGACCCCGACGAAGAACAGCAGCCGATCGGCAACCGGATCAAGGATCTTGCCCACGTTGGACACCTGGTCGTAGTGGCGGGCGATGTAGCCGTCGATCCAGTCTGTGGCGCCCAAGACACCGAGCAGCACGGCGGCTGCCCCGCGGTTGTCTTGGCCGAACAACAGGTACAAGAACACCGGCATGCACAACAGGCGACCGAGCGAGATCGCGTTGGGCACGGTGACGATGCGATCCTCGCCCGGGTGCCCCGTGGCCGCGACCGGCACGTCGCTCGCAGTCATGGCTCGGATCCTATCGAGGCCGTTTGGGGCCATGGGGATGGGGTCGTCTTCCTAGGATCGACCCCATGGCCTCCATATTCACGCGCATCATCGACGGCGAGATCCCCGGTCGGTTCGTCTGGCGAGATGATCGCTGCGTGGTGTTCCTCACGGTTGCGCCCATCGCACCCGGTCACGCGTTGGTGGTCCCCCGGGTCGAGGTCGATCACTGGATCGACCTCGACGATGAGACGGTCGGGCACCTGATGGTCGTCGCCCGTGCCATCGGGGCGGCGCAGATGGCGGCTTTCGCCCCCGAACGCATCGGCATGATCATCGCCGGCCTCGAGGTGCCTCACACGCACCTGCACGTGATCCCCATCCAGAGCGAAGCCGACCTCGATTTCGCGCGTGCCGACGCTTCGGCCTCGGGCGACGACCTCGATGGTGCAGCCGTTCGGATCCGTGACGCACTCAGGCGCGCCGGTCACCCCGAGGTTGTGCCGGGCTGAGCGTCGGCGATCATCAAGACCACGCCTTGTGCGTCGTAGGCCGTGGTGAACCCATCGGCGGCGAGCACCCGGCGTACGCGGCGAACATCGGACGCCGACCAGAACGCTCGTTGGGTGAGCGGGTCGGTGCCGCTCGTATCGAGCAGCACCACGTCAGCAGTACGGGCGATCTCGTCGAGCACGGGCCGACTGAGGTCTGCCGGCGCCAGGGGGAGCTCCTGGAGGTCGGCCCTCGCTGCGACCAGTGCCACCGAAGCGGGCGAGACGGCAACTGCGGCCTCGTCGTCGATCAGATCGGCAGCTTCGAGGCGCGCCCCGTCGACCGCATCTTGCGAACCCCACGCCCACGGTTGACGGTAGGGCGATGACGGCGACTCGGCCACGAAGAGCAACGACGCACCGACAACGAGCGCCAGGAGCACACGCCGGTCGACATTGACCCGGGTGACGCTCAAGTCGCCGATCCGCTCCAAGGCGAACACCAGGGCGATGAACACGAACGCCATCGCCGGTGCAATGTGCGATGCCGCCGGGGACAGGTTGATGACGCCACGCTGCGCAACCTGCTGCACGGCGGTATCGGCGATCATGGCCAGGGCCAGGCAGGGAACCGCGCCACTGAACTTCCGGGGCGAGACCAGTGGGAGGAAGAGCAGTGGGGCGAGCACGACCACGAGGAAGCCGATGCTCGGCTCAGTGAGGAGCTGCCGGAGCTGGCCGAACGGGTCGGTGAACAGCTCGGGAACCACCGCAAGTGGCCCGATGGAACGAGCCACGAACTCCCCCGAGGGGGTCAGGGCCGCTGTCGGCAGTTCGGGTCCGACGAAGGCCACCGCCGCTGCGACCCAAATCAGCCCCGATGCGGCGACGATGAACCCGGGCCGGCGCTTGCCCAAGATGGCAAGGAGGAGGCCGAGCGCCGCCACGGTCAGTCCAAGATCGGCTCGGCACGCCAGTACGAGCACCACGAAGAGGGCGAGACGCTTCGGATGGTCCTGGCGACCGTGGAGGTATGCAGCGATGAGGGCGGGAAGGGCGATGGCCTCAGGGTGGAACGCCGAGAGGTTGGTGCGATGCAGCGTGGGCGCGAGCACGTAGGCCGTGATGATTGCCGTCGACGCACCCACCCGCAGATGGGCCTCATCGCGCGCAAGCCGCCACAGCGGCACGATTCCGAGGGCCAAGGCAAGGGCTTGGACCACCGAGAGCACGATCGCGGCCGGGAGGATTCGTGCTGCCCAGAGGACCGGTTCAGAGATGAGCGACCACGAGCCCGAAGCGGGGTCAACTCCTCCTACCGGGAAACCGGCGCCTCCGTGCTCGCGTCGCCACGCCGCTTGCACCCACGCTCCCACTCCGCTGCCGCCTTCGAGCGCCCGCAACGACGCAGCGGCGAGGAGGGCGAGCACGGCGAAGTAGATGGCTGCGAAGACCCAAGGCAGGAAGCGATCGACCGTCTCGCCGTCGAGGCGCCCCTGGGCACGAAGGACGAAGCGCCCCCAGCGGCGCCCGATGCTGGGCCCCTCGGCCCGAGTCGTCACGCTTCGAGAACCTCGCGATTGCGGACCAGTGGCACCTCGTCGACCAGGTGCGCTCCCCTGTTCCGGACGTTGTTGACCTCGGTCGACACCGGCCGAAGGGTGATCAGCTCGGATGGCGCAGGGACCAGGAGCCGTCCGAGGGTGTCGATGTC
>Ga0105045_10006387_pt1 | contig 10429 bp, 10 predicted proteins | sample MAT02_FD_78089 | JGI IMG/M metagenome (GOLD analysis project Ga0105045, IMG submission 78089) | Freshwater microbial communities from Lake Fryxell liftoff mats and glacier meltwater in Antarctica - MAT-02 (megahit assembly) | ecosystem: Environmental > Aquatic > Freshwater > Ice > Liftoff... | reverse complement strand
CGGCGGCGCCGGAGTGGCCGCCAGCGGCGGCGCCGGAGTGACAGTCAGCGGCGGCGCCGGAGTGACAGTCAGCGGCGGCGTCGGCGCCGGCCGTTGCGGGCGCTGGTTGAGCGGAGAGAAGCGGGCCGACGTGTCGGCCGGCGAATCCATGTCCGGGCCCGTCGGTCCGACCGCCGACACCGACGGACCCGAGTGGCTGCGGGCGCGCCGCTCCTCATCGATGCCGCCGAAGCGGGTCGCCAGCGTGCGGATGAACGCGCCCATCCAGGGCTTCATCGAGTCGAGCTCCTGCTCGATGACCTCGCTGGTGACCACCACCATCGACGCGTCCGCGGTGACGACCACGCTCGCGGTCCGCGGCGACGCGGCGAAGATCGCCGTCTCACCGAACATGTCACCGGCGCCGAGCTGGCGCAGCACCACGCGCTCGCCCTCGATCACCTTGTAGACCTCGAGCTTGCCCGACACCACGATGTACGCGGCGTCGCCGACCTCGCCCTGGCGGACCACGTGGGCTCCGCGGGCGACGCGGACCGTCGCGAAGTTGCCGCCGCCCCGCATCAGCCGCAAGATCGCCAGCTTCATCTCCGCGACGCTGCGAAAGCGGTCGTCGGGGCGCTTGGCCAGCGCCTTCATGACGATGCGCACCAGCTCCGTTGGAAAGGTGTTCGGCGCGATCTCGGGCAGCTCGTCGGGCGCCCGGATGTCGCAGATCTGCGCCATCATGATCCCCTCGAGCGCGCTGCTTCCGTGGTACGGCGGGCGCCCGGTCATGATCTCGTAGAGCAGCGCGCCCATCGAGAAGATGTCGCTGCGCTCGTCGAGCGGGTCGCGGCCGGCGCTGGCCTGCTCCGGCGACATGTACGACGGCGTCCCGAACACCAGGCCCTTGGTGTCCGCCTCCGGCAGCGGCGGCAACGAGTCGTGGACCCACTTGCGCGTGTCGACCCCGGCGCGCGCGGGCAGCCGCGGCAGCAGTTGCGCGCCGCCCCAGTCCATCAGGTAGACCTGTCCGAACTCGCCGACCATCACGTTGGCCGACTTGATGTCGCAGTGCAGGACCCCGCGCGAGTGCGCGAAGCCGAGGGCGTCGCAGATCTTGACGAAGATCTCGAGGAGATTGAAGAGCCGATCGACGTCCGCGATCGGGGCCCCGCCGATCAGCACCTTGAGGCTCTGGCCCTCGACCAGCTTCATCGTGAAATACAGCTCGCCCTTCGCGTCGCGCCCGAGCTCGTGGATCGGCACGATGTTGGGGTGGTCGAGCTGACCGGTCACCTGCGCCTCGCGCAGGAACCCGTGGACCAGCATCACGTGCTCGTAGGTGCTCGCGTGCATGGTCTTCGCGGCCATGCGCCGCTGCAGCGCGCTGTCGAAGGCCAGACGCACCGCCCCCATGCCGCCGCGCGCCAGTTCGCCCTCGAGCCTGAGGCGCTGCTCCGGGTCCGGCAGCGCCGCGACGATGAGCTGCTGGATGCGCTCCTCGTGCGTCAGCGTGCGCTCGTCATCGACCAGGCGATCGAACAGCAGGCTGGTCGAGGAGGGCTGTTCACCGCTGCCTTGCGGAGGCTTGGAGACCACGCCGCCACGATACTACAGCGCGAGCGCGAGCGCGGGCCGATTCACGGCCGCCTCACGCCGCCGTCGCCGCGGCGTGCAGCTCGAGCCCGGCCTCGAAGCCGAGCACTGTGGTCCGATGACCACCGTGCCAGTGGTGTACCTCGACCTCGACCGTGAGATGCGTGCAACCCGGGTTGCGACGGCTACGAAACCGGACCTCCGCGCTCGCCGTGATCGGCTCCCCGACCCTCAGCTCCCCGAGCGCGCGCACGCGGCCGACGCTGCGCACGATGACCGAGAGGTCGCGCAGGGCCTCGTGTTGGCCGAGCTGCGCCAATACACGAGCGACCGCGACCGAGCTCGGGCACACGCGGCCCCACCGTGACGACTCGACGGGCGACCCTGCGCCTGTCCCGGTCGACAGGCACTCCTCACAGGTGCCGATGATCTCATCAAGGAAGCTGGACTCCACGTGCGCCGTGAGGTCCGACGGCCTTATCGTGAATTCGTGCGTCGTCAAGGTCTTGCCGACGCCAAGAGATCCCGGATCGTGCACAGTCATGCTTCGCCCCCTTCCTGAAACCTTGCCGACGGTGCGCCGCTGATGCACGCGACAACCCCACAACGGCCCCGCGAGCCCGCCGACGCCATCGATAGTCGGCGATCTGCCGCCATTTGCTCCCAAGCACGCTCCTGGTGGACTCTACAGCGCCCGCCTGGGGCTTGTCAGAAGTCGTGACATACGCTTCCCGGGCCCCCTCGATCGCACAAACTTAGGCGATCTCCAGCAAGATCTCCGAGCCAGAGCATATGCGCCTGCAACGAGCGCCGCCCGACCGTCGAACCCCGCCGTGCTCCTTGAACTCCTGTTTCCTCCGGTGTGTGTCGGCTGTCGTCGGCTGCTGCGCGGCGACCCGACCCTTCCGCTGTGCTCGCTGTGCCGCCCCGACCACCCCGCGCTGCCCGTCAGTCACCGTTCCATCGCCGACGTCGAGGCCATCCACGCCTACGACGGGCCGCTCGCCCGCGCCGTGGCCGCGCTCAAATTCGAGGGCGCGCTCGAGCTCGCCGGCCCGCTCGGACGAATGCTGGCACGCGCCGATCTCCTGCGACAGCGCTGGGATGCGGTCGTGCCGGTGCCCCTCCACCCGTGGCGCGCCCTGGTCCGCGGCTACAACCAGGCCGACCTGCTGGCCCGCTGGGCCCTGCGCCACACCGGCTCTACACGACCGCCTTTGCGACCCGACCTGCTCCGCCGTCGCCGCGCCACCGCCCCGCAGACGGCCCAGGACGCCGCTACACGGCGTGACAACCTCCGCGGCGCCTTCGTGGCCGCGCCCGCCGCGGCCGGGCTGCGGGTGCTCGTCATCGACGACGTGACGACCACCGGCGCGACCCTCGGGGCCTGTCTCGACGCGCTGCGGGCAGCCGGCGCCGGGACAGCCGCCGGGCTTGCCCTACTTCGCGCGCTTGCGTAGCTTTGCCGTCCCCCGTGAGCAAGTCGCAGCAGATCAAAGATGGCCACGCCTTCGTGCAGCACCGCAAGGCGCTGTTCGAGTACGAGGTGCTCGAGCGTCACGAGGCGGGCATCGCCCTGCACGGCAGCGAGGTCAAGTCGATCCGCGACGGCAAGTGCAGCCTCGCCGAGGCCTACTGCCACTTCAACGCCAGCGGCGAGCTGTTCCTCGTGCAGGCCCATATCCATGAGTACCCGATGGCGCACTCGCGCAACCATCTCCCGCTGCGGCAACGCAAGCTGTTGATGCATCGCAAGGAACTCGACCACCTGGCCGACGCGGTCTCGAAGACCGGCCTGACCCTCATCCCGCTCGACATGCACGCCCGCGCCGGCAAGATCAAGCTCTCCATGGCCTTGTGCCGCGGCAAGAAGACCTACGACAAGCGGGCGTCGATCAAGGAGCGCGAGCAGAAGCGGGAGATCGACCGGGCGATCCGGGAGCGCAAGTGAATCCACCCCGGCTGCGCCTGGTGCAGCCCGGACCCCCGATCGAAGATGCAGCGGCTGTCCTCGAGGACAGCCGCGAACCAGAGAATGCCGCCGCCAGCGAGCGCTCCCCCCAGCCCGCCCCGCTGCGCCTGGTCTCACCAGAACCTGGCCCCGAGGACAGGCCGCCGCCGGACCACGCGCTCGCCGAGCTCGACGCGCTGCTGGCCAGCGCACTCGACGACGACGCCTGCCCGCGCCTCGCCGCGCTCGCCGTGCAGGTCCCAGGCCGCCAGCGCCAGGTGGCCGCCGCGCTCGGACAGCACGCCACCGCGGCCGCCGTCGCGGCGCTACGCGCCCTCCCGCCGGCCGCCCCCGGGGTCCTCGATGCCCTGCTGCGCTGCTTCGGTCGCGGCGTCGCGGCCACCCACGAAGCTGGCCCCGGGGACAGCACCGGCACCCCGCGGGTCGCCCTCGACTTTCGCGGCTCGCGGGCCCGCGGCTTCCCCGACCTCGTCGCCCGCGGCCAGGCGATCGCCGCCCGCTGCTCCGCCGCTGAGTTCGTCGCGCTCGCGCTCGCCGGCCGCCCCCACTATCGCCTGACCTTTTGGACAGGTCGGGGCCCCGCCGCCGCCCTCGCCGCCCAACTGCGCGCCGCCCACCTCGACCTCGTATGGTTGCACGGCCGCCTCGCCCGCCTGCGCGGGACCCGGCTGTGGCTCGGCGGCTGGCGCTTCGACGCCGACGACCCGCTCGGCCCCGCCGTGCAGGCCCATCTCCTGCAAGCCTGGCTGCGTCACGCGGGGCAGGCCCCGTGAGCCCGGCGCTCGCCGGCCCGGCCCGCAGCCTCCGCGCTGGCGCCCGCGGCCTGCTCCTGCGCAGCGACGACGAAGCCCGCGCGGTCCGGATGCTCGAGGATCTGGGCGCCACACTCGGCTGGCCGGTACACACCTGGAGCGTCACCCGCGGCGTCGACGGCACCTGCACCCCGACCCCCCTCCCTGCCCTCCTGCGCGAGCTCGCCGACCGCCGCGAGCCGGCCTTGTGGCTGCTGCTCGACCCCCCGGGCGATCCGCTGGCCGCCCGTGCCCTGCGCGAGCTGGCCCAGCAGCGCGGACCAGGCCCCGCCGCCGTGCTCCTCGGCGAACCCGCCGCGACCTTCGCCGCGATCCCCGAGCTCGCCGACCACGCCCTGCCGCCCCCCGAGCTCGGTGAACTCGCCGAGCTCGCCCGCGCCGAGGCCGACGCCTTGCGCCGCAGCGACGACACCCGCGCCGCCGCGACCCTCGCCCGCGCCGCCGAGCAAGCGATCGATCTGTCCCCGGGGACAGACCCCCACGCACCCGACGACCTGTCCCTCGGGACAGCCTCCTCCAAGACCTCCCCACCGATCAACCTCGTGCAGCTCGCGCTCGGTCTGTCCGAGCAGGCCGCCCGCCGGCTGCTCCGCGAGGCCGCGCTCGCCGGCGCCGGTGACGACGCCCGCGCCGCCGTCCGCCTGGCCGCCAGCAAGGCCGAGGCGCTGCACCGCGGCGCCCTGCTCGAGCTGGTCGACCCCGTCCCGGAGGACCTGCTCGGCGGCCTCGCTGGCCTCAAGGCCTGGCTGCGCCGCCGCGCCCTCGCCCTGCAGCCCGCGGCCCACGCCGCCGGCATCCCCGACCCCCGCGGCGTGCTGCTGGTCGGCGTGCAGGGCTGCGGCAAGAGCCTCGCCGCCCGCGTGTGCGCGCAGATCCTCGGCCTCGGCATCGTCCGCCTCGAGCCCGGGCGCCTGTTCGGCGGCACCGTCGGCGAGAGCGAGGCCAACCTGCGGCGCCTGATCGCCGCCGCCGAGCGCCTCGCCCCCGTGGTCTTGTGGATCGACGAGCTCGACAAGGGCCTCGCCGGCAGCGACGGCGCCGCCAGCGACGCCGGCACCGCCTCGCGCGTGCTCGGCGGGCTGCTCACCTGGTTGCAGGAGCGGGCCCGTCCCGTGTTCGTGGTCGCCACCGCCAACCGCGTCGACACCCTGCCACCCGAGCTGCTGCGTCGCGGTCGCCTCGACGAGACCTTCTTTGTCGACCTCCCCGGCGCCGACGAGCGCGCCACCATCACCGAGATCCATCTGCTCGTCGCCCCGCGTCGCAGCCTCGGCGCCGCCCCGCCGCTCGCCGATCCCCTCGCTCGCTACCTCGAGCTCGCGCGCGCCGCCGACGGCCTCAGCGGCGCCGAGATCGAGGGCGCCGTCACCGAGGCCCGCCTCGACGCCTTCGCCGACGACCGCCCGCTCGCCGCCGCCGACCTCGCGCGCGCCCTCGCGGCCACGATCCCGCTCAGCCGCAGCCGCGCCGCCGAGCTCGCCGGCCTACGCGCGTGGGCCGAACGCTTCGCCCGTCGAGCTTGACCGCCAACCCGGAGACCCCCATGACCGCGACCCAGGAGCTGCTCACCCCCGCCGACGCCCACGACATTTACCCCGCGCTCGCGCGCCTGCGCGACCAGCAACCGGTCTCGTGGAGCACGTGGTGGGGCGGCTGGGTCATCACGCGTTACCCTGACGTCGTCGCCGGTTTTCGTGATCCCCGCCTCTCGGCCGACCGCGCCGGCACCTTCGCCGCGCGCCTGCCCCCGCCGCTGCGCGAGCGCCTCGCCCCGCTGCTGCGAAACCTGTCCGGTTGGGCCCTGATCAGCGACCCGCCCGCCCACACGCGCCTGCGCGCGCTCGTCAACAAGGCCTTCACCCCGCGCCTCACCGAGCAACTGCGCCCGCGGATCCAGGCCGTCGCCGATCAGTTGATCGACGACCTGCGCGGCCAGGACCCCGTCGACCTGATCCCCGCGCTCGCCAACCCGCTGCCGGTGCTCGTGATCGGCGCCATGCTCGGCCTGCCCCCGGAAGACCGCCGCCGCCTCAAGTCCTGGTCCGACGACCTCGCCCACTTCCTCGGCGCCGCCGCCCCCACCCCCGAGCTCGCCGGCGCCGCCCTGCGCTGCGTCGTCGAGCTCGAGGCCTACTTCCGCGACGCGATCGCCGAGCGCCGCAAGCACCCCGGCCCCGACCTCATCAGCGCCTTGCTCGCCGCCGAGGAGAACGGGTCGATCCTCCACGAGCAGGAGCTGCTCTCGACCTGCACCATGGTGCTGTTCGGCGGCCACGAGACCACCACCAACCTGATCGCCAACGCCATCCACCTGCTGCTCACCCACCCCGAGCAGCTCGCCAAGCTGCGCTCCGACCCCGAGCTGCTGCCGCTCACGATCGAGGAGGTCCTGCGCTTCGAGAGTCCGGTCGCGCGCATGGGTCGGGTCGCCACCGAGGACATCGTCTGGCACGACCTCACGATCCGCGCCGGCGACAAGGTGTGGCTGTCGATGGCCGCCGCCAACCGCGATGAGCGTCAGTTCCTCGCCCCCGACAGCTTCGACATCACCCGCCGCGACAACCGTCACCTCGGCCTCAGCGTCGGCCCGCACTACTGCGTCGGCGCCTCGCTCGGCCGCGCCGAGGCCCAGATCGCCGTCGGCACCCTCCTGCGCCGGTTCCCGCGGCTCGCCCTCGACGGCGACGCCCCGCGCAGCGACAACGTGACGATCCGCGGCTTCACCCGCCTCCCGGTCCACCTCGGGCCCGAGGCCTGATCTGCCCCCGAGGACAGGTCCACCGATCTGTCCCCAAGGACAGCCGACCCAGCGCGACAGCGCGCCCACGCCGAGAAGTCGCCCGATCGCAGATCGCGTGATAGCGTGCCGGCGTGCGTCGTCCCGGCACCGCCCAGCTCGAGCTGCCGCTTTTGGGCGCCCCTCCGATCGCTACCCCCGATCCCGTCGACGACCCGCGGCCCGCGACCGCCTGCGCCCGCTGCGGGTGGTACATCGAGCAGCCCACGCCCTGCCCTGCCTGCGGCGAAGCCACCTCGGCCACCTCGGCCACTTCAACCACCTCAGCCGGCCCACGGCTCCCGCCCCTGCGGCGCGCACGCCGGGAGTCGCCGCCGTGAGTCGCTACGAGCGCGTCGCCCTCGCGCCGCTCACCCGCGACGAGCTCGCCTCGGCCCTCGCCGAGCTCGGCCTCGTCCCGACCTGGGCCGACCCCGACGTCGGGCTCATGCTCGCCGGCAGCCTCGAGTGCGCCGGCGAACCCGTCGACCTGCGCCTGCCCGCGGGCACCCTCGGCGCCGTCGAGGACTTCGGCTTCCTGCTCGCGCCCGCCGGCCTCGCCCTCGTGTGCGGCGAGCTCGACCGCAACCTGCTCGACCGCCGCCTCGTCACCCCGCTGGTCGCCGCCGTCGCGGTCGCGCGCGCGCGCAGCTTCGCCGCCGCCGCCGACCTCGAGCTCGACGAGCAGCTCGAGGTCGACGGCACCCGGCGCCTGCGCCTCCACCCCCGACGCTGACCGCGTAACCTCGCCCACGGCCCCCGCGTTGTGCTCCTGACGACGCCGCCCGCGACGTTGCACACGTCGACCGGTCCAAACCGCCGCGCCTGCCGTACGCTGGTCCCTCTCGCTCGAGGTCCCCATGTCCAAGTCTTCATCCACGCTCGAGGTCCACGCGTCGCTCAGCCGGCGCAGCTTCATCAGCCGCGCCGCCTCCGGCACCGTGGTCACCGCGATGGGCGGCGGTCTCATGTACGTGCTCAACGACCGCCTCACCCGCGAGGCCAGCGCGATGTCTACCCTCGACGGTCGCCCGCGTCTCCCGCCCGGCCAGCGCGTGCTCGAGGCGCTGCGTCCGATGGGCGGCACCCCCGGCTCGCCCAGCGTCGCCGACTTTCGCCTGCAGATCCACGGCGAGGTCGACAAGCCGATCACCCTCGACTGGGCCGCCCTGCTCGCCCAGCCGCAAGCCGAGCTCGAGCTCGACGTCCACTGCGTCACCGGATGGTCGCTGCTCGGCGCCTCGTGGAAGGGCGTGCGTCTCAAGGACCTCGCCGCCATGGTCGGCGTCAAGCCCGGCGCTCGCCACGTCATCTTCGAGGCCGCCCACGGCTACACCGCCAACGTGCGCCTGTCCGAGGCGCTCGCCCCCGACGTACTCATCGCCCACCGCCACGACGGCAAGCCGCTCGCGCGCCCGCACGGCGCCCCGGTCCGCGCCGTCATGCCCAGCCTGTACTTCTGGAAGTCCCCCAAGTACCTGACAGGCATCAAGTTCGTCGCCCGCGACGAGCCCGGCTACTGGGAGACCCGCGGCTATCACAACCACGCCGACCCCTGGACCGAAGAGCGCTACAGTTGACCGCGATGGCTGACCCCAAGGACAGGTCCCCCGCGACCGCCGGCTCGCCGCCCGTCTCGCCGCCCGTCTCGCCGCCCGTCTCGCCCCTTGTTTCGCCGCGCCGCCGCACCGTCATGACCCGCCTGCGCCCGCGGCTGCGGGCGCTGCACCGCGACCTCGGCTACCTCGCCGTCGGCCTCACCTTCGTCTATGCGCTGTCGGGCCTCGCGGTCAACCACATCGCCGACTGGGACCCCAACTTCGTCAACTACGAGGCCACCCACCAGCTCGCGCTCCCGCTCCCTGCCGACGACCAGGCGATCGCCGACACCCTGCTCGCCGAGCTCGCCATCACCGACAAGCCGACCGAGGTCTACCGCAGCGACAGCAGCGAGGTCTCGGTGCTGCTCGACGGTCGCACCTTCCACGTCAACACCGAGACCGGCGCCGTGCTCGAGGACGGCCAGCGCCGGCGCTTCCTGATCCGCGTCGCCAACTGGCTCCACCTCAACCGCGGCAAGGCGGCCTGGACCTACATCGCCGACGGCTACGCCGCCTTCCTGCTCATCCTCGCCACCACCGGCATCTTCATGTTGCCCGGTCGCAAGGGGCTGATCGGTCGCGGCGGGATCCTGGTCGCGCTCGGCGTCGCCATCCCGGTCCTCTACGTCACCCTCTCCGGCGGCCCGTGACAGCGCAGCGGCCCGGGCGTATTGACCGCGCGCCCCTGGCGGCGCGTCCGACCCCGCACGTCTCTCGCGCCGTTGATCGACGAGCAGCGGCCCAGAAAGCCCAGTCAACCCGTCCGGGACCGCGCTCCAAGTTCACCCATCGGCCCCCATCCGTGGAATCATGGCACCGCCGTTACCCGACTCGTCGCCGATATTTCCCGATGAAAGTTCTTAAGCGCTGGGCTCCATCTGCCGACGCACCACGGCCTGCGGCACCGGCTCCGGCATCACCGCGACCGGTCGACACGCCGCACCCAGCAGCACCAGCGAGATCGGCACGAGCCCACGCATGACCACGCGCAGCCAATCAGAACCGCGAACCTGAGCCAACCCGCCCCGCCGCTCACGGCACCGGCGTCCACGACAGCTCGCAGCGGTCGAGGTACCAATGGTTGTAGTTCGCGCCGAGGCGCACCACCACCGGCTCCGGAACCGCCGTGTTGTTGTCGCGGCGATACAGTAGGCTCGCCTTGTCGCTGGTCGACACCGAGTATTGCCCGCGGTCGTCGGTCGCGCTGATCGTCATCTGCGGCCCCGCATCGACCGCGCACTCCAGCAGATAGCGGGTCCGCGGCGCGGCCGTGAAGTGCAGCTCGCCCGACGCCCCCGTGTTCTCCGGCAGCTCCGAGGCGCTGGGCCCGGAGAAGAACAGGTAATTCAGCCTCGACCGCACGTGCACATAACTCTGCGGCAGCGCGATCAGCTCGAGGTAATTATCGTCGTCAAAATAAAGGTGCCGCGAATCGTACACCAGCGGCCCCTGGATCGCCGCCGGCGTGACCCCATCGAGTACCTCTGGGGCGCGGCCAATGCCTTCTTTGGCGAGGGTGCGAACCCTGCCGAGGCCTGGGTGGACGAGCGCCTGCTTCGCCTCCTGCGCGTCTCCGACGTCGCCGCCGGCATGCGCCGCAGCGCCACCAAGCGCGGCCTGACCGCGGCCCAGCGTCAACCGATCGATCGCTGCGCCAACTATCTGCTCAACCTCAAGGACTACATGCGCT
>Ga0105045_10006386_pt1 | contig 10429 bp, 6 predicted proteins | sample MAT02_FD_78089 | JGI IMG/M metagenome (GOLD analysis project Ga0105045, IMG submission 78089) | Freshwater microbial communities from Lake Fryxell liftoff mats and glacier meltwater in Antarctica - MAT-02 (megahit assembly) | ecosystem: Environmental > Aquatic > Freshwater > Ice > Liftoff... | reverse complement strand
CCCAAGAGTATTGGGAAAATGTCTTCAACGATTTTTTAGACGAGTACCGTGCCGGTAGAACACCCAACCCCGATATTCTGTGTAACAAAGAAATTAAATTTAAAGCCTTTTTAGAGCATGCCCTAAAACTGGGGGCCGATTATATTGCGACCGGTCATTATGTGCAAAAAAGTGGGCATAATAGTGTTCATCAACTTCTAAAAGGGGTTGATAACAACAAAGATCAAAGTTATTTCCTGTACACAATCACTCAACATGCGTTATCCAAAAGCTTATTTCCCATCGGCCATCTTGAAAAAAAGAGGGTGCGGGAATTGGCCAAAGACGCCGATTTAATTAATCACGCCAAAAAAGATAGCACCGGTATTTGCTTTATTGGCGAACGAAAGTTTAAAACCTTTTTGCAAGATTTTATGGTTAATCAGCCTGGGGAAATGCAAACCCCCGAAGGCTTAGGTGTGGGTAAACACGATGGCTTAATGTATTACACACTTGGCCAACGTCAAGGTTTATTGATTGGCGGACGCAAAGGCGCTAAAGAGTCGCCTTGGTATGTGGTTGCCAAAGACGTGACCCGAAATATTTTAATCGTCACACAAGAAACAGAACATCCCTGGCATTTTGCCAAAACCTTAATCGCCAAAAATGTGCATCTGATAAACCCATCCAGCAAGACCTTTTTAGCAAAAGCCAAAGTACGTTATCGTCAAGCCAGTCAAGCCTGTAGCGTTACGGTGACAGAAGCTGGCGATTTACACGTGAGCTTTGATGAGCCACAACGGGCCGTCACACCGGGTCAATCAGTGGTGCTATACCAAGATAATATTTGTTTAGGAGGTGGCATTATCCACCAAACCGATTCCGTCGGCGGTTTAAGACAGACTACAGTTAAGGAAGCAGCATTATGAATTCAATACTCGCCCTTTCACCCTTAGATGGTCGTTATCATCAAGCCTGTCAAGATCTTGCACCTATTGCCAGTGAATATGGCTTAATGTATTACCGCTTAATTGTGGAAATTCGATGGTTGCAAGCCCTCGCCAATGAACCAACCATTCAAGAAGTACCTGCCTTTTCAGGCCAAGCAAACAACATGCTAAACCAGATGATTACCCAATTTAGCATGGAAGATGCACAGCGGATTAAGGCTATTGAAGCCACCACCAATCATGATGTCAAAGCCTTAGAATATTTCATTAAAGAAAAAATGTCTTTTTCGCCTGAGTTAAAAGCAGTTCAAGAATTTGTCCATTTTAGCTGCACTTCAGAAGATATTAATAACTTAGCTTATGCGCTGATGTTGACGGAGATCCGCCAACGCATTTTAGTGCCCCATCTCAATCAGCTGTTAGTAGAATTAACCACCTTCGCCAGAACCTATGCAGGCATTCCCATGCTAAGTCGTACTCACGGGCAAAGCGCCACGCCGACGACGATTGGTAAAGAAATGGCTAATGTGGCTTATCGACTCAAAAGACAAATATCGCAATTAACGCAAATCGAGATCCTCGGTAAAATGAATGGTGCAGTCGGCAACTTCAATGCGCACATTGCCGCATACCCCGAAGTCGCCTGGAATAAACTCAGCCAACAATTTGTTGAATCATTAGGGTTAACCTGGTTACCCTTTTCAACCCAAATTGAACCGCACGATGCAATGGCCGAATATTTTCATTGCTTAATGCGTACCAATACGGTGTTAATCGATTACAGTCGCGATGTGTGGGGCTATATTTCCCTCGGTTACTTTACGCAAAAAATGGTAACGAACGAAGTGGGCTCATCGACCATGCCACATAAAGTGAACCCTATTGATTTTGAGAATGCAGAAGGCAATTTAGGCATTGCCAATGCTTTGTTATCGCACTTTAGTCAAAAGTTGCCGATCTCCCGCTGGCAGCGCGATTTATCTGATTCGACCGTTTTGCGTAATATTGGCGTAGCAATGGGCCATATGCTGATCGGCTTAAAAGCGTTGCAAAAAGGCTTTAAGAAATTAGAAGTCAATTATGACATGATGAAAGCTGATCTAGATAATAATTGGGAAGTATTGGGTGAAGCGCTACAAACTGTCATGCGCCGTTACAATATTGCCGAGCCCTATGAAAAACTCAAAGCGTTAACCCGTGGCAAAAAAATTGATGCCAAAGCGTTGGCCGAGTTTATCGAAACCCTGAATGTACCAAACGAAGTTAAGCAAAAATTAAAGGCACTGACACCGAGTAGCTATATTGGGATGGCAGAAGATTTGGTTAAAAATTTATAAAACGTCTATATTTGGTTTATCGCAGCAACACCGGTTGGGGTAAACCAAATGAGCCAGAACATCATCAAAATCAGCCTTTTCCTGTGGATACTGACCAACTGCCCCTTATTGATCGCTGAAGAAACAGCCAGTGCCACGCAATTTCCAACTGCGGTGATCGCTTTAACCAATCGCTTACCGCAAGATATTTTGCCCGCGATTACGCCCTTTTTAGAAAAGGGTGCGACTGCAAAAGCATTCGAAAATCAGTTAATTATTCAAGCAAGTCCCAGTAACCTTGCCACCATTAAAGACATTATTCAAAAACTGGACATTCCTTCAAAACAACTCATGATCAGCGTTTCAAATGGCTCTGATGAGCCAACCGAGGTAAGCGCTCAAATGCAAACTATTACCACCACGCGCGAGGCAGATACGAATATCGATCATATTCGGGTTAATAATGGCCAAGTGGCATATATTAAAACAAGTGTCACGATCCCACTCATCACCAGCCAATATGCGGGAAGTGATAATTACCAAGCGCAAGGGAGTTTTGCCGGGGTTGGTAATAATGGCATTATCGCAGGACAAGGCACCGCTAATGAAATTGCCCATGCCTATGGTCAAACGGTCAATTATCAAGATCTCAACAGCGGCTTATTAGTTAAACCTGAGTTAATTGGCGATAAAGTGAAGCTCGATTTATTATCGCAAGATCAACAAGCCTATAATAATTATCAAGACACCACACAACCCACCTACTCGGGTCTTAAAACCGAAACATCTCTCACCGTCCCATTGAACAAGTGGGTCTATTTTGGGGGGAATCGCACGCAAAGTGATCCGACTTTTCAAACCATTCGCACCCAACCCAAAGATCAAGATCAGCGTTCACTTTGGTTAAAAGTTGAAGTCGTTAACGACTAATCATGACCATATAAGACTCAGTTTGGCCCTTTGGTCGACAATGAGTTGCTCAAATATTCCTATGTAAGACAATGACCAATCGATAAACCTTTGGGATTGATTGGCATACCATGTCTGATAAAAACAACCTAACCGAATATTTGCAAAACGAATGGCAAATGCCCTTATTGCCAGTGTTGAGCTTGGTTACCCCAATGGCGGATCTACTTCCCCCTAATCCATTTGAAAAACAAGGCGAGAAGATTGTGATTGATCTTCTCGCCTACCCAGAATCCGTTGCCGAACTGCTCAAATCACCTGAAGAAACTGAGGCAGAACAAGAGCAAGATGTCGATGAGGAAATTGATGAAACAGCCATCATTCTCGCAAAAGCGATACAGGAATTTTATGAGCATGCTCCTGCCTTTGGTACCGAATTATTCAAACAAGGGTTTCAACCAGGCAGAACCGTTACTCATGGGCAAGGCAGCAATCTTCATTTTGCGGCTCGCAACGGCGATGTATATGAAATAACCCGATTACTCAAATCCGGCATGAATGTCAACGTTGAAGATCACCGTTCTAGTACCCCATTACATGTTGCAGCGATGTTTGGCAAAAATGACGCGGTTTCATTACTCTTAAAGCATGGCGCCAATATTCATGACTTAAGTTATGATGGATATAGTGTCATTCAATTAGCCATCAACCATGAACGATTCGAAACCGCTGCCCTTCTGGTTGCCCAAGGGAAAGTAAACCCGAATCAAGTGAATGCTAAGGGTGAATCGCCTCTTAAAATGCTCAGTGATGCTTTTGCTACCAAGATGTTGAGCCCCGAACTCGCTGCGGGACAAGAAAAAGTAATCGGCGACGTCCAAAAAATCGTCGATGCCTTGGGTGTTTTTGCTAACCATTGTGGCAATCATTGCCAATACGCTGTTTCAGCCGTAGTGGAAACTGCGGATCACATCAAACACAACATATTTTATAAGACCCCTATTACATTCTACTTAAAAAGTTATGCAGTCTATGCCCCAACGGATGAATTACGACATAAAATATTGCAAACGGCTAATGAAATCTTTGAACACGATCAATCCGAGCGCGCTTTTATCAATGCTAAAAATCTCCTAAACGTTTTCCCCACAGGAAAGATTTATCATCTGAAAGTGGGAAATGGTGAACAGCTCATAATGAAAGCCAATGGACATTTCAAGCTTTTTACGACTGAATTAATTAAAAATTCCTTGGTAGCCTACGTAGAAAAGCTTAACACTGAAAATGCTGATAAACAAAAATTGATGGTATTTGAAAAATTAACTGAAATTTATCTGAATGCCTACGAATTTGTTAGCAAAGTGGGAACGACGCAAGCGATTGAAATGTATTCGGAACTTTATGAGCAAGGAAAAACCATTTTGATCCCTTCCGGTTGGGAAGGTCATTTTGCAACCGTATTTCCCTCTAAAACTCAGCAAGTCGTTGGCGTGGGTAACAGTGGTGATCAATATGATCTTAATCAATTAGGCACCACCTTTTATAAAAATAGCGAAAGCTTAGATAGCGGATTTATCAAAGCGATGGCTTTAAATCAAAACAAACAATATTTTGAATTTGATAAAATGTATGAATACGGCCTTATGCAAAATATTGGCACGCTACCGGCTCCCGCTCAAAAATATGGAAACTGTACGTTAGAAAGTCATCGTGATGCCGTTGAAGGGATGGCACTAATTGAATTATTGAATTTAGATCCCAGTATGAAAAGCGTCAAAGAATTAGCTCACAGCTATTTTGAAGATTGGAACGCCTTTTTAGGGCATTTCCAATTATCAGAATATACGAATAGTGAAATGGGCTTACCTGTCCAAGCACTGATTGATATTTTTAGTGAAGTGCATCAAAAGCCACAAGGCAAATTTGGCGACGATGAGTATGGTTACGCTAAAGAAATTGTCGACATTCTGATTTCACCCACTTATAAGGAGGGCTTTGCGCACTGGCTTAGTCATGACAGCTATTCTGAAAAAGGGGCCCAGCTCAAGCAATTATTTGCCTATCACGGGTTAGATTTGACTGAAAACACGGTACATGCCCCAAAAGTCACCGAACAGCATTTCACGGAAGCCGTTACCAAATTTAAATTAACTATCCTTAAAAGCAATATTGTAGAAACTCAAAGTGCTAGTGATCACGTGATAGACGAATCAGAAAACCATGCTCCACAAACATTGAACGTGCATATGCCGGCTATTGATCATATTGGGACAGAAATGTTTTAATTTTGCTATCCAACATGATAGAATGAGTGCCTTTTTGCCGCATAGTAAGTTGATATGCTATATCATGAAACCACCCATAAGCACCTTTAAAGATCTGAGTTGTCAGAAAACCCCACCTTCTCTTGCGAAAATAGTCGAGCAAGTGCTTAATGAATATCTGAAAGAGTATCAAGTTGCACACGATTTGGCTGCAGAAATAGCACTCTATATACGCTATGTGCAAGTAGCAGCGCCTGGTACATTAATAAGTGGTTATTCGTTCCATAATGCACTTCCCAAAGAACTAACTAACTTTTTTACTCTCACCAAAATGCGAGAACAAGCACAAAAGAAAGCAGCAATTCCTCTTTTAGTGGATTGTGATAATAAACTTGCCGCACAAGGCTATAGTGCAAAAGTGACTTTTGAACAAGCCTGTGTTTTAGAAAAGGCACTAAAAAGCAATACTCTGCTTGAGAGCCAGGAAATGCTAACCCAGCAAAAGCTTCATAAACTCATTGAGACTTTATTCCCTAAATTTGCAGAATTGATCTTGCAAGCAAAAGAAAAGAGTGATCTTCGTCAAACAATATCTCAAATTTTTACTAAAGCACTTTATGCAGATCTTGAGAAAGTAGCCTTAGCAGTGAATATCATTAAACAGCAGTATAATAGTTTTTTGGAAACCGCATTTTTTGACAACTTTTATGCCCGCAAAGACTTATCCGCCAAAAGTGACTTTGTCGATGAATATTGTCACTACCTTGACGAAAAGGGAACTTATCATGGCAAACTTGAAGCGACATTAAGTTCACTGTTGTACCTAATACCTGCAAAAGCCTATAAAGCTTGTCGAGCAAAGCAGTTTAGGTTAATTGATGATCCAACCATGACCGTTCCTGAGGTCAACGCTGAAATGGATGAATGGGCAAATAGCGCCTGGCTTCGTTATACCGGGACTGAATTAAAAGAGGAACTCACAGAACTTTTAGAAAGCAATCAAGAATGGCTGGAAGCTTGGGAACAACTCAGTGACCAAAAAAGAAAAGGCTCACCAACCCCTAAACCTGCATTTGAGGTGTATTGCTTTCGTTATGCCACTGGTGATCCCAATGCTGATCCTAGGAGGTATTTAGCACATAATAATGCAGCGCCAGCAATTGACCGCCCTGGGACCCCAATCCCTGAAGCATTAGCAATGATAGATCATGAAATGCCTTATGAGCAAATGGCGGCACTAACGTTTGATGACGTGCCCACAAAAACAAAACCCCGATCCCGTAGCTTTTAAAAAAACTATTTCAACTGTTGCCCTGCTAGAAACAACCAGGTTTCTAGCACAGTGTCAGGGTTCAATGACACACTATCAATACCTTTATCCACTAACCATTTCGCTAAATCAGGATGATCCGACGGGCCCTGCCCACAGATCCCAATATATTTACCCTGCTTTTTACATGCTTGAATGGCTTTGTCCATTAAGTATTTAACCGCATCGTCTCGCTCATCAAATTGACCGGCAATAATCCCTGAGTCACGGTCTAAGCCCAGCGTTAACTGAGTTAAATCATTTGAGCCAATCGAGAAGCCATCGAAATGTTCTAAAAAGGCTTCTGCTAAAATAGCATTCGATGGCACTTCGCACATCATGATCACGCGCAAGCCATTTTCGCCTCGTTTTAAGCCAAATTCAGCCATAATCTCTAAAACCGCTTTCCCTTCTTTAACTGTGCGCACAAAGGGGATCATCACTTCGACATTGGTTAACCCCATCGTGTCACGTACATAACGAATGGCTTCACATTCTAAAGCAAAGCAGGGTTTAAAATTCGCCGCAATATAACGCGACGCACCACGAAACCCTATCATGGGGTTTTGTTCCGTGGGTTCATAGTTTTTGCCGCCAATTAAATTGGCATATTCATTGGATTTGAAATCAGAGAAACGCACAATCACTTTATGAGGACTAAATGCCCCAGCAAGTGTTGAGATCCCTTCGGCTAATTTGGTGACATAAAAAGTTTTAGGATCTTGGTAACCTGCAATTTTAGCCATGATTTTAGCTTTCACTTCAGGGGACTGTTGATCAAAAGCCAAACAAGCATTGGGGTGAATACCAATCATTTGACTAATAATAAACTCTAAACGCGCTAATCCAATACCCGCATTTGGCAATGATTGAAAATCAAAAGCCCTATCTGGGTTAGCGATATTCATCATCACTTTAAAAGGAAGCGGCGGCATTTTATCGAGTTCGATTTTGCGCACTTCAAAAGGCAATTTACCTTCGTAAACATAGCCCACATCACCCTCAGCGCAGCTAATCGTCACTTGTTGACCATCTTTAATGTCTTTGGTGGCAGAGTGACTGCCGACTACGGCAGGAATGCCTAATTCTCTTGCAATAATCGCGGCATGGCACGTGCGCCCACCTCGATTGGTCACAATGGCACTCGAGCGCTTCATGATAGGTTCCCAGTCGGGATCGGTCATATCGGCAACCAACACATCGCCCGGTTGAAGTTTGTCCATATTGCTGACATCATTCAAAATTTTGGCAACACCACTACCAATGCGCTGACCAATGCTGCGACCTTCTACTAATACGGGGCCCCGGTGCAATAAATGATAACGCTCAATCACTTTCGAGCGTTCACGACTTTTAACCGTTTCAGGACGCGCTTGTACAATGTAGAGTTGGTTGTCGACACCATCTTTAGCCCACTCAATATCCATGGGGCGGCCATAGTGCTTTTCAATAATTAAGGCTTGTTCGGCTAGCTGCAAAATTTCAGCATCACTCAAGCAAAAAGATTTTTGCTCGCTAAGATCTACTTCCACTTTGGTTACCGAGGCATGATTTCCCTCAATCACACTGTCTTCTTGATAAATCATTTTAAGCTGTTTAGAGCCTAAATTACGGCGTAAAATCGCCGGCTTTTTCGCCATAAGGGTTGGCTTGTGCACATAAAATTCATCTGGATTCACGGCCCCTTGCACTACCATTTCACCTAAACCATAAGACGCGGTAATAAAGACCACATCGGTAAAACCTGATTCGGTATCTAAACTAAACATCACGCCACTGGTGGCCAAATCGCTGCGCACCATTTTTTGGATACCCGCAGACAACGCGATATCTTTGTGCACAAACCCATGATGCACACGATAAGCAATCGCCCTATCGTTAAATAAAGAGGCAAACACTTCTTTCATGGCACTTAAAATATTGTCTTCACCCCGAATATTCAGAAAGGTTTCTTGTTGACCGGCAAAAGAAGCTTCGGGTAAATCTTCAGCGGTAGCGGATGATCGAACTGCCACGGCACAAAGTGCTTCGCCATTGCAAAGTGATTCGTAGGAATCATGAATAGCATCAACTAGTTCACTGTGCAAAGGCGTGTCGATGATCCATTGACGAATTTTTTGACCAACTTTGCGTAGCTCATTCACATCTTCAATATCAAGCTTGTCGAGTTCAGCATAAATTTTAGCGTCTAAGTTGTCTTGTGCTAAAAAAGCTCGATAAGCTTGCGCCGTCGTTGCAAATCCATTCGGGACTTTTACCCCAGCTTTGGTTAGGTGACATATCATTTCACCCAAGGAGGCATTTTTGCCACCCACCCTATCAACATCTTTGATACCTAGCTCAGTGAAGGGAATAACATAAGGGATGTTTGCTGACATATTCGCTTTTGCTCCTAACGGGGGGTTAGATAAACGCATTATACCTTAACTGGGGAGATACAAGCATAATTCTGACTATTCTCCAGCGAAATGGAGAAAAGTCATGACTAAACTGTATTGCTTTGCAGAAAAGTCAGGGCTATTCTGAAAAGAACTTTATTAAAAAGAATGATTAAGCCCCTGTGACACAACGTACTGTCTTTTTCATATCCGATAGAACAGGTATCACGGCTGAAACCTTAGGATTGAGTTTAATTTCTCAGTTTGAAGGTATCCCATTTACCCATGTGACCTTGCCCTTTGTCGATTCTGCCGAAAAAGCCGCTGAAACCGCGCAACGAATAAACCTTGCCTATCAGCAAGATGGCGAAAGACCGATAATCTTCGCCACTATTGTGAACACCCTGATCCGATCCCAATTGGAACTCTGCCAAGCTTACTATGTCGACTTCTTTAAGTCCTTCATTCCTGGTTTAGAAAATGAACTAAAAACAGAATCGGCTAATGTGATGGGCCGCATTCATGGCGTTGGCGACAGCAATGTTTACAATACCCGCATTGAAGCCGTTAATTATGCCTTAAATTATGACGATGGAGCTAAAACGAATGGTTATGATACAGCCGATGTGATTTTAATCGGTGTTTCGCGCTGCGGTAAAACACCCACCAGCCTATATCTTGCCATGCAATTTGGTATTCGTGCCGCAAATTACCCTATTACCGATGAAGATTTACATTCAACCCATTTGCCCAAAGCCTTAAAGCCCTATCACAAAAAATTATTTGGCTTAACCATTGATCCCAAGCGGCTGCATGCCATTCGTGAAGGCCGTCGTCCTAATAGTCAATATGCTGATTTAGCGCAGTGTGAAAAGGAAGTTAAAACAGTAGAAGCTATTTTTCATCATGAGCATATCCCCTATTTAAGTTCTACCAACCTATCTATCGAAGAACTGGCCACCAAATTAATCGTCATTTCAGGTATTGAACGACGATTGCGCTGAGCTCAGTGTATCACCCCCTTTAAAATTTCTTAAATAACCTTAATTTACAGGTGAACTTATCTCCATTTATGAGGTCCCATCTATATGCAGTTATAGAAAGGTATTGTGCCGCTATGGGTGATAACTACGGTGATGATGATTGGGAAACCGATCCTGACGGTACTAGTGATGAAAAGTCAGAGAAACCGAAAGTCAATATTGAAGGTTTCGGAGCCGCTTTAGCGGGTGCCATGGCAGGCAATGCTCCTGTCAAGCCTCCTGAGCAGCAAAAAAATCCCACTGACCAGATACCAGAAGATCTTAAGCAATTTGTAATCGAT
>Ga0105045_10006385_pt1 | contig 10430 bp, 7 predicted proteins | sample MAT02_FD_78089 | JGI IMG/M metagenome (GOLD analysis project Ga0105045, IMG submission 78089) | Freshwater microbial communities from Lake Fryxell liftoff mats and glacier meltwater in Antarctica - MAT-02 (megahit assembly) | ecosystem: Environmental > Aquatic > Freshwater > Ice > Liftoff... | reverse complement strand
TGAAAACATGAATAAAGATGTAGGTTATGCTTTCATTAAAATGCTTTCCGAAGCGTATACTAAAAATGTTGTGCCTAAATATGAAGAATTAAATTTAAAAAATTCGGCATTACAACGCACCTATATGAAAGGAATTTTAGAATTGAGTTCTAAAGAAGATCGAATTTTTCCAGATGCAAACTCCACTTTACGAGTAACCTACGGAAAGGTAAAAGGTTATGCCCCTAGTGATGCAGTTTACTACAGCCCTGTTACTTATTTAGAAGGCGTTATGGAAAAATATGTTCCAGGTGATTATGAATTTGATGTTTCGCCGAAATTAATTGAATTATATCAAAAGAAAGATTTTGGCCCGTATGGCGAAAACGGAAAGATGCCTGTTAATTTTATTGGAACGAATCATACCACTGGTGGAAATTCAGGAAGTCCAGCAATCGATGCACACGGAAATTTAATTGGTTTAAACTTTGACCGCGTTTGGGAAGGAACCATGAGCGATATTTATTATGACCCTGCTATTTGCAGAAATATTATGGTAGATGTTCGCTATATACTTTTTGTAATTGACAAGTATGCCGGTGCCAAACATTTAGTAGATGAAATGAAATTAGTTCAACCAAAAAAGAAGAAAAAATCGTAAATATAGAAAGATTATAAATCTAAAGGTTTTAACTAAGCATTTTAAGGTAAGAAAAAACGCTTTTCGATGCACTCAAACGTTTGAAATACAAATAGTTCATTTTTTTAAAAAAAAATTAACCAAAATAAATTGTTGAACCAAAAAATGTATATCTTTGCCTCGAATTAATAATTAACCTTTTATAATAAAGTAAGATGAAAAAAGTAATTTTAAGTTTAGTATTTGTTGCTGCTTTAACAGTAGTATCTTGTAAAGAAAAAGAAGCTGAAGTTCCAGCTGAAGAAGTTATGACAGAAGAAGTTGTAACTCCAGTTGTTGAAGAAGCTGCTACTGTTGTTGATTCTAATGCTGTTGAAGCTCCAGCTCAAACTCCAGCTCAGTAATTAGTTACAAAACTAAAAACAAAATTAATCCCGACTTGCTCGGGATTTTTTTTGATACCTAAGCTAACAAAAAAAACGCTATCAATACAAATTGATAGCGTTTTTTTTGTCTAGAAGAGCATCTAAAATGTATAGCCCACTTTTATCCCAAATCTTCCAGCCCATTCATCTACATTATTATTATCTACAAATCCAGAACCTTTCATTTGAATAACCCATTGCACGCCAACACTTGGATCAATTGATAAATTTTTCCCAAATTTAAATTTGTAACCTACTGTTGGATTAAGAAAACTGAAATACGAATACGTTCCTTTTAAACCAAGTTCTTCAAACTGGATATTTCCATAAGCCAAGGTGTTTTGTGTATAAACTCCAAAATCTTTTTCTTTAAAATAACCTCTGCTACCAATTTCAATAACGTAACCTGTGCCTTCTGCTTCCAGATTCCCTACCTCGTAAGTCATTGTTCCATAAGCCACTTGTAAAATAGAAGAATTACCTCCTTTTCCAAATAAGCTGCCTTTGTTTAACTCAAAACTCACTCCATACTGACTAGGATTAGATGCCAAATAGTAAGGAGAAACAGTAATATCAGCTTGTTTTTTTGCCTCTTGAGCAAATAAATTAGAACTGATACAGAAAAGTGAAAGAAGTAAGAATAGTTTTTTCATGATTTGTTGATTAAAATTAGTGTTTCATAAGAACATCATAAATGTATGAAAAAAAATTATAAACAAAAAAGCTCCAAACTAAGTTTGAAGCTTTTGTACTCAAGGCGGGACTTGAACCCGCACGGGCATTACTACCCACTGGATTTTAAGTCCAGCGTGTCTACCAATTCCACCACTCGAGCTTGATACAAATAAAAATATCTGTAGTATAAGGTAGTAGAGCGAAAAACGGGATTCGAACCCGCGACCTCGACCTTGGCAAGGTCGCGCTCTACCAACTGAGCTATTTTCGCAAACATATTTTTTAAAGAACTTCATTACTTGGTCAGTAATGCGGATGCAAATGTAGTATAATTATTTGCTTTTACAAACGTTTTTTTGAAAAAAAAATTACATTGTAAAGTAACATTTTGATAGTGAAAAAACTAACTCCTATTTTTTTTGCAACATCCGTTTAATTTCATTCAATTTCATCAAGGCTTCTACCGGAGTTAACGTATTAATGTCGAGGCTCATAATTTCATCTTTAATTTCCTCTAATAAAGGATCGTCTAAATTGAAAAAACTCAATTGCATTTCGTCTTTTGAGGATTTGATTCCAGATAATTCTTCACTAGAATGATTTTTTTCTAGTTTTTTCAACATCTTTTGAGCTTTCTGAATCACCGTTTGTGGCATGCCAGCCATTCTCGCCACATGAATTCCGAAACTGTGTTCGGTTCCGCCTTTTACCAATTTTCGGATAAATAAAACAGTATCTTTTAATTCTTTAACCGATACATTATAATTTTGAATTCGGTCAAATAGGACTTCCATTTCATTTAATTCGTGATAATGCGTCGCAAATAATGTTTTTGGTCGGCATGGATGTTCATGCAAATATTCTGAAATCGCCCATGCAATCGAAATTCCGTCATAAGTAGATGTTCCTCGCCCAATTTCATCCAAAAGCACTAAACTTTGTTCTGAAATATTATTCAAAATTGAAGCCGTTTCATTCATTTCGACCATAAAAGTAGATTCACCCATCGAAATATTATCGCTAGCTCCTACTCTAGTGAAAATTTTATCTACAATTCCCATCCGAACTGCTTCTGCTGGCACAAAACAACCCATTTGAGCCAATAACACAATTAAAGCCGTTTGTCTTAATATTGCCGATTTTCCCGACATATTTGGCCCTGTAATCATGATCATTTGTTGGGATTCTCGATCTAAAAAAACAGTATTGGGAATGTAAGGCACACCAACGGGCAATTGTTTTTCAATAACCGGATGACGGCCATTGGTAATTTCTAACTCGAAGGAATCATCGATTGTTGGCCGAACATAGTTGTTTTCAATAGCCAATTGAGCGAACGATTGCAAACAATCCAACTGAGCAATCAAACCTGCATTTAACTGAATTGGTTTGATATACGTGCCAATCCAAATGACCAATTGTTCAAAAAGTTGCGTTTCGATTTGTTGGATTCGATCTTCCGCTCCCAAAATTTTTGATTCGTATTCTTTTAATTCTTCGGTAATGTATCGCTCCGCATTGACTAACGTTTGTTTCCGAATCCATTCGGGTGGCACTTTGTCTTTATGCGTATTTCGTACCTCGATATAGTAACCAAACACATTATTGAATGATATTTTTAAAGATGAAATTCCCGTCAAAGCGGATTCTCTCCTTTCAATTTGTTCTAAAAATTCTTTTCCAGACGAGGAAATTCCCCGTAATTCATCCAATTCAGCATTAATACCATTGGCAATCGCATTTCCTTTATTGATTGAAACCGGAGCTTCGGGAAATAAGGTCGTTTTAATCTTTTCTCGCAACAAATCGCACGCATGCAAACCATCGCCAATGGCTTTTACGGATTCGTTAGCACTTGCCAAAGCACTTGTTTTAACTGGAATAATCGCATCTAACGACTGGCAAAGATACATCACTTCACGTGGTGAAACTTTTCCTGCGGCTACTTTTGAAATCAAGCGTTCTAAGTCAGAAATTTGTTTGAGTTGGTATTGAATCTTCTGTAAAAATTCGACGTTATTTTTCAAATAGTCTACCACTTCATGACGGGATTCTACTTTTGCTTTTTCTTTTAAAGGCAAAGCCAGCCAACGTTTCAAAAGTCGAGAACCCATTGGCGAAAGCGTTTTGTCAATCACGTCTAAGAGTGTAACCGCATTTGGGTTTGTACTTTGGTATAATTCTAAATTCCGAATCGTGAACCGATCCATCCAAACATAAGCATCTTCGGCAATGCGTTGAATAGTCGTAATATGCTGAATTTTATTATGTTGTGTTTCAGACAAATAATACAAAACTGCTCCCGAAGCTATAATTCCTTCATTTAATTCTTCAATTCCAAAACCTTTTAGCGAATTCGTCTGAAAATGTTTCGTCAAAACTTCGCGGCCATAATCTTCATGATAAACCCAATCTTCTAGAAAAAACGTATGAAAATCTTCGCCAAAAACTTCTCTAAATTGCTGCTTATGATTTTTTGTCACTAAAATTTCACTCGGACTAAAATTTTGTAATAATTTATCGATGTATTCTTCATTGCCTTGTGCCGTTAAAAATTCACCTGTAGAAACATCCAAAAACGAAATCCCAATTTGCTTTTTTCCAAAATAAACCGAAGCCAAAAAATTATTAGATTTTGAATGCAACACCTCATCATTCATTGAAACTCCCGGCGTAACCAATTCGGTAACGCCACGTTTCACAATGGTTTTAGTCATTTTTGGGTCTTCCAATTGGTCACAAATGGCCACTCGAAGTCCCGCTTTTACTAATTTAGGTAAATACGTATTTAAGGAATGATATGGAAAACCCGCCAAAGCAGTTTCTGTTTCAGAGCCTGCTCCGCGTTTGGTTAATACAATTCCTAGAATTTGCGAAGCACGAACGGCATCCTCGCCAAAAGTTTCGTAAAAATCACCAACACGAAACAACAAACACGCATCGGGATATTTCCGTTTGATGTCGTTGTATTGCTTCATTAAAGGCGTTTCCTTTGGCTCTTTGACTACATTGGTTTTGGCTGACAAGTTGACTTATTTTTCAGGTTAGGATTCAAAATTACAGAAATAAAGTTTCAATGGCAATCACAATCGTTAAATTCAAGTTTAATTTTAAAAGCAGCCTATTAAAATAAGAAATGATTAACTATTTTTGTTTTATGAGAAAATTAGCTAATGATGAATTAGACCGCAAGAATATTGATGAATTTAAAGAGGCAAAAAAAACGCCGCTACTTATTATTTTAGATGATATTAGAAGTCTTCATAATATTGGTTCTGTTTTTCGTACGTCGGATGCTTTTTTAATTGAAAAAATCTATTTGTGTGGCATTACGGCTATTCCTCCAAATAAAGAAATTCACAAAACAGCCTTGGGAGCAACAGAAACCGTAGAATGGGAATATGAAAAAGATGTTTTGACTGTTTTAGCAAAATTAAAAGAAGCTCAAATTTCAGTTTTTGCGATTGAGCAAGTTGAAAATGCTGTGATGTTGAATGATTTTAAAGTAGAAAAAGCAACAAAATATGCTTTAATTTTTGGCAATGAAGTAAAAGGCGTTTCGCAAGAAGCTATTAAAAGCTGTGATGGTGTAATTGAAATTCCGCAATTGGGAACAAAACATTCCTTAAATATTTCAGTTAGTGCAGGCATTGTGGTTTGGGATTTATTTCAGAAGATAAATCGATTATCCGTTATCAAAAATGAAAACTAAATGTTTAAAAAACTATTCCTTATTTCCTTAACTTTATTCACCTATTTTGATACAACTAGTCAAAACATAGCTCCTATACTTTCTGCAACTGGCGACCAAATTTATTGTCCATCAAGTTTACTTCCCATTGTTACAAGCATGTCTATCATCGACCCAGACGATATTGGAATTGATGCTATTTACATCCAAATTTCTTCGGGTTATGTTTTTGGCGAAGATTTATTAACATTGACGGGAGCAAATCCGACTATTACTGCTAATTGGAACGCAACGGAAGGAAAACTCACTTTAACTGGCATTTCGGCTCAGCCAACTTATGTTTCGTTGGTTCAAGCGATAGAAAATGTGAGATATACAAATTCTAATCCAAATCCGTCAGGAATTAAAACGATATCAATTACGGTAGGTCAAGCCAATTATTTACCGTCAAACGAACATTATTATGAATACATTCCAAATCTTGGCATAACGTGGTCTGCGGCACGAACTGCTGCGGCAAACCGAACGTATTATGGTTTACAAGGTTATTTAGCAACAATTACCGCAGGCGATGAAGCTCAACTTGCAGGCGAACAAGCTCCTGGTGCAGGCTGGATTGGTGGAAGTGATGAAGACAATGAAGGCGTTTGGCGTTGGAAAACCGGACCAGAAAATGGTTTGTTATTTTGGAATGGCGGAATTAACGGCAATTCTCCTAATTTTGCCTTTTGGAATAATGGCGAACCAAATAACGATGGTGGAGCTGAAAACTATGCTCACATTACGGCACCAGGCGTCGGTATCCCAGGTTCGTGGAATGATTTAAGAAACGAAGGCAATCCAAGTGGCGATTATCAACCAAAAGGATATATTGTAGAATATGGCGGAATGCCAGGTGATCCCATTTTGCAAATCGCTACAAGTACTATTATACGTATTCCCACAATCACTTCGGTTTCTTCGCTTTCAAGTTGCGATCCGCAATCATTTTTGCTAGAGGCGTTGGCTAGTAACGGAATTGTTCAATGGTATGAAAATCCTGCCGGAGGAAATTCAATTGCAACCGGTTCTACTTTTACAACGTCGCTATTAACTACAACAACCATCTATTATGTCGATGCTTTTTCTGGTAGCTGTGCCACATCCTCTAGAATACCAGTAACTGCAACCATTAACAATAGACCAATTGTTTCAATTGATCCAGTTTCCTCTATTTGTGAAGGTGAAACGGCAGTTGTAAATGCTTCTACAACGGCTGGAAACATAGAATGGTTTGCGACAGAAACGGGAGGGCAATCAATCTTTACAGGAACAACTTATACTACTCCACCATTAATAGAAACAACAACGTATTATTTGGAAGGAAACAATAACGGTTGTATTTCGCTCAATAGAATTGCTGTGACAATTAATGTAACTTCAAAACCAATTGTAGAAGAGGAAGAATTTGTTATATGTGAAAATGAGTTGCTTACCTTAAACGCAACAACGCCAAATGTGGCAACTTATTTATGGTCAACGGGAGAAACAACAGAAAGCATCACCGTTGTGCAAGGCGGAATTTATGAAGTTATTTTGACCAATGCTGCCAATTGCAGTGCAACCAAAACGTTTACCGTTATTGCTAATACAGCTCCAATAATTGAAGACGTTATTGTTAACAATTCAACAGCAACAATCGTTTTTAGCGGAACCGGAACCTTTGAATTTAGTTTAGATGGTATTGATTATCAAAATAGTCCAGTATTTACAAATTTAATTGGAGGAGAATATACTGCTTTTGTGAATAGTATTGAAGACTGCGGTTTTGCTACTCAAACGTTTATTGTGATTGGAATTCCTTCTTTTTTTACGCCAAACAATGATGGATTTAATGATGTTTGGCAAGTAGTCGGTATGTCTTTTTACCCCGAAGCAGAAGTTTTGATTTTTAATCGGTTTGGGCAATTACTTACGCAGCTAAATCAATCAAATCCCAGTTGGGATGGCACTTTAAATGGAAGCCAGCTGCCAGGTTCAGATTATTGGTATATCTTTAAAATAAACGATTCGCTACCGTTATTGAAAGGTCATTTTAGTTTGAAAAGATAATTAACCGTTGATTTTCTCCACTATTTTATCCAAAACAAAAATATAATCCGCTTGATTTTCCATAAAATCTTTATCGGAAACATCTAAAACCAAAACATTTAAAGTGGTTTGCGTTTTAATATATTCTAAATAACCTTGATTTATTTTTTCTAAATATTCTGCTGGAATTTGCATTTCATAACTTCTTCCTCGCTTTTTTATATTTGCTAAAAGTTGCTCTGTATTTTGGTATAAATAGACATATAAATCGGGTTTTGGTGTTTCTTTATGAATGATGTCGAACATCGTTTTATACAATCGAAACTCGTCTTCCGCTAACGTTACTTTCGCAAAAATTAAGGATTTAAAAATATGATAATCGGCTACGATAAAATCTTTAAATAAATCAAATTGTGCTAAATCATCCGATAATTGTTGGTAACGATCGGCCAAAAATGACATTTCTAATGGAAACGCAAACCTGCTTTGGTCTTCATAAAACTTAGGCAAAAACGGGTTGTCTGCAAAGCGTTCCAACACTAATTTGGCATTGAAATCTTCAGCTATTTTAGTTGCTAAAGTTGTTTTTCCAGCTCCAATATTTCCCTCAATTGCAATATAATTATACTGTTGTAGATTTATTTTTTCTAAAGGAGTCGCTAGTTTTTGAATTACTTTTATCTTACTTTTATCTTCTGAAAGTTGCACCAATTCTGGCAAATACTTTTGTAAAATAGGATGTCGCCAGTCTAAATTCAATTCCCGCATGGGCATCAAAACAAACAAACGATTTTGCATGTGTGGATGCGGCACTTTTAATTTATCGGTTTGAATAATTTCTTCGTTGTAGCTAATCACATCAATATCGATAACTCTGGATTGATACCCTTCGATTGGCTCCCGTAGTCTTCCTAATTGAATTTCGAGTGCTAAAACTTCTTCTAGAATTTGAGTAGCTTCTTTATGCGTTTGCAAAACCAAGGCACAATTATAAAACGATTCGCCTTCAAAACCCCAAGCAGGCGTTTCATAAAGCGACGAAACGTTGATAACTGTTGCAATAGTATCATGAATAGATTTTATAGCCAACTGAATGTTTTCCAGTCGGTTACCCATATTGCTGCCTAATGATAAAATTACTTGGTGTTGCGTACTCATAGAAAAGCAAAATAACTAAAACTATTTTAGAAATAAAGTATCTTTGCGAAGACTGTTAATAAGTTTATAAAAGTTAGAAAATTAGTAAAACAGTTTGTAACATAATGCGATGATTTGCCAGTAATTAGGTTACAAATCATCTTTAATAAAAAATGAAATGAAATTTTTAGGAAATGTATTGGCCACTAGCATCGGTTTATTTGTTTATTTCATGGTTTTTGTTTTAATTTGTTACAATAAACGTTGCGTAAATAATTTAACTTTTTCTAACTAATATTTAATTAAAAATAAGAATATGCTTTTTGGAAAAATAGTAATTGTTGTTTTACCTGCTTACAATGCATCAAAAACCTTAATTGAAACTTTTCAAGAAATACCGATGGATATTGTTGACGAAGTTGTTTTAGTTGACGATAATAGCTCTGATAATACGATAGAAGTGGCAAAACAATTAGGAATTAGTTATATCATAAAGCATGATGTAAATCTAGGTTATGGTGGTAATCAAAAATCATGCTATAACAAAGCACTAGAATTGGGTGGAGAAATCATAATTATGTTACACCCTGATTATCAATACACTCCAAAATTAATCCATTCAATGAGTTATCTAATCGCAAATGATGTTTATCCTGTAGTAATTGGTTCAAGAATTTTAGGAAAAGGAGCATTAAAAGGGGGAATGCCAATGTATAAATATATTGCTAACCGGTTTTTAACATTATTTCAAAATGTGTTAATGAACCAAAAATTATCTGAATATCATACTGGTTATAGAGCTTTTAATCGTGAAGTATTGCAGAAAATAAATTACAATTTAAATTCGGATGATTTCATTTTTGATAATCAATTTATTGCTCAAATTTTCCACAAAGGATATGAAATTGCCGAAATAACTTGCCCAACAAAGTATTTTGAAGAAGCTTCTTCTATTAATTTTAAAAGAAGCATAAAATATGGCTTAGGTGTAATTAAAACTTCGGTACAATATTTTTTAGATAAAAACGAAATAGTAAAATCATCACTATTTAACTAGTGAAAAACTTTACCCAAAACATAAAAATCAAACTAAGTATTTTTGCTTTTTTATTTATAAATTTTGCTTTTTTTGTCAAATATTTAAGTAGAATAACTCCCTACTACCTCATTATTTCTACTTTATTAGTTGTTGTTTTGTATTACCTTCTAGAATTTAGGAGTAAAATAGTCGTTCCTAAATCAAAACAAAAAATAATCATTTATCTACTGTTTTTTTTATTTTTGATAGGTAGTGGTTTTATTTTTTATAAAATTCCTGTTGAGAGTTTAAATGTAGATCGTTGGAGTGTTATTACTTCTTTTTGGGATAATTTTTTTAAAGGGGAATATGTTTATTTTGCCAAATCAAATATGGATAACCATCCAGGTCCAATGCCATTCTATTTTATCACGGCACTACCATTTTATTGTATTGGCGAATTAGGATGGTATTCTGTCCTTGGCTTTTTTGTGTTTTATTCTATTTTGATTTACACTAAGACATCATACGAAATCCGATTTCTAATTTTACTACTAATTTTAATTTCACCGTTTTATCTTTGGGAAGTAATGACTAGAAGTAATATATTTCTAAATGGATGTTTGGTTTTATTTTCAATTATTTATTTTTTTACATCTTTCGAAAAAAACTACTCTAGAAAAATAATTCTAAACGGAATAATTATTGGATTACTTATTTCCACTCGCAATGTTTTTGTTATTCCATACATTGTTGCATTCTTATTTGTTTTAAAAGATAATAGAGTTAGATTTT